>Ga0326727_10013295_pt1 | contig 18383 bp, 13 predicted proteins | sample MB2enrmetagenome_FD_207643 | JGI IMG/M metagenome (GOLD analysis project Ga0326727, IMG submission 207643) | Lab enriched peat soil microbial communities from McLean, Ithaca, NY, United States - MB29MY | ecosystem: Environmental > Terrestrial > Soil > Wetlands > Peat | place: USA: New York...
CGCGGGAGTGCGAGTACATCGCGGACAGGGTTTCGGACGCGGGCGACCGGTAGCCGTAGCGCACGCCGTCAAAACGCGCCAGGTTGGCGCTGGCCTCGGCGGTGGCAATCAGGTAATAGGTGGGGACAGCGTAACGGGTGTGGGGCAACGAAACCGGCTTGACAGTGCAGCCGGCCTTCTCAAGCGCGGCAATGCCGTTTTCAATGGCCGCCCGCACCTCAGGGTCGAGCCCCTCGGCGAAGTACTCGGCCGGGACGCCGATGCTTAGGCCTTTCACCGGCTTGTCGCTCTCGGCAGAGTAGTCCGGAACCGGAGCCGGGGAGCTGGTGGCGTCTTTCGGATCGTGGCCCGCAATCACGCCCAGCAGCGTGGCGGCGTCGCGCACGTTGGCGGCAAACGGCCCCACGCGGTCCAGCGAAGAAGCAAAGGCAATCAGCCCGTAGCGCGAGACGCGCCCGTAAGTGGGCAACACACCCACCACGCCGCAAAAGCTGGCCGGCTGACGAATCGAGCCGCCGGTGTCGGACCCTAGTGTGGCCACAGCCAGATTCGAAGCCACAGCAGCGGCCGAGCCGCCGCTGGAACCGCCCGGAACCCGCTCAGTGTCTACCGGGTTGCGCACCGGACCGTAGGCCGAATTCTCGTTCGACGAGCCCATGGCAAATTCGTCGCAGTTCAGCTTGCCGAGCAGCACCGCGCCGGCTGCTTCCAACTTCGCGACCGCCGTAGCGTCGTAGGGAGGCCGGTAGCCCTGAAGGATTTTGGAGCCCGCGGTGGCCGGAGCGCCCTTCATCACCAGCACATCCTTGATGCCGACGGGAATTCCGGCCAGCGGGGGGAGTGGATCGCCCTTGGCGGCCGCATCGTCAACGCGCGCGGCCTGGGCAAGAGCGCGCTCCCTGGTAAGGCTCAGATAGATGTTCAGCCGCGGGTTCTTCTTCTCGATCCGCTCATAGTAGCCGGCGGCCAGGTCAACGGCTTTGGTGCGGCCCGAGGCAATTTCGGCGCGCAACCGGGCCAGGGTCCGGGGCTTTTCGACATAGTTTTCCGCGGTGTAGTTTTCCGCTGTTTTGGATTCGCTGGACAATCGAACCTTCCTTATAGAACCTTGATCGCTTCCTGGCCGCCTGCCGGGGGCTGTTCCCGGCCTCGTCCAAGCTCTGTGCCGGACTCCCCGCGGCCTTCGAGGTGGTGAACTCTCCAATTGCAGCGCTTACCGCTCAATTACCTTGGGAACCTTGAAGAAGATCTGGTCGGTTTCCGGCGCCTGGGGCATTACAATCGCGCGATCGAGGGAGGGCAACACCCGGTCGGCGCGCAGTGCGCCGGCGCCTGCTGCATCTCCCAGTTCGCTGACCTGGGCCAGCGGCGCAACGCCCGCCGTATCCAACTCGTTCAATTCGGCCACATAGTCCAAAATGGCATTCAGGTCTTTGAGCATGGGCCCGGTCTCCTCCGGCTTCAGCTCCAGATGAGCCAGCTCAGCCACGCGCTCGACTTCATCCACGGTTACTTTGGCGGTCATTGCCTCGTATTCCCCATCTCCGGCCCACTGGACCCGGCCTGCCTGCGAATTCCGCTGCGGGCGCTCTTCAGAGCGGCGCGAAGATTGCGCTCGAAGATAGTGTATAGCCCGTTCCCCGTTTCGGTTTTCCCTGGCATCCGGCGCGGCCCTCAGTCTACGGTCAGGGTGAGGGAAACCGCATGAGAGATTCCGGTGGAAGACACTGTAACCGGAATCGTATACGTCCCAGTGGGAGTGGCAGAGCCGCCGCCAGTGCCGGTCGAACCCCCGCCCGTTCCTCCGCCTGAGCTGGTGCAACTTGAGACCGTGCCAGCCATCACCGCCAGCAGCACGATGAGCAGCAGGAGTTTCCGGCGCTTTGCTAAAGCCAGAGGTAGCAGCAACAGCCCGCAGGCCAGCGGAAGCATCCGCCATCCGCCCGGGAGGTCCATGCGGGCTGTCCCGGGCTTCCCGGTCGAGATCTCGACGGTCACGTTGCCGGTAGCGCCCGCGCTGACCGTTGTTGCGGTGGGGTTGAACAGGCAAAGTGCATTGGCGGGAAGCGTGCCGCACGTGTAGGTAAAGGATCCCTGGGCTCCGTTGAGCGGGTTGATGGTCACGGTATAGTCGGCGGTCTGGCCGGCGGCTATGGTCATGCTGCTCGAGCCGGAGACCGCGGTGGTGAAATCAAAGCCCATACCTGACAGCGCCACGTTGGCCGGGACAGCTACAGCAGAGGAGCTGACCGTCAATGCGCCTGTCGCCGTCCCGCTGACAGTGGGTTGAAAAGTTACCGCGGCGGCGCAGTTTGCCCCGGCGGCCAGGCTGCCGGTGCAGTTGTTCTGAGTCAGGACGAACGGAGCGTTGACCGCAAGCGCCAGTGAGCCGATGGCATAGCTGCCGTTGTTGGTAATCGTCACCGGCAGCGCCGTGCTTGACTGGCCTACAGCGACAACGGGAAAGGTCAACTGCGCCGGGTCGGCGCCCAGCCCACCGGATACCTGTCCCGCACCGTTGAGCGAGATCGAGACCGGCGCCACGCCAAGGGTCGAGGAGGAGACGATGAGCGTGGCCGAGATGGCTCCGGTGGCTGCCGGGGTGAAAACTACCTGCACCGCGCAACTGCTGCCGGCGTTCAGGGCAGATTCGCAGGTGGTGGCGCCGATGGAGTAGCTGGCCGCGGCCGGGCCCGTGATCTGAAAGCCCACATTGGCCATCGGCGCTCCGCCGGTGTTGCTTATGGTGGATGTTTGCGGCGCGCTGGCGACGCCGGCCAGCTGCGTCGAGAAGGTCAAACTGGAGGGGTTGACGCTGAGCGCAGGAGGCGCGACACCCATGCCGGTGAGAGCTGCCGTCTGCGTGCGCAGAGCATCGGAGACAGTCAGTGTGCCGGATTGGCTGCCTTGCTGGGTGGGTGCGAAGACCACGCTGATGGTGCAGGCCGCGTGCCCGGCCAGTTGCGTTCCGCAGTTGTTCGAGGCCTGAAATGCGCCGCTCGCCGAAATGGCGATTGAGGTCAGCGCCAGGTCTCCTGCGTTGGTCAGCGTGATGGTCTGCGCGGCAGAGAGCTCCCCTGTAGCCGTCGCGGAAAAGCTGAGCGCAGCCGGGCTCAGAGTATCGGTCGGCGCGGCGGCGCCGGTCCCGCTCAGCGCCACCGTCTGGGTTCCGGCTCCATCGGTAAAAGTCAGCGTTCCCGTTGCCGCTCCCGGCTGCGTGGGCGCAAACTCCACCTGCACCTGGCAACTGGAGTTCGCCGCCAGGGTGACGGCGCCGCAGGAATTGCTGGAGATCGTAAATTGAGAAGTAATGGTGACGCCGCTGATGGGCACCGCCGCTGCGCTGCTGTTAGCGGCCTGAACCGGTAGCGGTGCGGACGTGCTTCCCACCGCGACCTGTCCGAAATCCAGGCTGACCGGAGACAGGCTGACCACGCCCGCCGGAGCTCCGGTCCCGGTCAAACCTACAGTCAGTTGCCCGCCATCGACATTGGCGCTGATGACCATCTGGCCGGTGCGGCTGCCTGTCCCGCTGGGCGTAAACGTCACCTGGATGGCGCAACTCGACCCTGCGGCAACGCTTGTGTTCACGCAGTTGCCGGTCTCGCTGAAGTCTCCGCTCATGGAAATAGCAGTCACCGTCAGGGCGATGCTGCCGGTGTTCTGAAGGGTTACCGTCTGGGCACTGCTGGCGGTTCCAAACATCTGGCTGGCAAAGGTAAGCGCGGCGGGGCTGACTGTGGCCGTGGTCAGGCTGGTGCCCGCGGTCCAGAGAGGGGTTTGCCAAATGCCACGGCCGTAGGTCGCCGCCACCAGCACTTGCGATGAAGCGCCTGCCGGAGAAGCGCTGAGCGCAACCACCGGGGCCGCCGGCAGTCCGGTTCCAAACACCGACCAGCATCCGGACTTGGCCAGCGCACAGCTTCCCGCCTGGGTTGTGAAATAAACTCCCTCGTCGGTGGCAATGTAGACCGTATCGGCGCTCTGCGGGTCCACGGCAATGCTGCTGGCAGGGGTCTCGGGAAGATTGGCAGTCAGATCCGTCCAGTGCGCTCCTGCATCGGTGGTGCGGTAGGCCACCTGGATCTCTTCCGATGAGTTTTCGGCTCCCTCGACGGTCACATAAGCAGTATTTCCCGTGGTGTCATGGGGATCGATGAAAATGCTGGAGATGTCCATGCCGAACTTGTTCAGGGAGTTGCTGTCGTTGGCCACCGGGCCCAGGGTCAGATCCTGCCAGACCGGAGAAGTGCTCGAGGCCGGGTTGACGATTGCGCTCAGCACATGGCCGGGCAGGTTCGCGCCGCCGTTGGCGGAGCCGTACATGCCGAGGTAGACCCGCTCACCGCCCGCGGGCAAGGCTATGGCGGCCATGGAGCGAATGAGCGCATCGCCTTTGCACGCGCCGCTGCTGGCCCCGCTGTCAAGAATGGCGCTGATGGCGTTACTGCCGCTCCAACCGCTTCCATCGGCCGGTCCGCGCCACACCCGGCAGGTTCCGATCAGCAATTGCGTTGGGTCAAGCGGATCTACCAGAAACGGCGCCGGGGTGGGCATTGCGTCACCATCTCCACCCACATCAGCATCGCTGACCACGGGGCTCGAGCCGAAATCCGCCGCCGTGCAGGCCGCGGCTTGCGCGCAGAGGTAGATGGAGACTCCCGCCTGGTTGTTTACATACCAGCTGGCGCCGTCTCTGGGGTCGATGGCCACCGGGCCCCCGTATCCGCCAAGAATCTGCGGCCAGTCCACGGTGGCCGCGCTGCTTTTCACGCCTCCGGTCCCGTTCACTCCCAGGCCGGCCATCATCGTGTAGGGCGTTGTGGTGACCGGAGAGAGGCTGACCACCTCGGCCAAAGAGCCCAGGCTCCCGTTCAGATTCTGGAAGTGGCTGGAGTCTGCCGCGGAACAGACCTGCCCGCTTTCTCCGATGGCGTCGGTCGAGCGCCAAAGGCCGCTGTCGTTACCAAGAAAAACTTCCAGAGGATTGGCGGTGTTCCAGGCCAGGGCGTGCTCAAACTCGCCCACCTGCGCGCTCTTGCAGGTGGTGGAGTTGGTGGTGTTGCGCCACACGCATCCCATGGCCAGGCTGCACTTCCACAGATCGTTGGCGCCGGCCAGCAACAGCGTGTCCTGTCCCGCTCCTAAACCAGCCGGAACCGCGGCCAGCGCCAGGTTATAGCTGCCGTCGGCAATGGTGACCGCGCCATCGGACGTGCTGGTCTCGAGAGCCGCCGTGCTCCACTGCTTGGCGAACGCGATGGTCTGGCTGCTGCACGTGCCGGCGCTCACCGCGCACTGATCCTGCCACAGGCCTTGATCCTGGTCGTTCACGTCCACTGTCCAGGCAAAGGTGTCTCCGGTGGACGGATTCACGGCCAGCGCGCCGCGAAAGATGGGGCAGGCGATGGAGCCCGTGCTGCCCGGATTGGTGGGACAAAGCAGCGCACTCAAGCGGGAGCCGGGCTGCGCGGTCATGCGCGTCCAGGTAATGCCGTCCGTCGACTGGTAGTAGCCGTGGAACCGCACCGCCGCCACAAACAACTTCCGCACCGGGTTCCAAACCACCGATGTCGCCGCATTGCCGTCAGGCGCCGCAAACGCGGCCAGCGGACCCTGGACGAAGCTTCCGCTGCCGTCGGTGATGGCGGCCAGATGCCACGTGACGCCGCTGTCGGAGGAGTAATACAACCCCTCGTAGCTGTTACCGGGCCGCTCCGCATTCACCAGCGTGCCTTCGTAGGCCTGCGACACCGCAGCCACCACCAACTGCGGATTGGCCGTGCTCCAGGCGAAGCCCGCAAAGCCCTCGCCAAGAAAGCTGACGTCCTGTGCGCCCAGGCCCTGCTCGACATCGTTGGTTCGGGAGACCAGGCTCCAGGTGCTTCCGCCGTCGGCCGAGCGCAGAATGCCGCCACCATAATAGGAGTCGAGCACGTCGTTCGGGTCTCCGGTTCCGGCCAGAATCACTCCCGTCCCGCCCGGCTGCACGGTCAGCGCGCCAATGCTGATGGAAGCGTCCGGGACCCCGCCCAGGGCCGCCAGCGTGTCAGTGAGCGGCGAGAAGACCACTGAGGACGGTATGGCCGCGCCCGCATTCTGCGCCTCCCACACCCCTCCCCCGGTTGTTCCCAGATAGAGGCGATTGCCGGTTGAGTCAGAGGGGTCCAGGGCCAGGGCGGTGACGCGTCCTGTAACCAGGCCAAACGCCGGCGTCTGAACGGCCGCCGGACCCAGGGGCTGCCATGCCGCTGTTGCCGCGGTACCGGCTGCTGTCGCGGCCTCGCCTGCAGCCGAGTTGATTCGTACGCCGGTGCGCCTGGCGGCCAAACCATGAGCAGGTGTCCAGCCTCGCTGGGCCAGAAAGCGCCTGGCCTCAATGACACGCGGGGGCAGATTCGCCTGTTGCGTCCTGGTCTTTCCCTCGGGGCCGGAAGCGGCTTGCTGCCCTTTTGCCGGCGGAGCCGCCGGGACAACCAAAACCGACAAAGCCCATGCTGCCAACACGATGGCCCGCTTCAGGGTCACCGCGGCGCCTTCCCGGCGGGTAGGAACACGTGTCTCTACGCCGCCGCTGCGGGCAGGCTTGCGTAACTCCGGTTCAGAGATCAACTTCTTCACACGCGTCCGGAATCCGACTCCGGCTTCCCCTCCCTGTCAACCTCCGAGGGGGATGAGCGCGGAATCCACTGGATTACGCAGTGTGAAACAAGCAGTTTCCAGGATTGAAACTATGGGTCACTAACTATAGAACAACCCGGGCGTATTATAGGCCAACTCAAAAGCAGCGATACAGTGACGACGGGCACTCATGCGCGGACCGCTCCACCCTGGTCCGGATTCAAGGCTCTTACGCGCCGGTCTGGGCTCCTGTGAAGCCGCCGAAGCCGCTGCTTTGAGGGCGAAATGGGCTGAGATGTTGACTTACGAAAGAAGGAAGAGGCATAGCACCCGGTCTTTGGCGGATCTCCTGCGCCAGCCGATCCGCAGGCGCCTGGCCGGTTACGCAGGCCTGAGCGACGGCAGGAAGCTCTCCCGAGGACCCGACGGGAGCAACTGGAGGTATACAGGTGGGTAGCCGAAATAGGAAAGATTAAAATTCGATTAAATAATGGTTGCGCTCAGATGAATTGGTTGGTAGGATACGACCAATCTTGGGCCCAGTTGCGCCGTCGGAAGACGGCATCCGTTGTCACGAAGCAATCTCAAAGGCGATCTTCCCCTGAATGTCGCGTTGAGATTGAGGAGGGACTTACATGGAAAATTCATCGTGGAGACAGTTCAGTAGAACACTGTCAGTGATCCTCTTTGGCGTCCTGGTTTTCGCGGGTGCGACACAGGCGCAGGTTGTGTCCCGTTCCAAAGAGATCGTCGTTGTGACACCAACCAGTTTGCCCACACTTGCGCAAGAGCCTGGAATCGCATTTCAACTGTATTCGGAGGCCGGCGATGGCAGCGCCTACCTCTACATCGAGCAAAACCAGGGTGAACGTCTGCTTGTACTCGATGTTACGGACCCCGCACACGTGAAGATGGTGGGAGCTGTGACTCTTACGGTCCCAGGCCCATTCGAGTTTGTGCGAACAATTGGAAGTTCGGCGTTTCTGATCAGTTTCCGCAACAATCTTGGCGGGGCAGTGCTCGATCTGCGGAAACCGAAGGCCCCCACACTGAAAGCCGTGCCCAACCTGCACGACGTAGGCCGCTCTGAGCCGATTGGCGACTCGGCATTCCTGATTCCGGACGGGGGCAATATGGATAGGCAGGCAGCCCCGCGAGATTATCAGGTTCTGGATACTTCAAACCCTGCCGACCCTTCCTTGCTCTTCACCGTCAAACAGGTGACCAGCAAACTCGAGCGCAATGAAACGGGAACCACATTCCTTCTTGGACACGATGGATTGACAATCATCCGCCGTCCCCAAGTCGAATACAGATACAAATCCGAACAAGGTTACGGCACCTAAGGCTCTGACCGCGTGATTACGTTCCTTGCGGTCGAGTGCTGCGGTCTCCCACCCTAGCGACAAAAACAAAAGCGTCGCGAGGGTGGGGCACCCATCGTTGGTACAACTTCAAGCTGTCAGAGACCTGGGTCCTCTTGCGGGCCGTGAAGGGCGAAGTAAAACGAGGCCGCGGCGGCGGAAGCACCGGGTCGCGGCGGCCCGACCCAGGGGTCCCCCGGCTCCCCGCTGCCCCGGTCGTGCCTTGGCAGAATGCGCGGCGGATGGGGCACCCGGCCGGATTCGACTATCGGGACAATGACCTGTTCAGGGCTGCAGCGGCGCGTATGAGCGTCTTGAAGGCATCCTCATCTATTTCATCACCCTCATGGAAATCGATAGCGCGCCTGGCGTTGCCTTCAAGGCTGGAGTTGAATAGTCCTGAAGGGTCCTTGAGCGAAGCGCCCTTGGAGAAAGTCAGCTTCACAACGCTCTTGTACGTCTCGCCGGTGCAGATCATTCCATCGTGAGACCAAACCGGAACGCCTCTCCACTTCCACTCCTCGGCCACCTCAGGGTCAGCCTGTTTGATGAGGGCGCGAACACGGGAGAGCGTCTCGCCCCTCCAGTCGTCCAGTTCCCTGATCCTCGCGTCGATCAGCCGAGAAGGGGATTCGCCCTTGGTGGTTGCGCTCTTTTTCATAGTTTTTGCTTTCATGATCAGTCCACCCCCCCAATTACACGCTCCAGGCTGCCGATGAACTTCTGCCATCCGCAGCTCGCACCGAATGCTCTCCCTCAGAAACGATACCTCATCGGCGGGCGGGAACAATAGGCGAGCGGACGGCTGCCCCGGCGGCGCATTCGGGGTGGGTTGCGGTCACCATTCCTCAGCTCGGCCCAGGGTGGCTGAAAAGGGGTTCTGTGCGAATAGGCGGCGGCTCGCCCGAGACGGCAATGGAGGCGAGGAAGCGGCCCTTTAGGGGAGAGCGAGACACAGCAGCAGAATCCATGTGATCGCAGTTGCCGCCAAAACGATCAACGCGGGCCGCATCAGCCGGCGATCAGGCGCGCCCAGACTGGTGAACTGCAATGGTAGTGCCGTGTTCCGGCTGTCAGCGTGGACTGGAGACTTCTGCCCCGGCACGAGTGTTGACCCAGGCGGGGGCGCTGCTGCCGGATTCTGCGTGGGATTCCCGTGCGCCTGCGGAGACGTAGTCCCCTTGGATTGGCCCACGAGATAGCGGAAGCCTCCCGGCAGACGCACTGTAGAAAACCACCCGGTAGGCTTCAGGACGGTAAAGTAGCCGTTGGACGTGACCGCGAAATCCCTGCGATTCCAGGTACGAGGATCCTTCATTGCATCCGCCTGGACGGCTGTTGGTGGCTTTCGTCTCAGCCGCCGCAATTCCCAGCGCCGATGTTGGGGGAATTATAGCAAGTCAGCAGGTTGGCGGGCGACGGTGGTTGGCGCGGGGTTCATCTCTCCGAGGGCGGGCAGCGCCGGGTGGGGGCGTGATAGAAAGCAGCGGTTTGAGGTTCTGGTGGTATCCCACCCTAGCCACAAAAACAAAAACGTGGCGAGGATGGGGCACCCAGCAGCAAAGCATGAATCAGGAGCTGTTTTTCTACCATCGTCCCCAGGCGCGGCTCATGTAGTCGGCGAGGGTCATGCTGATGAGGCCGAGGAAGATGAAGATGCCGCAGATGACGGTGAGCTTGGTGAGCCTGGTGGAGTACTTGACGTGCATGAAGAAGAGCACCACCAGCACGGCCTTGGTGGTGGCGATGGCGAGGGCGACGATGGGGTTCCAGATGCCCAGTTCGAGGAACGAGGCCCACACGGTGAGCGCGGTGCCGGCCAGCAGCGCGAAAAGGATGACCACGTAGACCGCAGGGCTGACAATGTGATGCTCGTGTTCGGCGTGTTTGGTTGGCTCGCTCATGGCGGTATTCCCTTCCCTGTTTTCCCTTTCTTCTCTATCAGGCGAACTTGCTCTTTCTACCCTTGCGACTGAAAAGCAACCGCAGATCCTTCGACTCCCTCCGCTCCCCCACCCCACGGACGAAGACCTGTCCGCGGGGACCCCGGCTCGCTGCGGTCGCTCAGGATGACAGCAGGGGGAATCGGGCGTTCATTATTGATGCCGGCTGATCAGGTAGAGCAGCGCGAACAGGTAGATCCAGATGATGTCGACGAAGTGCCAGTAGAGGCCGAAGTTCTCAACAAAGGTGACATGGCCGGTGGTGTAAGCTCCGGCCTTCGCCCTGACGATCATGTAACCCAGGATGGCGATGCCGATGATCATGTGCAGGGCGTGCATGCCGGTCATGGCGAAGTAGAGGAAGAAGTAGAGCTCGGTGTGGCGGGCCATGTCCAGGGGCAGCGGCTTGTCGCCATAGGCGGCCGCGGCCTCGTCGTGGGCCGGATCGAGGAAGGACTGGAGGCTGTAGTGGAGGCCCGGGATGTGGTGTTTCTCCCACTTTTCGTGGTACTCGATGGTCTTGATGCCCAGGAAGCACATGCCCAGGAAGAAGGTGAGCGAGAGGCAGAGAACGAGCCCGCGCCTGCGCCGGGTCTCGGAACACCAGACGCCCATGGCCATGGTGAAGCTGGAGGCGATGAGGACCAGGGTGTTCAGCGTGCCCCAGACGACGTTGAGCTGGTGGGAGCCGGCTACGAAGGCCGGGTAATACCAGTTGCGGTAGATGAGGTAGGCGGTGAACAGGCCGCCGAAGAACATGACTTCAGTGAGCAGGAAGAGCCACATGGCGAAGTTGGTGGCATCCGCCTGTTGATCGACGGTTTCAAAGTGGTGACGCTGGTAGGCGGGGTGCTCCCCGAGAGCGGAGTTAGCGGCGCTCGCGGAGTCAGCGGAGTTAGCAAGCGCCTGGGCGCCGTGAGCGATGGCGGGGCTATCGGACACTTGCCACCTCTTTCGCTTGTTGAGCTTCAAGCCAGTCGTAGTCGTAGGCTTCGTGATCCATGATGGGGGTGACTACAAAGTTCTCAGTGAGGGGCGGCGACTGCGTGGTCCACTCCAGGCCAGTGGCCTGCCAGGGATTGTTGCCGGCGATGGCGCCGTACTTGAGCGACCAGGTGAGGTAGAGCACCGGCAGCAGGTAGCCTACGCCGAGGATGGTTGCGCCGGCGGTGGAGAAGACGTTGAGGATCTGGAACTCGGGCGGATAGGCGGCGTAGCGGCGCGGCATTCCCAGTGTGCCCAGGATGAACTGCGGGAAGAAGGTGAGGTTGAAGCCGATGAAGGTGACCACGGCGGCCAACTGCGAAATCTTCTCCGGATACATGCGGCCGGTCATCTTGGGCCACCAGAAATGGATTCCGGCGAGGAAGGCCATCAACATGCCGCCGACCATGACGAAGTGGAAGTGGGCGACGATGAAGTAGGTTTCGGTGAGGTGAATGTCGGTTCCCGAGGCGCCGAGGAAGACGCCGGTCATGCCGCCAATGGTGAACAGTCCCATGAAGCCGAAGGAGTAGAGCATGGGGGTTTCAAAGGTGATGGAGCCCTTGTAGAGGGTGAAAGTCCAGTTGAAGATTTTGATGGCCGAGGGGACCGCAACCAGCATGGTGAGCAGGGAGAAGACCAGGACGGCGTAGTTGGAGATGCCCATGATGAACATGTGGTGGGCCCAGACGAAGAAGCCGAAGACGGCGATGGCCACCGAAGAGAAGGCGACGGCGGTATAGCCGAAGACGCGTTTTCGGCTGAAGGTGGAGACGGTTTCAGAGATGACTCCCATGCCGGGCAGGATCATGATGTAGACGGCGGGGTGGGAGTAGAACCAGAAGAGGTGCTGGAAGAGGAGCGGGTCGCCGCCTTTGGTGGGATCGAAGACGCCGATGCCGACGGTGCGCTCGAGGGCCAGCAGGACGACGGCGATGGCCAGCACCGGGGTGCCCAGCACCATGAGGATGGAAGCCGCGTAGTGGGCCCAGCAGAACAGCGGCAGCCGGAACCAGGTCATGCCCGGGCAGCGCATCTTGTGCAGGGTGACGATGAAGTTGAGCCCGGTGAAGATGGAGCTGAAACCGGCGATGAAGACGGCCATGCCGGTGGACATGACATTGGTGTTGATGTAGTGAGTGGAGAGCGGGGTGGTAAAGGTCCAGCCGGTGTCGACGCCGCCGGCCACCATGGTGTAGATGACCAGGATGCCGCCGACAACATACAGATACCAACTGAGCAGGTTGATCCTGGGCAGGGCCAGGTCCTTTGCGCCGATCATCATGGGGATGAAGAAGTTGCCCAGGGTGGCCGGAACCGAGGGCACCAGGAACAGGAAGATCATGATGATGCCGTGCATGGTGAACACCTTGTTATAGGTGTCGGTAGCCATGAGGTCGCTTTGCGGGGTAAGCAGTTCCAGGCGAATGAGGCCGGCCAGGGCTCCGCCGATGAAGAAGAAGAAGGTTATCGAGATCAGATAAAGAATCGCGATCCGCTTGTGGTCTCCGGTCAGCAGCCAACTGAGCAGGCCATTCTCCTTGGTGATGAAGTTGACCTTCGGAATCCTGGCCGTGGACTGATCGGGAAGACTGACGATGGTGGCGCTCATGGATTCACCTTCCCCTGCGGCTTGGGTTGCCGGCCCGCGGGCTTTTGTCCCGCCGCAGTGCCTTCGCTCTCCGGGAGCAGGTCGGTTGTATTGGTTGTCTGCTGGATACGGTAGTCGGAGTCGAGGTGCTTGATGTACTCGACCAGCGCGATGACGCCCTCTTCGCTGACCTGGCCCTCGTACGTGGGCATGATGGGCGCGTATCCCTGGGTAATATGCTGCGAGGGGTTGAGGATGGACTCGCGCAGGTAGGCGTCGTCGGCGGTGATTTGCTGTCCGGTGGAGAGCGTGAGCCGGGAGCCGTAGACGTTGGCCAGGCTGGGACCGCGGGCGTCGGGCCGGGTGTTGTGGCATGCGGCGCAACTGAGGCTGGCGAAGAGCCGCTCGCCGTCCTGGGCCAGGGAGTTGCCGCTGGTGGAGCTTTCCAGCCACTTCTTGAAGTCGTCGGGCGAGAGCACTACCACGTCGCCGATCATCTGCGAGTGGTTGGTGCCGCAGTACTGGGTGCAGAAGAGGTGATAGGTGCCGGGGGTGGTGGCCTCAAACCATACCGTGGTGTAGCGTCCGGGAATGGCCTCGCGCTTGACGCGGAAGGCGGGGATGGAAAAGCTGTGAAACACGTCCTGGGAGATGAGCGTCAACTGCACCGGCTGGCCGGTGGGCACATGCAGGGCGTTAATCTCGTGCTGGCCGCCGGGATGTTCCGCTTTCCACATCCACTGCTTGCCCACCACGTAGATATTCATGGCGTTGGCGGGCGGGGTGTAGACGCGGAAGTAAATCAGCGCGCCCCAGACGAACATGATCAGGAACAGGCCCAGGGGAATGATGGTCCATGTGGCCTCAAGCAGCGTGGAGCCTTCGATCTGGATGGCGTGGGGATGGCGCTCCTTGCTGTAGAGGATGGAGAAGCTGACCACCAGCAAAACCACAATGGTGAGGCCGATCAGGCTGACCAGGACCATAAAGAAATACAGCGCGTCCATCTGCGGCGCAATCTTGGACGCCTCGGGCGGAAAGAGCGCGAAGTTCGTCATCCACTTGACGAGAAACTGCCAGAGTACTGGACTGATTTCATTCATTCCGTTATCCGTTCACCTTCTTGCCTGACCCCGATTGCCCTGTCCCCGTGTTTTCCGAGTCGCCGGTTCCGTTGTGGCCTGCGTCGTCGTCGTGATGGAAGTCGCGGCGAAACATGACCAGCATGAAACCGCCCAGCAGCAATACCGTGAGTCCACCGCCCGCCTGCACCACCCGGGCCACAATCAGCGAGTGGGTATTGGTTTGGGGATTGTAGTGGTAGCAGTAGGTGAGAATGTTGTCGACCGGGGAGCCGATGCGGTTGGAGGAGGCCTCGTCGAGGCCCAGCAGCAGATCCCTGGGCGAGTACTCGACCCCCATGTAGTACTGGGCCAGCTTGCCCTCTGGCGTGACGATTTGAATGGCGCTGGCATGGGCGAATTGCGTCTGGCCGTCCGGCAGCTGAATCTTGACGTAACGGAAGCCGACGGCCTGGGTGAGGGCGTCGATATTGGGCTGCGTGCCGGTCATGAAGTGCCAGCCATCGGCGGTTTGAGGATGGCCGTAGCGCTTGAGGTATTCGCGTTTCTTGGCCGCGGCCAGATCAGTGCCCTCGCTGGGATCGATGCTGACCACGATCACGTTGAAGTCCTTGCCGGGGACGAAGTTGACCATCTGCAGGGCGCTGGTGAGGCCGTTCATCTCCTCGGAGCAGAGCATGGGGCAGCGGTAGTAGACCAGGGCCAGAATCGCAGGCCGCTTGCCGAAGTAGCTGCCCAGGGCGACCTGCCGGCCGGCATCGTCAGTGAAGGTGAGGCCGAGCGGCAGTTGCTGGTTGAGGCGCTGGGCAATGCCGACCCCGTCGAGGAGCGCGGGCGGCTTGTCGTTGACGGGGCCCATCTGCTTTTCGCCTAAGCTGGTGACCTGGGCGAGGAGGGCAGGAGCGGCTGCGGCCAGGCAGAGGATGAGCGCGCCCGCCGAGGCAATTCCCGCGGTGCGCCAGCTTCTGAGGATTGTGCCTGTGCTCTGCATGATTCCTGCTCTCCTTCTCCCGGCCTCGTTCAAACTAGCTTGCCGGGTGCGGTCGTGTTGCTGTTACTTGCTGCTTTCCTGCCGGCGGGCCTGGATGGCTTGCGCCTGCGCCTCTTCCTGTTCAAATGCGGTGCGCGCGAACCCGTTGGTCAAGGGCGCCTGCACGACCGGATTGCTGTCTCCGGTCATCAGTGGGGCGGTCTGGACCGCGGGTGCTACGGGCAGGCCGCGCTGGGCAATCAGTTCCATGGCGCGTTCGATGGGAATCCTCACCTTGGTGTGGGCCGGATCAACCCAGCTGTAGTTGTCCAGCAGCAGATCTTCGCGCGCGTGCAGGTCGGCCACATCCTGGTTGCCGTCGTCGGTTTGCACCCGCGGCGTGGGAAACTGCTGAGTCAGCTCGGCGACCTTGTTCTGCAGTTCCGGATTGTTGGGCATGTTGCCGAGCTGGCGGACATCCACCGTTTTGGCCCACTTGCTGGTAGGCCCGTCTTCCCGGCTCATGCGCGCGTTGATGACCTTGCCGATGCCGTAGCAGAGGACGGCCGTGACCACCACAAAGATGGTGAGCGCGGTGATGAAGACCAGGATTCCGGCGATTTTGACGTCGCTCTGCTCGAAGCCGAGGGACGTATCGATTTTTTCCGGCTCGTGTTCGTTTTTTTCGGGTTCCGGATCGTGATTCTCAGGCTTGTGCATGTTCAGGCTCCAGAATCTCCGCCAGATGCGGGTCGTTGACTTGCACCAGCGGGCGGGTCTTGAGGCGGGTGCAGAAGAAGGCCACCCAGAAGGCCGTCATGGCCACCGGAACGGCTACATACTCCAGAATTCCCCAACTGAAGTGGAGGTTGCGCGCGGCGTCTTTGAAGTTGGGCTCGATCAGCCAGAAGAGGTCGAAGGCTTTCGCGAAGACCATCCATTGGCAGACGCGCACGAGGCGCTTCTTGTTGCGCTTGAGGTCGCGCGAGAGCAGCAGGGTGAAGGGGATGAGCCAGTGGAAGAGGAAGTCCAGTGTGATGATGATGCCCCAGTGGCCGCGAATGCGGTCAAGGTACCAGGGAATCTCCTCGGGCAGGTTTCCTGACCAGATGATGAGGAATTGTCCGAAGGCCAGGTAGATATTGAGCATGACAAAAGCAAAAGTCAGCTTGCCCATGTCGTGCTGTTCGGTCTGGCGGAGAATTGTTTTGAAAGGCTCGGCCTTGGAGAGCGAGATGGAGACGATGATGGAGAGGGCCAGCACCGAGTAGCCCTGGCCGACCAGGAAGAGCAGGCCGTAGACCGACGAGTACCATGTGGGGTCCATGGACATGACCCAGTAGATGACCGCGGCGGTCATGGTGAGGGAGTAGACGACGATGCCGGGGCCGCTGATGTTTTCAAATTTCTTGATCCAGTAAGGCGTGTTGCCTTGCGGATCGGCGTCGCGCCGGAGGGCCAGCGAGTTGAGCCGCCAGGTGTAGAAGCCCCAGATGGCGAAGCAGAGTAGGCCGACCAGGATAAACGCGTTGGGATTGAGCATGGGGCGCTTGAAATCCATGCAGTGCTGTTGAATCTCGGTGATCAAACCGGCCTTGAGCGCAGCGGCTGTCTCGCTCACGGATGTGAACTGGGCCCACAGGTAGAGCTTCTTCATCTCAATGACGACCACCAGCCAATAGACGAAGACCACCGGAAGCGAGCGGCTCATGGCCTCAAGAGGCCGGCGCAGCAGCAGGCCCCACTTGCCTCCGGTGCAGTACTGCACCATGAGCAGAGCCAGTCCGCCGACCGACCAGCCGAAGGTGAGCATCATGCCCAGCACCCACGCGCGCAACACGTGATCGATGGATCCGTCGGCGAGGGCCAGGCCGGCGGCGATCACGGAGAAGACCACTCCCACGGCGAGCGCGCGCGTCTTCCAGCCGTCGACAAAGGCCGGCGCGCCGAGGTCGGCGGGGAGCGCTTTGGAGTGAGATTCGTGAGCCATTCCGTCTGTCCTTACTTCTGGGCCGCCGCGGGGGCGGGTTTGCTTGCTGGAATCTTGATGGCCGGGTCGGCGGGATAGGCCGGAGCCATGCCCGGCGTGCCCTCTTTGGCGATTGGCGGATAGGCCTGCACCGCGGTGGAGGGCAGAAGCCAGGGTTGGGCGTACTCAGGATGCCCCTGGGCGGCGGCGAGGTCCTTGAGTTCCTGGACCTGCGCGCCTGCCGGCACGTCCGCAACCGTGGCTTCCTGGCTCAACTGCAGGGCGCGGATGTAGGCCGCAACTGCCCAGCGGTCTTCGGGAGCTAACTGCGCGGAGTAGTCCGGCATGGCTCCGTAGCCGTGGGTCATTACGTAAAAGTAGTGAGAGATGGGCTGCGACATGCGGACCTGGTCGTGGAAGTTGGCGGCCGGCTTGTAGCCGCGCTGGACGATCTCGCCCTGCCCGTTGCCCACGCGCGAGTGGCAGGGGGTGCAGTAGATGTTGAAGCGCTCCTGGCCTCGCTTGAGCACTTCGAGCGTGACCGGGAAGGGCATCTGGTTCAGCTCTTCGCGGTAGCCGTTGGCGCCCTGCACCACGCCGGTGTAGAAGTAGCTGTCCTCGCGCAGTTGGCCGCGGGCTACGGTGTCGAGCACCTGGGGACGCGCGCCGCGATGGTCGGCGAAAAAGTCGGTTCCGCGCTGGGGAACCATCTTGGGCTGGTCCTGCATGTCCTGGCGGCAGCCGGCGATGAACAGGAGGGCGGCGAGGCCCGTTGCTGCGGCAAGGCGGGATATGGGCAGTCGTGCTGTCCCACCCTTGCGACGAAAAGATGTCGCAAGGATGGGGCACCCGGCATTTGTGCCGCTTGTGCGAAAAGCAACCGCAGATCCTTCGACTTCCTGCGCTCCCCCACCCCACGGACGAAGACCTGTCCGCGGGGACCCCGGTCCGCTACGGTCGCTCAGGATGACAGGGTGAGTGGGGTGGGAAGCGGCAGTGCTTCGGCCGAGGATCCGATTGAAGGGGGTGGGTGGCATCAGTACTGCACCTCCACAACCGAGGCGGGCTGGAAGCTCTCGAGATAGGCCTTTGCTTCGACCAGGTCGAACTTGGGGTCCAGCGCCTCAAGGCACAGGAAGAACTTGTCGGTGGTTGCGCCGTCACGGAAGTTGGGAGCGTTGAACAGGGGATGATAGAGAGCCGGCAAACCGTTGAGGGCCATCATGCCGAAGGCCGCCGACAATCCCGCCCACAGGATCGTCCACTCGTAGGCGGGCACAATGAAGGCCGGCCAGGAGTAGGTGGGACGGCCACCGATATTCAACGGATAGGCGAGCACCGAGATCCAGGTCTCGAGCAGAAACATGGCCGCCAGGCCCATCAGTCCGCCGACCAGGGTGACCAGCGGCACCTTGTTGCGGTGGAAGCCGATGGCCTCGGCCGCTTGCTCCACCGGATACGGGGTGTAGCAGTCCATGCGCCGCCAGCCGTCCTTGCGCGCCTGTTGGGCGGCGCGGATCAGGTCGCCGGGGGTATCGAATTCGGCCAGCAGGCCGTAGGTTCCTTCGCGTGGGGGCATATATCAGTCACCTGCCTTCGCGGTTGCCTTGGGCGTGATCTTTGCGCCCGGCAACATCATGCGGATTTCGTTCATGGGAATCATGGGCAGGAAGCGGACGAACAACAGGAAGAGCGCCGTGAACAGGCCCAGGGTTCCCACGTAGGTCATGTAATCCCACTTGGTGGCGCGGTAGGTTCCCCACGCGGAAGGCAGAAAGTCGCGGTAGAGGCTGGTGACAACGATGACGAAGCGCTCAAACCACATGCCGGTGTTGACCACGATGGAGATGAAGAACATG
>Ga0326727_10013296_pt1 | contig 18382 bp, 19 predicted proteins | sample MB2enrmetagenome_FD_207643 | JGI IMG/M metagenome (GOLD analysis project Ga0326727, IMG submission 207643) | Lab enriched peat soil microbial communities from McLean, Ithaca, NY, United States - MB29MY | ecosystem: Environmental > Terrestrial > Soil > Wetlands > Peat | place: USA: New York...
GCCAATCAGATAACCAGTGCTGTCGCCAATCATGGCCGCCGCCATCAGCACCAGATTCACGATGACAATGTTCAAATCACCTGCGCCCGCTACCACGCCTACTGTGAACAGCAGTGAATCGCCTGGTAGAAAGAAACCCACCAGAAGGCCGGTTTCCGAAAAGACGATGGCAAACAGCACAGCGTAACCCAGCCATCCTGCCAGGAAGGTAGTCAGGAGGTGGATCAGGCGCTCCGGGTCGGTTAGCGCCCTGAGGAACTCGATAATGGCGTGAATCATGCGGGCGTCGCTTACCCGCGGTAGTTCGCTACCAGTTGGTTCACCACTTTTTGGTGAATCTTGACCTTGCCTTCTTTGATGAGCTGTTCGCGCAGCCCCGCCACAAAGAGACTGTTGCGCTCGTTCGCTTTCTTCTGCCGAAGCTCGTCGCGCAGCCCAGGGCTCTGGGCGGCAAGTTGCGACATGTCCGCCGGCAGGTGCGATAGAACCTTGGCGATTACCCGCCCGTCCGGAACCGGTATCGGGCCAATGAGCGCCCCGTCCGGTTTGACAAACGCCAACCCCAATGAGGCCGACGCGCCCAGACCCTCGACAGCCGACGACCGCGTGAAAGGCGGAGGCGTCTTAACTTCCAGGCCCATGGACTTGGCGGCCTTCGCCAAGTCGCCGTTCATCGCCGTGGCTTTCGCCAGCAGCTCATTGGCGCGGTCCGTCTCCCTCTGGGTGGCTTTCTGCGCTTCCAGAGTCTGTCTAATTCTTGCTTGGCATTCTTCCAAGCTTGCGGGATGCGTTGGCACGATGCCCGTCACTACTGCCAAGGCCACGCGATTAGGCGGCAACGACACCGGCTGCGACACTTCGCCCTTTTGCAGCCCGTTGATGCTTTGGTCGAAGTCCTTGTTCGCGCCAATCGTGGGAATTGTATCGCCGGGGGCAAGGTTCACCACGTTGACTAGTGACGCCGCGCTCAGCTCCTTGGCCACAGCGTCCGCTGGTTCTTTCTTCAACGCGGACTGCGCGCGATCGATGGAATCCTGCATCATCTGGCTGGCGCGTTGCTTGCGAATTTCATCGCTCAGTTGAGCCCGTGCCTCATCGAAACTCTTCAAGTGCGGCTGCTGATGGTCCTGAACCTGAATGATGTGGTATCCGAACTGCGTCTTCACCAGATCGCTGATCTCGTTCGGCTTCAGCGCGAACGCCGCATCCTCGAAAGGCTTCACCGTCTGGCCTTTCACCAGCCAGCCGAGATCGCCGCCCTTCGAGCCCGAACCCGGATCGTCCGAGTTCTTCTTCGCCAGTTCCGCGAAATCCCCTCCACCCTTGAGCTGTTTCAGCAAACCCTCCGCCTTGGCCTTCGCCTTGGCGTCTTCCTCGGGAGTCTTCCCCGCCTTCACTAAAATGTGGCGCGTGAGAATGCGTTCCGGACTGCGGAATTTCTCCTTCTCGTTCTCATAGGCCCGGTGCAGTTCCGCATCCGAGGGCTGAATCGCCTGCTCGATCTTGGCCTGGTCCAATATCAGAATCGAAAGATTCTTCTTCTCGGGAATGGGGAACGCCGCCTTGTTCTTGTCGTAATACTCTTTGATCTCCGCCGGAGTAACCTGCACCTCCGCCTTGAATTTTTCGGGCGTGAGCTTGACGTACTCAACGCTCGCCTTTTCATTTCGGCGCCGGTATTCCTGCTCGATCTCAGCCGGAGTCACCACCATGCCGGAGACCACGATGTCCTGCAATCGGCTGATCATGATCTGGCGCGCGACGCTGCTCTCAAACTCCGGAATGGTCATGTTTTGCTGCGCCAGCATGGCTGCGTACGCTTCCCGACCTACGAATTGGCCATTTGGAAAAAGACTCGGCGCCATTACATGAATGGCGTTATAGATGTCTTCGTCGGTCGCCCGAATCCCGAGTCGCTGCGCTTCAAATACCATGGCGCGCTCGTTAACCATCCCCTCAACCATCTGCGGAACATAGAACGACACCATCTCCTGAGGCAGCGAACGGCCCCGGACGGCATTCTGCACCGCGAGTTGGATGTCATGCGCCGTGATGGCCTCTTTGCCAATCTCCGCAACAACGCTGTCCGGGCCGCGATCGCCAGACCCGTAACTCGGGATCAAGTACGTAACCATGGACAGCGCGACGATCAGAAGCAGGCCACTCAACAGAATTCGTACCAGCCGGTCCCGGCTGCGAAAAAGATCAAACATGCAACCCTCCGCGGCGCGCAAACGCGCCGCTCAGGGCAAAAGACAAAAGGCAAAGTGCAAAAGGCAAAAGGGTTTCTCCTCGGACTATTCGGACGGAATGACTATTATATCAACCACGAGCACGTGCCTGTAACTAGGTGAAGCCCCTCCAAATTCAACTTTTGCCCTTTGCCTTTTGCCTTTTGTCTTTTGCCTTGCCGCCTTTCCCTCCCATCCCGCATTCCGCATGCACCGCCCGCACCGCCTTCTCGAGGCCATCACGCCGCACCACAATCGCGATGGTCAGTTCGTTCGATCCCTGCGCGATGGCGATGATGTTGATCCGTTCGCGGGAAATTGCCGTGAAGATCCGGCCCGCCAGCCCCGGCGTGCCTTGCATCCCTTCGCCCACGATCGCGAGCAATCCCACTTCCTGGTTCACATCAATCGGCCGCAGATAACCGTGGGCCAACTCCAGCGCCAGTGCCGATTCCATCGCTTCCACCGCGCGTTCCAGCTCCTCGTTGCGCACAAGAAAACAGAAACTCTGCCGGTAACTGGAACTGGAAAGCGAAAGAACCTCGACATTCGCGCGGGCCAGGGCGTCCAAAGCACGCGCCATTACCTGCGCCCCGTTCAGCGTGGCATGCGCCGGTTCGAGCGATACCAGCGCCACCTTCGCCATCGAAGTCACCGCGCGCGCCCCCCGAGATTTTCCGATCGCCGGCACAATCTTCGTCCCCGGCTTCTCCGGCGCAAAGCTGTTTTTGCTCCACACCGGAATCTGGCTCTCCACCAGCGGCGCGAGTGTGCGCGGGTGCAGCACCTTGGCGCCGTTGTAGGCCAGTTCGGCCGCCTCGCGATACGTCACCTCATACAGCACCGCCGCGTCCGGAACCAGGCGCGGGTCAGCCGTCATGATGCCGTCCACGTCCGTCCAGATCCACAGCTCACTCGCGCCCAGCGCCGCCGAGAGTATCGACGCCGAAAAATCCGACCCGCCGCGGCCCAGCGTGGTTGGCCGTCCGTCCGCCGTCGCGCCATTAAAACCCGTCACCACGGGCAGAACGCCCCGGCGCAGAAGCGGCATCAGCCGCTTGCGCGCTTTCTCCCTGGTCTGATCCATCAACGGCGATGCGCTGCCGAACACCGCGTCAGTCACGATCAGCTCCGCCGCGTTCACGGCTTCCGCCTTCGTCCCCTCCGCATTCAGAAACGCCGCAATGATGAGTGCCGACAGCCGCTCGCCGATGGCAATGGCCTCATCCACCGAGCGCGGCGGCCGGTCATTCAGCATCAGCATGCCATGCGTGATGCGCTCGAACTCTCCCACCAGCTTGCGAATCCCTGCGAGCACAGGCTTCTGTTTTGCCGCAGGCAGCAACTCGCCGCAAGCTTGCGTGTGGCGGTCTTCAAGCTTCCGGATGTTCGTGTCGCGTCCGGCCAGATCGCCAGCTTCGGCATGCTTGGTGGTCTCGATCAGCAGGTCCGTGATGCCCGACATTGCCGACACCACAATCACCACCGGCCGCTTGCTTTGTTGCCGCGCGGAAAGCCGTGCAGCCGCCCGCATGCGTTCGGCGCTGCCCACGCTCGTCCCGCCGAATTTCATTACCAGAAGATCTTTCAACGAAATTCCTTTCCATTCGAAATGCGCGCCCGCACTAGCTTCAGAATAGCCTCTTCCACTTCCTCGATCGTGAGCCCGGTCGAATCCACGTACACCGCGTCGGGCGCCTGTGTGAGCGGCGCTTCGGCCCGCGTGCGGTCGCGTTCGTCACGCTCGCGAATCTGCCGCGCGATGGCATCAGGATCACCGTTCACCTCGGCCGCCCGCCGCCGCGCCCGTTCATCGGTAGCGGCGTCCAGAAAAATCTTTACGTCCGCATTCGGAAATACCACCGAACCGATGTCCCGGCCCTCCATCACAACATTCTTCTGTTCGCCAATCGCCCTTTGTTTCTCCACCAGCGCGCGCCGCACCCCGGGAATCGTCGCCACCAGCGAGGCAGCCCGCGAAACTTCCGGCGCGCGAATCGTCTCGGTGACATCTTCTTCGTTCAGCAGCACGCGCGACCCATCGTCTTCGAGAGCAACTCCAGCAGCCAGTGCCAATTGCTCCATGCGATGCATGTCCGAGGGGTCGAGGTTCTGGCGCAGCGCCCACAGCGCCACCGCCCTGTACATCGCGCCGCTATCAATATAGGTGAAGCCCAGCCGGACGGCCAGCCGGCGCGCAATGGTGCTCTTCCCCGCGCCCGCCGGGCCGTCGATCGCGATCACAATTGCCATGAGAGGTTCTTCCGTAGAATAACAAGACCGGGAGTTGGTAGAACTACTGGCATAATGAACCAGTGGCATGGTCAAGGTTCCAAGTGAGCGGCCCAATGGCGAAGGGTAGTACAAGCCATTTGCCGAACACCTGCGGAGTGTATGCTTTGTTCGCAGAAGATCGGCTACGTTACATCGGATCGACAATACAGCTGAGTTGGCGGCTGCATCACGGAATCCATCCCATCCGTGATCTCCTGAATAGATTTGGGAAGGTCGAGGTGGCCTTCAGGCCGGCCAGTAGTGAGATCGAAGCCCGCATCCTTGAAAAGCGCCTTCAGGAAAGGCTCAGAATTTTCCGCCGCTGAGCATCAAACATTTCCGTGATCGTATACTTGACACCGGGGATGTGGAAGGATCTCGGCATGGACCTAGGTGTTTGGTTCGTCACTGTATTCGGCCATTGGCAGAATTGGCTCAGCGGTTCAGGACTCGGCGGAATCGTAACTATTGTGGTGGGAGCGCTCAGCTACCTGGACCTATGGAAAATGCCTAAAAGGTGGTATGCGGCGGTTTTTATAGGCTTCTTCTTCGTTGGTGCCAATTATATGGCATGGCACGATGCGTATAGTTCCATGAAAGGAAGGGAATCCGATCTACACTCCACAGAGGGCCTGTTAGCCCAAGAACGGCACAGAAACGAAGACCTGCGGCGCCAACTTTATGCAAAGGCACCAACGGCAGCGACCCGATATATAGAATCCCAGAACTCGCTCCGTCGCAGAACCAAAAAACTGGCCGACGAAGTTGAATGGTTTTCGAACGACAGAGACAGCCATCACCCGCCGCACAGTAACGGTGTGGTAACAGCAACGGGAGAACAGGCACGGATTAACCAAGAGTCCCAACGTTATGATGAAGAATCCGTGCATCTGTGCCTAGCTAAATTTGGAGATAGATTCCGCGGCACTGTTTCGGAACTAAAGGCAGCGGGAGTAGATCTCTCACCGGGTCCGGAGTCGGGATACTTTGAGTCGCTAATAGAGCAACATCGATGCCTTGAGCCATGGGTGGTGGCAAAGTTTCGTAATCTTTCCTACCGGATCGACGCATTGGGAAAACTAATAGTGTTTTAGGCACCTTGCTCTATGAGCTCCTTGTACTCCATCTTCTCGGTTGAAACAAGACGACGTAGCGTCATGCGCCGGCGCTTGATGAGATCGTTGGCAGGCGCAAGGGAGCACGGAGGTTCTCTCGGCACTGGGCCGCGCAGTTCTGCGGAGGATCTGGGATCGTTCCCAGGGTGAGGTCGGTATCGGCGATCAAGTCTCGGAGCGCCACAAGCGAAGCGCGGTCAGATGGCCCGCTTCCATTATCGCGGATGGCAAGCGCTAGCTGATTCTTTCATCAACGCAGATTTCAGACATTACCCACTATTGCCCTCACCATCTCCGCTCGATGGTATACCTATGAGTGGCGCCCTGCATCTCGCTGTGACCCAGCCATTTGCACTCAAAAAACATATTTGCAAAACAAACGGCAATAATTTACTTGACTCACACAGCCTCCAGGCGTATACTTGAACCATGGAAGCAGAAAAACTCAATGTTAACAGTGGCTTGGTGGCGGCTATCCGGTACTTTTCGGACCCCATGATCTGCCTGGAAACTGTTTCCAAAGCAAAGTGGCCGAATGGCCCGGAATGCCCGCGCTGCCAGTCCAAAAAGCTCTCGTTTCTCAAAACGCGGCTGATGTGGACGTGTCTCGGGTGCCGGAAGCAGTTCTCGGTCAAGGTCGGCACGATCTTCGAGGATAGCGCTATCGGCCTGGACAAGTGGCTGTGCGCCATGTGGCTGCTGGCGAACTGCAAGAACGGCGTTTCGTCCTACGAGATCGCGCGCGCGCTGAACGTAACCCAGAAGACGGCATGGTTTATGCTCCATCGGATTCGGTACGCCCAACACCACGGGACCATCAACAAGATGACCGGCACCGTCGAAGCTGACGAGACCTTCATCGGTGGCGCAGCCCGCAACATGCATGCTGATAAACGCCAGGAAAAGATTCACGGTCGCGGCGTACTCGGCAAGACCATCGTATTCGGCCTGTTGGAACGAGAGACCGGCAAGGTTCACGCCCAAGCGATCAATCATCGCCGCAAATGGCACATCCACCGCGCGATCCGCGAGAACGTGGAGACGGGCGCAGCCCTTTACACGGATGAACTCCGCTCCTATCAGGGCATGGACCGCTATTACGAGCATCAGGTCGTCAATCATGCTGAACGGTATGTTGATGGTGCGGTCCACACGAACCGGCTGGAGAACTTTTGGAGTCTCCTGAAGCGGGCCATCAAGGGAACCTACGTTAGTGTTGAGCCGTTCCATCTCTACCGTTATCTCGATGAGCAGTCATTCCGTTTCAATGAGCGCCAACTAACCGACAAGCAGCGTTTTGAGCTAGTGCTCGGGTCAGTCGCTGGCAAACGCCTAACTTGGGATGTTCTGACCTGTCAGGAGGCTGGGTGATGTCAGAGCCAAAAGGCAAGGCAGAGGTAAAAGAGCGGCCTAAGAAACCGCCGGGATATCGCAAATTCGCAAAGCTACTAAAGCAGGTAGTTAAAGCTCCACCAATGCCAAAACGCAAAGAGGCGTGATGGATCGGATCACGCAGCGTCTTGCCAAAGAACTCCTCAGTAAACTGGAGGCTATCGCAGAAGCACTTCGACATGTATCAAATCCCCAATCGATTCGTAAGGATCATCCCACTCCAAACACTCATCGGGAATCCAACATAGAGACAAATAACAGCAATCCAGACATCCCGCCGTTGCCGTGCGTGTCTAGCCCTCCACCAGCCAAAGCATGTTACGAAGGTACTCAAAAGGAAGAAAAGGACTGGTGGGATAAGACTAAGCCATTTGTAGAAATTGGCGGTGTCGTACTCTTGTTTGTCTACACGATCTATACGATCAAGATGTACCGGGCTAACAAAGAATCTGCTGACGCTGCTAAACAAGCTGCAGACGTTGCGGAGAATTCCTTCAGGATTACTAAGCGCCATACCGAGGATGCTGACGAAGCTATCGCACAAATGCGAGGCGAACCAGAACCTGGAGGGAATATAGAGACGATCACGGTTTCCAACATCGGGAAGGTTAGCGCCCACAACTTTAGTGCACATATCGAAATATCGCGGAACAGGCTGCCAAGCAACGAGCGGATATCGCAGCTCGGACTGCTGGACATATCCCAGGAAGAGATTCGAATCAATACGCCCATCACCAGGAGGGTGGTCCTCACTGACATCGGAAAGGCTGACTGGGAGAGAATCGGACAAATCAGAGAGGCTATCGTCGTTAAGGCCACCATGCAATACGAAAACGGTTTTGATGAAATTAGGCATCCAACCTATTGTCAGGAGTTCCTTGTACAACTTCCCCATCCCGGCAACATCCCCCAAACGCCGAGCAACGTCCTTGTGGATTGCACTGATCTGTTTGCCTACTTTGAGCGTGAAAGGGCTATACAAGCACAAAAACATTAGACCTAGTGCGGCAAGGAGAACCAGCAGCCAGCCTGTCACGCCGAGCAATATCGTACCACACTCGTGTGAGCCAAGTATATTGATGCCAAACAAACCCATTCCCATTTCCGGACACTCCCGATGATTCCGCACGACTTCGATCGCCTGGTCACACGCGCCGTCGCCAAAATTCCGCGCCGTTTCCGCCGCCGGCTCGCCAATATCGCGTTCATCGTCGAGCCGGAGCCGTCACCCGCACAGTTGCACGCCGCGGGCGTTCGCGCCGGCGGCAACTGATGAGGCGAAGATCTCCGTGTGTTTACATTTAGCGATTTCGTTGCATCATCTCTCGCAGGTAGGCGTTAATGCGAGTCTGGTATCCTTCGCCTGTAACTTTTAGCCACGCCAGAACATCGGCATCAAGGCGAATGGTCACCGTGGACTTCTTCGGACGGTAGCGCTGCCTCCGGCGGCGCCGGATTGAACAGGCTGTGACTCTCGGCGGGGCGAGACGGCTGGGTTTCGGGGGCGAATTTCGTGGATCAGGCCATGCTGCAAACAAATGGGTTGACCGTTAGTCACAGGCCAGAACTTACCGATGACCGCACCGGATGGAATCTCCCGAATTTCGGGGATGTCCGTCATGTCGATTTCACAATCTGGTTTGGCAGCGAGCTTTTGAAGCTCTTTACGTTTCTCAGCCGATAGCTTGGACATACAGTCTCCTTTCTCGCCGGGTTGCGCTCAACGAACGTTATGCAGAAGGGACCGTCAAACACCAGTTGGGCCGTCTCAAAGTCAATGCCATGCTTGGTCTTGTTGGTCTCGTTCTTTGCCGATTCCAGTCAGCCCGCATCTGTATTTACATAATGGTACATACGGATGAGTAAAGCCGAGGCGCTATGTGTTAGGTATATAAATGCAAATCAAACCCATTCCCATTTCCGGATACTCCCGATGACCCCGCACGACTTCGATCGCCTGGTCACACGCGCCGTCGCCAAAATTCCGCGCCGGTTCCGCCGCCGGATCGCCAATATCGCGTTCATCGTTGAGGCGGAGCCATCGCCCGCACAGTTGCACGCCGCTGGCGTTCGGACCGGCGGCACTCTGCTCGGCCTCTATCGCGGCCGCCCCCTGACCGTGCGCAGCGTCTTCGATAGCTTCGCCATGCCCGATCAAATTGTGATTTTTCAAGGCCCACACGAGCGCCTGGCCCGCAGCCCCGAGCACCTCGAGAAACTGGTCGAGGAAACCGTCTGGCACGAAGTGGCCCACTATTTCGGCATGGACGAGGCGCGCGTGCGCCGCGCCGAGCGACGGCGGAGGACGTAGCGTTTTCGCTCTGCGCTACACTCATCTGAAACTCATGCTCATTCGCGCCGGCCTCATCCTGTTCCTGGCTATGGAAACCCACGCCGCCGCTCCCGATGGCAGCGCGCTCTATCGCAAGTATTGCGCCGGTTGCCACGAATCCGGCGTTGCCCGCGCACCCAACACGCACGCCCTCAACAGCCTTTCGCCCGAGCGCATACTCCTCGCTCTGGAAAGCGGCCCAATGATGATCATGGGCCAGCGTCGAACTGCCGCGGAGCGAACCGCCATCGCCGAATTTCTCGCCGGCCGATCTTTAGGACACGAGCCGCCCACCGCACCCCCGCAAACTGCCTTCTGCAAAGAGACCGCCGCGTGGACGAACCCCCTCGCCGACCCGCACTGGAACGGTTGGGGTGCCGATCTGACGAATCGCCGGCTTCAGCCCGCCGCGCAAGCCGGCCTCTCTGCCGATGATGTTCCGCGCCTTCGCTTGAAATGGTCCTTCGGCTTTCCCGGCGATATCCAGGCTTACGCGCAGCCGGCCGTCGCCGGTGGCCGCCTCTTCATCGGCAGCGCCGGACACCGCGTCTACTCGCTAAGCGCCTCCACGGGCTGCATCTACTGGACGTTCGAAGCCGAAGCGCCCGTCCGTACCGCCATCAGCATCAGCGCCAACGGCCAGGCCATCTACTTCGGCGATATTCACGCCAACGTCTACGCTGCCGGCGCCTCCACCGGCCAGCTTCTCTGGAAGACCCGCGCCGACGGGCACTCCGAAGCCCGCATCACTGGCGCGCCCGCGCTTTCCGGCAACCGCCTCTACGTTCCCGTCGCCTCTTCCGAAGAGGTCAGCGCCGCCGACCCGCTCTATGAATGCTGCCGCTTTCGTGGCAGCATCGTGGCTCTCGACGCTGCCACCGGAAAAACGGTCTGGAAAACTTACACCATCGCCAATCCCGCGCAACCAACGCGAAAGAACAAAATCGGCATCCAGCTCTGGGGCCCCTCCGGCGCCGCCGTGTGGAGCAGCCCCACGCTGGACCTCGCGCACCACATTCTTTACGCCGCCACTGGCGATAGCTATTCCGATCCCGTTGCGCCCACGAGCGACGCCATCCTGGCCCTCGATATGGACTCCGGCAAAACGCTCTGGGTGCGCCAGATCACGGCCAACGATGCCTTCAACCTCGCCTGTCCCAGCTCCGACAAAACCAACTGCCCCGAGGCCAACGGCCCGGATTTCGACTTCGGATCTTCGCCTATCCTGGTTGACTTACCGAACGGCCGGCGTGCGTTGGTGGCCGGCCAGAAGTCAGCCATCGTTTACGCACTCGACCCCGATCGCGCCGGCGAACTGCTCTGGCAGGCGCGCGTCGGCCGTGGCGGCAGTCTGGGCGGTATTCAGTGGGGCCCCGCCGCGGATGCTGACAATGTGTACACCGCGGTTTCTGACATCACCCGCACCCTCGGTCCCAAAGGTCTCGAACTGAATCCCGAAGCCGGCGGCGGCATTTCCGCCGTGCGGCTCGCGACTGGTGAGATCGTGTGGCACACTCCCCCGCCCGGCTGTGGCGATCGCCGCCCGTGCAGCCCGGCGCAATCCGCGGCCGTCACCGTCATTCCCGGCGTCGTGTTTTCCGGATCGAGCGACGGCCACCTCCGCGCCTACTCCACGGCCAGCGGCAAAATCGTTTGGGACTATGACGCCGTGCGCGAATACCAAACCGTCAACGGCATCTCCGCGCGCGGTGGATCGATCGACGGTCCCGGCCCCGTCATCGCCGGCGGCATGCTCTTCGTGAATTCCGGCTACGGCGCCATGGGCGGCATTCCCGGCAACGTGCTGCTCGTGTTTTCGGTGGATGGTAAATAGTCGAAATGGTCAGAATATGTGACCAGCCGGATTTAATGACCATTTTGCTATACTGGCATTGTGAGTACCATTAGCGCGTCCAAGTTCAAGGAACAATGCCTCTCACTGATCGACCGGGTGGATGACAAGGGCATCGTCATCACGAAACACGGTAAACCCGTCGCGAAGCTCATTCGCATCGAGTCCAGCTCCGCAAGCCTGATCGGCGCGCTCAAGGACAAACTAAAGATCAAGGGAAGCATCTTCTCTACTGGCGCGCGCTGGAATGCTGAATCTTGATACCCACATCCTCTTGTTTGCACTTGGGGGCAAACTCACAGCGCGCGAAAACCGGCTCTTAGCCTCCAACCAATGGAGCATGTCGGCTATCGTGCTTTGGGAGCTGTCTAAACTCGCGCAACTCGGTCGTATTGAGCTGGAACTCGATTCTGCTGAGTTGCTGCGTCTCCTTGCAGGCGTCCACGTCTGGCCTTTGACGCTGGAGATCTGCCGCGAAATCCGTAGCCTCGACTTTCACAGCGATCCCGCCGACGAAATCATTGCGGCCACCAGCCTGGTACATCGCGTCCCGTTGCTGACACGCGACCGGCGCATCCTCCGTTCCAAAGTTCTAAGCTTCGCCCGCTAGTTCGCCGGCTTCAACCCCTCTGCCGCCCCCAGCCCGTGCTCCAGCCACCCTGGGTACCACCGAAAAACATTCCCCGTGAGACTGCCAATGAAAATCTCGCCCGCCGGCGTCACGTCGAGCCAGTGGCCCGGGCTCTCCATCGCACCCAGAATCTTTCCCGTCGCGATGTCGATATGCATGATCCGCCCCGCCAGCGTGTCATAAGTCAGATTCTCAATATTGTTCCGATGCGTGATGATCCACATCTCGTCCTTCGGTGTGATGAAAATGTTCTGGGTCGCGCCCAAGTGCGTCCACTGCCGCAGAAACTTCCCGTTCGCGTCGAAGATCTGGATGCGGTTATTCTCCCGATCGCTCACGTACACCGTGCCATGCGAATCAACGGCAATCGAGTGCGGTGTGTTGAACTCGCCAGGCCCAGTCCCGTGCTTTCCCCAGTCGAGCAGATACTTGCCCTCGCGCGAAAACTTCACCACCCGCGAATTTCCGTAACCATCGGAAACATAGAACTCGCCCGTGCGCGCGAATGCGATGTCCGTCGGCCGGTTGAACCTTTCCGCGTCCGTTCCCGGCCTGCCCTTGGTGCCCCACGTGCGCAGCAACTGCCCCTCGCTCGTGAACTCCATCACCTGGTGGTCGCCTGCATCCGTGATCCAGACGTGGTCCTGCTTGTCGACACGCAGCCCGTGCGGGTTCCCGAACATTCCCCTGCCCCACGAGCGCACATAATTTCCCTTGGCATCGAAAACGATCAGCGGATCTGCCTTCTGCCCGCGGTGAAAAACGTACACCCGGCCCGCCGAATCCGCCGCCACCGCCGATACGCGCCCGAACTTCCACCCCTCCGGCATCGTATCCGGCTCCTCGCCGAAACGAATCTGCACGCGATACTTCAGCAGCCCGCCTTCGTGCGGGTACCAGCCCTGTTGCGCCGCGCCCGTTGTCAGAGTCATAAGAGTCAACGCAAAAACCTTCATCATACGCCCCCGATACGCCATGCGCGAAAACTCCCCTGCTATTCTATGTCACGGGTCTCACTTCTCCATGGCAGTCGAAGTCCACGGACATCGCGGCGCGCGCGCCGTGCTCCCGGAAAACACGATCCCCGCCTTCGCCTACGCCATCGATCAGGGTGTCGACGCCATCGAGATGGACGTCGCCGTCACCAAAGACGACGTGCTGGTTATCTCCCACGATCTCGTCCTCAACCCCGAAATCTGCCGCAGCCCCGGCGGCAGCCCGGTGATCCGCGAGCTCACCTTCGCCCAACTGCGCCTGTGGGACTGCGGCTCGCTCGTCAATCCGCACTTTCCGAATCAGAAACCCGTTCCCGGCACCCGAATCCCCGCGCTCGAAGAAGTCTTCACCCTGGCGAACCGTGGCAACTTCCTGTTCAACATCGAAGCCAAACTCTTCCCTGACCATCCCGAGCTCACCCCTACACCCGAACGCTTCGCCGAACTGTTACTCGCCGCCATCGACCGCCACAACTTGCGCCCGCGTGTCATCGTCCAGTCGTTCGATTTCCGCATCCTTATCAATATGGAGAGTCTGGCTCCCGATATCCGCCTGTCCGCCCTCGTCGAGGACGAGACCCTGGGCGATTTCGTCTCCGTAGCCCGCAGCGCCCGCGCCCAGATCATCGGCCCAGAGAAGGGCATGGTCACCCCCGCCAAGGTGGTGGCAGCCCACCAGGCTGGCCTGCAAGTTATTCTATGGACGGCAAATACGCCCCAGGAGTGGGACCCCCTCCTAGCCTCTGGCGTCGACGCCATCATCACCGACGACCCCGCCGCCCTCATCAATTATCTGAAACAGAAAAAATTGCGCTAGAAATTTCCGCCGCCGGGCCGAAAAGGAAGATAGGGAAGAAATGGAGGCGACCAATGGTCAGTCTTAACACCCCTCTCCAGGGCATCGAGCAAGCGCAAGACGCCTTTGATCAGGCCGCATCGAAAGTGGTGCAAGCCACCACGCCCACCCAACCCCAGGCGGCCCAGCAGGATCAGGTCTCGCTCAGTGACGCCATGGTCTCCATGCTCCAGGCCAGCAACGACTATCAGGCCAACTTGAAGTCAGAGCAAGTCAGCAACGACATGCAGAAATCGCTGCTGAATATCCTCGCCTGAACGTAGTACGCTGTCTCTTGCGATTCATCCCAATATTCCTATGCGCAGCCTTCGCCGCGAGCGCCGCCGATAGCCTCTGCCCACCAGCCAACCAGTCCCACCCTCTCTCCATGGTCACTTTCTTTGATGGCAAGCCCGAAGAACAAGCCTCGCTCGTCTACGATGAACTTACCACAACCAAGGACGGCTCCCGTGCGCTCTGGCGCCTCGCGCCCAATGCGCCGCGAGGTTACTACTTGGTCTGCACCTACGAGAAAACCGACAAGACCGTGACCCAGAAGCTCTCACCAAAACTCTCTGAGTGCGTTGTCGATTACGGCAAGCCCGCCGAGAAATCCAAACTGCCGCCGGTCCACTCGATGAAGTGTAAGTAGGCTACGGCGTCTTCTCCCCGTGCGCCGCGGCCCTTAGATGCTTGTAGTACCCTAGATCCTCGCCCGTGAGCATCTTGGTCGCGAACAAAATCTGCCCTGTGTGCTGCGAAAAATGCTCGACCACGTGGAAAATCGCTTCCAGCACGGTCACATCGTACTTCTGAATGGTCACCCGCTCCGCCAGCCGCGCGCCCGTCACGCGCTTCAGCACCGCCACGGCTTCCCGCACGGTCGTTTCCAACCGGCCCAGCAACTCCGCCGTCTCCACTCCGCCGCGCGCATCAAACTCGGCGTCCCGCACGCGCATGTCCGGCGCTCCGCCGACTCCCGAGATGATCCACTGCCGCACATTCCCGTTCAAATGCAGCACCAGGTTCCCGATGGCGTTCTCGTTTTCGTGACCTCGTGACCAAATTTCGTCCGGTGCCAGCTTTCCCAAACAATCGCGAATCCGCGAAAGAAGCTGTTCCAGTTTCTTAGTTGAGCAGTCAATAAATATTTGATCCAATTCCATCCCAAATCCCACTCTCACAGTACTTCTTCCGACCAGTTCTCCAGCACCGCCTTCGCCTTTGCCGTGAACTGATCCGCCAGCGCTCCGTCAATCAGCCGGTGATCAAACGTCAGGGAAAGATAGCACATTGACCGGATCGCAATCGCATCATCGATCACCACCGGCTCCTTCGTCACCGCCCCCACTCCCAAAATCGCCACCTGCGGCTGGTTGATCACCGGTGTTGCCACGATGCTGCCGAAGCTCCCGAAATTCGTAATCGAGAACGTTCCGCCCTGCACCTCATCCGGCTTGAGCTGCCGCGACCGCGCCCGCGCCGCCAAGTCCACAATGGCGCGCTGCAACCCCAGCACGTTCTTCTCATCAGCGTTGCGAATCACCGGCACAATCAGCCCGTTCTCCAGCGCCACCGCGATCCCGATATTGATGTCGTTGTGATACAGGATATTCGTGCCCTCGATCGATGCGTTCACAATCGGGAACGTGCGCAGCGCCTCTACGGCCGCGCGCACCACGAACGGCAGAAACGTCAGCGAAATTCCGTAGCGCGTCTGGAAATCTTCCTTCTGCCGCGCCCGCATCTTCGCGACCTTCGTCATATCGACGCGATGAATCGTCGTCACGTGCGCCGACGTCCGCTTGCTCATCACCATGTGCTCGGCGATCTTCTGCCGCATCATGCTCATGGGCTCCACCCGCACCTTCGCCTGCGACGGCGCAGCCGGCGGAACATATGCAGAAGGCGCAGGCGGCGCCTGTACCGGACCAGCCGCGGGCCTCGCAGCCGCCGGGCGCTCACCCAAATACGCCTCCAGATCCTGCTTCGTGATGCGCCCACCCGCGCCCGTGCCCTTCACGCCGCTGAGATCAATATTGTTTTCCCGCGCCATCTTCCGCACGAGCGGCGAGAGCGGTAGCGCTATTTCCGCAGGCGCCGCCGCGGCCACCGGAGCCGGAGCAGCCGCTGGCGTTGGAGCCTGTACCGGCGGTGCACTCACAGCCGCAGCAGGTTTCGCGGCCGCTGACACGCCGTTGCCCGCTCCATCCTCGATCCGCGCTACGACGGTATTGATCCCCACCGTCTTCCCTTCCTCCACCAGCACCTCTTGCAGCGTGCCCGCCGCCGGCGATGGAATTTCCGTGTCCACTTTATCGGTAGAAATCTCGAACAGCGGTTCGTCCCGCTCCACGCGGTCGCCGGGCTTCTTGAGCCACTTCGTCAGCGTCCCTTCCACAATGCTCTCGCCCATCTGGGGCATCACGACTTCAGTCATAGATAAGCTCTCCGGCCTCCGCCATTTCCCGATCAAATACCTGTCCGAAATGATCCACCAGCCGCCCGATCACTTCTTCCCGCCGCGCCATCACTCCCAGCGCCGCCATCGACGTCACCGGCTTCACCAACCCGCACGGCACAATGTATTGGAAGTAACTCAAATCCGTCGTCACATTCAGCGCGAATCCGTGCGAGGTCACCCAGCGGCTGATGTGCACACCAATCGCCGCGATCTTCGCGCCCGCCACCCACACCCCCGTCCACGGCGGCACGCGCTCGCCCGCCAACCCGAAATCCGCCAGCGTGTCGATAATCACCTGCTCCATCGCCCGCACATAGGCCCCGACATCCCGTTTCCACGCGCGCAAATCGAGTATCGGATAACCCACAATCTGCCCCGGCCCATGATACGTAATATCGCCCCCGCGGTCCGTGTGATGGAACGCGACGCCCGCCCGCGCCAGCACGTCCTCGTGCGCCAGCAGATTTTCCATGTGCCCGTTGCGCCCCAGCGTGATCGTGTGCGGATGCTCCACAATCAAAAACTGGTCTGCAATCGCGCCGCGCTTCCGCCGTTCCACCAGCCCGCGCTGCAAGTCGAAGGCCGCGCCGTAATCCACGCGCCCCAAATCGCGCCATTCACACTTCCTATCACTCGCAGGGGCGACGCATGCGTCGCCCTCGACTAACGGCTCCCTACGCATTAATCGCTAAACCGTAAACGTTGTTAAACGCTTCGCCCATCGCCTCGTATAACGTCGGATGCGCGTGGATCGTCTGCATCATCGTTTCCACCGTGGCCTCCGCTTCCATCGCCGTCACCGCTTCCGCGATCAGCTCGAACGCCTCCGGACCAATGATGTGTACGCCCAGTATCTCGCCGTATTTTTCGTCCGCCACCACTTTGACGAAGCCATCGTGCCGCCCCAGAATTGTGGCCTTGCTGTCCGCCAGAAACGGAAACTTCCCCACCTTCACCCGATACCCTTGCGCCCGCGCCTGCGCCTCGGTCAACCCCACGCTGCCAATCCCCGGCTCCGTGTACGTCGCCCCCGGAATGCGGTTGCGGTTGATCGGCACCACCGGCTTGCCCGCCATGTGCGCCACCGCCACCATGCCTTCCCGCGTCGCCACGTGCGCCAGTTGCGGCGTCCCCGCCACAATATCGCCGATCGCGTAAACGCCCGGCTCCGCCGTCTGCTGCCACTGGTTCACCTTCACGAACCCGCGGTCCAGCTCGATCTTCGTGTTCTCAATCCCGACATTCTCGGTATTTGGCTTCCGCCCCACCGCCACCAGCAACTTCTCTGCGGCGAGCGTTTCTTTCTTGCCATTGCTCAACGTCACCGCAATGTGGCAGCAGTCATCCACCACTTGCACGCTCTCCACCTTCGCGCCCGTCTCGATGCGAATCTTGTTCTTCTTGAACACCCGCTCCAGTTCCTTCGAGACTTCCTCGTCTTCCACCGGCACGGCGCGCGGCAGCATCTCCAGAATCGTCACTTCCGTGCCGAGCCTGTTAAACACCGACGCAAATTCCACCCCCACCGCGCCAGCGCCAATGATGGCCAGCGTCTTCGGAATCGCCGTGAGGTTGAGAATCTCGATGTTGGTCAGAATCCGCACCGGGTCCGGCTTGAGCCCCGGCAGCATCCGCGCTTCCGAACCCGTCGCGAGAATGATGTTTTTCGCTTCGAGCGTCTGGGTCCCCTGCTCGCCGCGCACCTCCACACGCCCGTGCCCCTTCAGCACCGCGAATCCCTTGATCCAATCGACCTTGTTCTTCTTCATCAAGAACTCGACGCCCTTGGCATGCTTGGCGACGATCTTATTCTTCCTATCGATGACCTTCGGATAGTCCACGCGCGGCTTCTCGCAGACGATCCCTTCTTCTTCCGAATGCAGGAACCGCTCCCAAACGTCCGCCGCGTGCAACAGCGCCTTGGTCGGGATGCACCCCACGTGCAAGCACGCGCCACCCAATTTCGGGTCCTTCTCGATAATCGCCGTCTTCAGCCCGTACTGCCCCGCCCGCACCGCCGCCGAATATCCCCCCGGACCGCTCCCAATCACAATCAAATCGTAAGCCACGTTTTCCATTCTTACATAGACAGCCCCGCCGCCCGCACGGATTCATGGCCATAGGCCCCACAGCAGCGCCACGCATGAGGGCGCGGTGTTGCCTTTTGCCTTTTGCCTTTTGCCTTTTGCCTTTTGCCTTTTGCCTCTTGCCTTTTGCCTTCCGCCTTCTGCCTTCTGCCTTCTGCTCTTCAGTCCTTCCCC
>Ga0326727_10013298_pt1 | contig 18378 bp, 13 predicted proteins | sample MB2enrmetagenome_FD_207643 | JGI IMG/M metagenome (GOLD analysis project Ga0326727, IMG submission 207643) | Lab enriched peat soil microbial communities from McLean, Ithaca, NY, United States - MB29MY | ecosystem: Environmental > Terrestrial > Soil > Wetlands > Peat | place: USA: New York...
TCGAAGACCGCGTCGTTGGTGAAGTTGCGCATGGCGAAGTTGTCGATCTGCGCGATGGGACAGCGGTGCGCCGTGCCTGCGGCGTCGATGCGTTCGATGGTGAGCCTGCGCGAGAACATAGTCATCTGCTAGTTGCCGGAACTAACGAATCGCTGCCATTGCCGCGCGGAAGAGCACTTCAAAATCCTGCGCCGTATCGGGTTGTTTGGCGATCGCGGTCTCGATCGCCCGTTGCGCGATGGGCCGTGCATAGCCCAGGTTCAGCAGCGCGGAGAGCGCGTCGTCGCCAGCCGGGCCATAGCGCGCAATAGAGGCCGACGGCGCCACCGCCATATCGTCCAGCTTGTCCTTCAGCTCCAGCACCACGCGCTCCGCGGTCTTTTTCCCGATCCCTGGAATCCTCGTCAGCGTGGCGTGGTCGCTCCCGCGGATGGCCGTCACCAGGCGCGCCGCGTCGATCCCGCTCAATACCGTGATGGCCAGCTTCGGCCCGATGCCGCTGATCGTCAGCAGCCTCTCGAAAAGCCTCTTCTCATCCGGCTCCGCAAAGCCGAAGAGCGCGATCTGGTCCTCGCGCACGTGGGTGTAGATGTGCAGCCGCGTCTCGGCGCCCTCCGGCGGCAGCGAGGTGAAGGTCGCAACGCTGATGGTCACGTCGTAGCCGACGCCGGCGCACTCGACGATGGCCCGGTTCGGCGACTTGGAAAGAAGACGGCCGCGCAGGAAAGCAATCATTCCGCTGATTGTACTCGGGCCTGCGCCACTGGATGAAGTAACTCCCGGTTCTTAAGAAATTAACTTTACGTTTGCTGGGTTAATCGGCGTGAAACACAATGTTCAAGTTTTTGTAACGACCCCTACGCAGAATCGCAGAAGGCATTTCTCCCCACAATCGAATACGCCTCCTACGAAGGGAATCCTCACCTATGAATTCACCGCTCCGCAGTTTTGTACGCATGGCTCTCTGCGCTGTGCTGCTTCTGCCTGTCGTTGCAACCGTATTTCCCGCACATCTTTACGCCCAGTCCAACTCGTCGCTGACGGGCACGGTCCTCGATCCCAATAGCCGACCGCTGCCTGGAGCAGCCGTGACGGTCAGGAACGAAGGCACAGACGCGGTGCAGAAGGCGACCTCCGATAGTCAGGGCAAGTACAGCTTCGCCAACCTGCCCGCGGGCAGCTATACCATTCAGGTCGATGCATCCGGTTTCAATACCAGCAAGCGCAACGGCGTACAGCTCGCCTCCGGCCAGCCGGCTGACATCTCTATCACGCTTGATCTTGGCAATGCTTCCGAGGAGATCACGGTTGAAGCCAGCGAAGCCAACTCCGTGGCTGCCGCCATGGCGCCCATGGACGCGTTGCTGGAGGAACACTCCGCACGCACAGAGATCACACAGGCATTCATTAACAACTACACCTCGCCTTTGGCCGACTATGGCGAGGCGGTCGAGATGGCACCCGGCACTTATACCACTAACGGCAACGGCCCCGGCCTCGGCCAGTCCAAGACCTACTTCCGCGGATTCCCCGACGGCGACTACGACATCGATTTCGACGGCATCCCCTTTTACGACACCAACACTCCAACCCACCACTCCTGGGCCTTCTTCCCGACGCAGTGGATCGGCGGCATCGACTTCGACCGCTCTCCTGGCACTGCGTCCACCATCGGACCTACGCCCTTCGGTGGCTCCATCCACATGCTCTCGCGCGACATCTCGCCGGTTATGAACGTTCGCGGCGGCATCTCCTACGGTTCGTGGGGCACACTGCTGGCAGACGCCCAGCTCGATTCCGGCAACCTCTTCAAGAACAACAAGGCCAGCTTCGAGCTCGATGTGCAGCATATGCAATCCAAAGGTTATCAGTCGAACAATTTCCAGAATCGCAACGCCGGGTACATTAAGGCCCAGTACAAGTTCTCCGATAACACCGTGTTGAGCGGCTTCTCCGGGGTGGTCTATTTGCACGCCAACACGCCCAGCTTCAGCGCCACCCGTTGCCAGATGTACGGCGTCTCGGCCACCAACGCATACACCTGCACCGCCTCCTCCAGCGATCCAACCCTGCTGCCCTACACCGGCGCGGGCATTCGCTTCTACCTGGCCGACAACACCGATCCCATCGACTACCTGGACTACCAGTACAACCGCTATCAGGTCCCCACCGACTTCGAGTACGTCGACTTCAAAACCGTCCTTCCACACAAAATCAGCGTGGACTTCAAGCCCTATACCTACGACTACGACAACGCGGAGCTCTTCTCCAACAGTGTACCCATCACTGAATCGACGACGGTGAACTACAACGGCAACCCCGCCTCCAAAACCTGGTACGGCATCCCGGTCAACCCGTGCAATGTACCCATCACTAAGAAGGGCGTCACCGCCATCCCCTGCGGCGTAGACAAGTACAACAGCTACCGCAAGTACGGCGAGACCTTCAACCTCAGCCAGGTGTCGAAGTTCGGCACCCTGCGCGCCGGCGCCTGGTACGAGTGGGCCCACACTAACCGCCACCAGTACCCGTCGGACCCGCTCAACAACTGGGCCGATCAAGCGTTGCCCAACTTTGCCGAGCAGTTCTGGACCAACTCCTACCAGCCCTTTGTCGAGTATGAGTTCCACCCGTTCAAGAAACTGGAGATCACCCCCGGCGTCAAGTTCGCCTACTACACCATCAGCACCAAGCAGTTCGCCGACGACGGCAAGACCATCGGGTGCCTCTGCGCAACCGGCACAACCGGCAACCCCGCCAGTTTCATCTCCAACAACGGCAGCTACTACTCCACGCTGCCCTCCATCGACGTCAACTACCGCATCCAGTCCAACTGGTCCGCCTATGCGCAGGTCTCCACCGGCAGCATCGTCCCGCCCAGCAGCGTATTCGACTTCAACCAGGGACCCACCGGCAACGTTCTCCCGGTCGAGACGCTGCCCAAGCAGCAGCACAACACCACCTACCAGGGTGGAACAGTCTTCAAGCTGAAAAACGTCACGCTCGATCTGGACGCCTTCCACATCCGCTTCCAGAGCGGCTACTCCCCGCAGACGGACGCCACCACCGGCGAGCCTGTCTTCTATGCTCAGCCCAGTTCCATCAGCAAGGGCTTCGAAGGCCAGACCAACCTCTACCTGGGCTATGGTCTCAGCGCATACCTGAACGCCACCTGGGAGACGGCCATGTATACCGGCTTCTCGCAGATATACCCCACCATTACGGGTCCCACCACTTTAAACCCCCTCAACTATCCCTACTACGTCGCCACCCCCTCCGGTCTCTGGGTCCAGCAGACGCCGTCCGACACCTATGCGGAAGGCGTCACCTACCTCCACGGCGGCTGGGATGCCGGCATCTTCGACAAACACGTCGGCCAGTTCTACCAGGACGTCAGCGGCTACCACAACGAAGTGGTCATCAATCCGTTCGACATCACCAACACCTACATCAACTACACCCTCCGCAGCGGCTCGCGCTTCGACCAGACCAAGATCCGGTTGAGCGTCAACAACCTCTTCAACCTGCACGATGCTACCGGCATCACCTCGGCCGGCTCAGTCGCAGGCACCACATTTACGGTTCCCTCCGGCAGCGACACCCTTACCTACACCAACCCGTTCGCCGCCACCGTCGCCCAGGCGCCGCTTAGCGGGGCAGACAACATCAGTATCTTCGCCGGACGTAGCATCGTCCTCTCGGTCACCTTCGGCCTATCGCCCAGGCGGTAGAGCGAAGCTCGCTAACGGTACACGCAACATAAAAATCCGTGCCGGACACGCGAACCTTGCACCTCCGGCACGGATCTTCATTTGCGCCAGAGCCGTACACCTCGCGGCCCTCATCGGATGCCCAGAAATTTGTGTGTCTGCAAGCTCAAGCGCCAAAGGGGATGGTCGAGGCAGTAGCGCAGCGCCTGGTCTGTGTTGGCCTGCCGCTGCGGGCCATCCATCGGCTGCAGGAAGAAGTGCCGGAACCCCAGTTCCGCATAGCTCTCCGGCGGCGCGCCCGCTTGCGGATACACCAGCTTGAGTTCATCCCCGGTGGTCTGCACCAGTTCTGCACCCGCCTTGGGACTGACGCACAGCCAGTCGATTCCATGCGGGGCTGTGATCGTTCCATTGGTCTCAACCGCAACTTCAAACTTCCGTGTATGCAGCGCGTCGATCATACGCTGGTCCAGTTGCAACAGCGGCTCGCCACCGGTGCAAACCACAAACTTCTTTCCCGCCGACGGACTCGCCTGCCAGGTTCCGTCAATCCGGTCTGCTAATTCTTCTTCTGTATGGAATACTCCGCCATCAGGGCCTTCTACACCGACGAACTCTGTATCGCAGAACTTACACACCGCCCGGGCTCGATCTTCCTCGCGTCCCGACCACAGATTGCATCCCGCGAACCGGCAGAAGACGGCCGCTCGCCCCGTCTGGGCCCCCTCGCCCTGCAGGGTGTAGAAGATCTCTTTGACCGCGTAGCTCATGGCTGTTCCCCGTAGCTCATGGCTGCCCGCCCGCGTATTGCAATGGATCGGCCAGTCCGTTCTCGCCAAATCCCTTCTGCCGCAGCACGCAGGAATCACATCTTCCGCAGGGCTTGCCGGAGGGCGATGGATCGTAACAACTGCTTGTCAACCCGTAGTCCACGCCAAGCTCCAGTCCCTTGCGGATGATCTCGGCCTTTGTGAGCGCGATCAGCGGCGTATGAATCCTCAGCGATTGCCGGCCCTCCACGCCCGCCTTGGTCGCCAGATTCGCCAGCCGCTCGAAGGCCGCGATGAACTCAGGACGGCAGTCGGGGTATCCGCTATAGTCCAGCGCGTTCACCCCAATGAAAATATCGCTGCATCCCAGCACCTCTGCCCAGGCCAGCGCGAAGGAGAGAAAGATGGTGTTGCGTGCAGGCACATACGTGATAGGAATTTCGCCGCTCATCTCCTCCGGCGCGCGCCCCTTGGGCACGTCGATATCTGCTGTCAACGCAGAGCCGCCGAAAGCGCGCAGATCGATCGTCGCCGTTCGGTGCTCTTTCGCACCCATCGACAACGCAACCTCGCGCGCGCATTCCAGCTCCCAGGAATGGCGCTGCCCGTATGCGAAGGAGAGCGCATGGACTTCATACCCCTCCGCCTTGGCGATGGCCAGAACAGTCGTGGAATCCAGTCCGCCGCTCAACAACACCACCGCCTTGGACCTCGGATTGCCCATGCGCGACCTCTCCCGTTGAATCCCATTCAAGGGTACAACGGTTCGTCGCTACCCATCGCTTGCATTGATCGTAGACGCCGCTATGCTACTTGCCTGCCGCTGGCGCCATCTTGTCCAGGTACAGATTCAGCTCCAGGACATTCACTCGCGGCTCGCCCAGCAGTCCAAACTGCCGTGGCGTTATATGCGCCGTAACCAGGCTCTTCACCGCGTCCTCGCTGAGGTGCCGTTCCGAGGCAACGCGCGCCACCTGGTAGAACGCCGCGGCGGGTGAAATGTCCGGGTCCAGCCCAGACCCCGACGCCGTCGCCAGATCGATGGGAACCAGTCCATTGGTCCCCTTGGGATTCAGCGTCTGCACCGTCGCCGCCACGCGCGTTGCCAGCGCGCTGTTGGTAGGCGCATAGTTCGATCCGCCCGAGTTCGACGCATCGTAGCCATTGCCTGCGGCCGACGGCCGCGACCAGAAGTAGCCTGGCCCGCTGAACGTCTGCCCGATCAGCCGCGAGCCCACCAGCGTCCCATCGGCGCGATAGATCAGCGATCCCTCGGCCTGCCTAGGGAAGAACACATGCGCCAATCCCGTCACCGCCAGCGGATAGACAACGCCCAGCAGAACAGCCGTCACCACCGTGTACAGCACCGACGTCACAATATGTTTCTTCATCGCTTTTCCCTCGAACCTCGAACCTAGACCAGATGAATCGACGCGATAATCATGTCGATTAGCTTGATTCCAACGAACGGGGCAACGATACCGCCCATTCCATAGACCCACAAGTTGCGCCGAAGCAACGAAGCAGCCGACATCGGCCTGTACTGCACGCCGCGCAGCGCCAGCGGAATCAGCGCGACGATGATGAGAGCATTGAAGATCACTGCCGACAGAATCGCCGATTCCGGCGACTGCAGATGCATGATATTGATCACCGCAAGCTGCGGAAACACCACCATGAACATCGCCGGAATGATCGCGAAGTACTTGGCCACATCGTTGGCGATGGAGAAGGTGGTCAGCGCGCCGCGCGTCATCAGCAACTGCTTGCCGATGCCCACGATCTCGATCAGCTTGGTTGGATTGGAGTCGAGATCGACCATGTTTCCCGCCTCCTTGGCCGCTTGTGTGCCGGAGTTCATCGCAACCCCCACGTCCGCCTGGGCCAGCGCCGGCGCATCGTTAGTTCCATCTCCGGTCATCGCCACCAGCTTGCCCTGCGCCTGTTCGCGGCGGATCAGGTCCATCTTGTCCTTGGGCTTGGCCTCGGCCAAAAAGTCATCCACCCCCGCCTCGCGCGCAATCGCCGCCGCGGTCAGAGGATTGTCGCCCGTAATCATGATCGTCTTGATGCCCATCGCGCGCAATTGCTCGAAGCGCTCGCGCATGCCACCCTTCACAATGTCCTTCAGATGAATCACGCCCAACGCGCGGCCATTCTCCGCCACTACCAGAGGAGTGCCTCCCTGGCGCGCCACCTGGTCCACGGTCGCACGCACCTCGTCCGGCAGTCCGCAGCCCGATCCATTCCCGTTCTGCTTCAGGTAAGTGTCGATTGCGTCCGCCGCCCCCTTGCGAATGCTGCGCCCCTCCATGTCGATGCCACTCATGCGTGTCAGCGCGCTGAACGGAATGTACTCCACATTCAGGTTGGCCAACTCGCGTCCGCGCAGGCCGTACTGCTCCTTGGCCAGCACCACGATCGAGCGGCCCTCCGGGGTCTCGTCGGGCAGCGACGAGAGCTGCGCCGCGTCCGCCAGTTCTTCCGCCGTCACGCCCGCCGCGGTCAGGAACTCCGAGGCCTGCCGGTTACCCAGCGTGATGGTCCCCGTCTTATCCAGTAGCAGCGTATTCACGTCGCCCGCAGCCTCCACCGCGCGACCTGAGACGGCCAGCACATTGTGCTGCACCAGGCGGTCCATGCCGGCAATCCCAATCGCCGACAGCAGTCCGCCGATGGTCGTCGGAATCAGGCACACCAGCAGCGAGATCAGCACAAAGGCAGTCTGCGGAGCGCCCGAATACACCGCGAACGGCTCCAGGGTGACCACCGCCAGAAGAAAGATAATCGTCAACCCGGCAAGCAGAATATTCAGCGCGATCTCGTTGGGTGTCTTCTGCCGCTCCGCCCCTTCCACCAGCGCGATCATACGGTCTAGAAACGTCTCGCCGGGGTTCGCCGTGATCTTCACCACAATCCTGTCGCTCAGCACGCGCGTTCCGCCGGTCACCGCAGACCGGTCGCCTCCCGCCTCGCGAATCACCGGGGCGCTCTCGCCCGTAATAGCCGACTCGTCCACCGACGCGACGCCCTCGATCACCTCGCCGTCGCCCGGAATCATCTGTCCCGCAACCACGCGCACCTTGTCGTCCACGCGCAGATGCGAGCTTGCCACCTCTTCCACCTCGCCATTTGCCTTCAGCTTGTATGCCGTCGTCTCGCTCTTCGCCTTGCGTAGCGCGTCCGCCTGCGCCTTGCCCCGGCCCTCCGCCATAGCCTCGGCAAAGTTCGCAAACAGAACGGTGAACCACAGCCATAGGGTGATCTGCAGGTTGAATCCGAACTGGTGTGCGCCGTGCGGCAGCAGAAGCAGCACCGTGGTCACCACGCTGCCCACCTCCACCACAAACATCACCGGGTTCTTCGCCTGCACTCGCGGATCCAACTTCTTCAGCGAATCCACTGCCGCGCGGCGAACAATGGACGATTCAAACATCGCCCGCTTCTTCGATGTTCCTGTATGTGCAGCACTCATCGATCTCTCCCAACCAACAACCAGCAACTAACAGCCAGCAACCGTTTATGAAAAGCTGATTCCCGAACGCAGCAACAAATGTTCGAGGATCGGTCCCAGGCTCAGCGCGGGGAAGAACGTCAGCGCCCCGACGATCAAAATCACGCCCACCAGGAGCAAGGTAAACAGCGTCGAATCCACCGGAAACGTGCCCAGCGATGGCGGCGCGATTTTTTTGGTCGCCAGGTTGCCCGCCACCGCCAGCATCGGCACCATCATCAAAAAGCGGCCCACCAGCATGGTGATTCCCAGCGTTGAGTTGTACCAGTGCGTGTTCGCATTCAGCCCCGCAAACGCCGATCCGTTGTTGCCCGCCGAGGACGTGTACGCATATAGGATCTGTGTGAATCCGTGCGGCCCATGGTTAGAGAGGCTCGATAGTCCAGCGGGTATCAACACCGCCACCGCTGCGAACCCCAAGATCACCAGGGGAAAGATCAGCACGTATAGCATCGACATCTGCACATCGTAAGCCTGGATCTTCTTGCCCAGGTACTCCGGCGTCCGGCCCACCATCAGGCCGGCGATAAAGACGGACACGATGACGAAGATCAACATGCCGTACATGCCCGCGCCCACCCCGCCGAAGACAATCTCGCCCATCATGATGTTGGCCAGTGGCACCATGCCGCCCAGCGGCATGAAGGAATCATGCATGGAGTTGACCGCGCCGCAGCTAGCGTCCGTCGTCACTGTGGCAAACAGAGCGGAGTTGGCAATGCCGAAGCGCACCTCCTTGCCCTCCATGTTGCCGCCGGGGCTTAATGACTGTCCCGGTCCCGCCGTCGCCACTCGCTGGTCCACGCCATGCAGCAGCGGGTTGGACTGCGCCTCCGCCCAGTAGCAAGTGGCCACGCCGGCGAACCAGAGCAACGACATCGCCGCGAAGACCGCCCATCCGTGCTTCGGCGAGCCCACCATCCTGCCCAGGGTAACCGTCAGTCCGGCCGGAATCAGAAAGATCGACAGCATCTGCAGTAGATTGGTCAGCGGCGTCGGGTTCTCGAACGGATGCGAACTGTTGGCATTCATGAACCCGCCGCCGTTCGTGCCCAGCATCTTGATGGCCTCCTGCGACGCCAGCGGCCCCTGAGCGATGGTCTGCGTCGTCACCGTCGTTGTCACCGGCTTCCCATCTGTACCCGTGGTAGTTACAGATTGCGGCTCCACCAGCGTCGCCGTGTTGTACGGCTTTAGGTTCTGGATCGCGCCCTGCGACACCAGCGCCAGCGCATACACAATGCAGATTGGCAGCAGCACCCACAGTGTTCCGCGCGTCAGGTCCACCCAGAAATTTCCCAGCTTCTTGCTCTCGCGCCGCGAAATGCCGCGGATGAACGCGATGGCCAGCGCCATGCCGGTTGCGGCAGACCAGAAGTTGTGCGTCGCCAACCCCACCATCTGGGTCAGATAGCTCATAGTTTGTTCTGGCACATACGACTGCCAGTTGGTGTTGGTGGTAAACGACGCCGCCGTGTTCCACGCCAGATACGGTTCCACCGCGGCAAGATGCTGCGGGTTCCACAGCGGGATCGCATGTTGCAGCCGTTCGATCGCATACGTCAGCAACAGGGTGGCCAGGCTGAAGATCAGCATCGCCGCGCCATACTCCATCCAGCCCATCTCAGCGTCGGCATCAACGCCGGTGATGCGATAGAGCAGCCGTTCCACCGGGACCAGCACCGGATCTAGCCACGTCTTCTTCCGCTCATACACGCGGGCCATATACAGCCCCATTGGCTTTGCCGCAAGCAGCACCAGGGCAAAGAACACCGCAATCTGCAACCATCCATTGGGGGTCATCTCAGAATTTCTCCGGACGTAGAAGCGCAAAGACCAGGTACACCAGCAACCCGGCTGTCAAAATCAGTAGAAGGATGTTTTCAAGCATCTTCGCGCCCGCCTTTCAGCGACTGACAGCCGTACACATACAGCACGGAGACGAAGAAAAATGCTAACGAAACGGCTAAGAAGACGATATCGCTCAATTCTCAACTCCTGCGGCATGCCGCGCTGATCGCTTCCAGGGCGGCAGAATCACAAAGTCAGTTTTGCAGTGACCGGCGTAGGATTGCCGTAGAATTCGCGTTAAGATTTTGTAAAAATTGCGCTGTCCGGATCGGCTTCGTCCCGGCGTGTTTCATCCGGGTTGGCCGGACGCGGGCTCAGCCGGTAGCCGACCCACGGTTCGCTGAGAATGTATTGCGGCTCCCCGCCCCGGCCCGCATCCGGCTCGATCTTCTTGCGCAGTTGTGCTACCAGAACGCGCAGGTACTCCGGCTGGTCGGCCCCCGCCGCCCCCCACACCGTGCGCAGCAGCGACTTGTGCGTCAGCACTCGGTCTGCATTGCGCACAAAGTACAGCATCAGGTCGAACTCCTTCGGCGTCAGGTGTACCTCTACGTCACGCACCAGTACCCGGCGCCGCTCTACGTCGATATGGAAGTCTCCCAGCTCGATGGAACTCTCCTGCGGCTCCACGGAGGCAACCAGCCGCCGCGACTGCACCCTCACCCGCGCCAGCAACTCCTGGATGCTGAACGGCTTGGTGATGTAGTCGTCTGCGCCCTCGTCCAACGCCGCCACTTTGGACTCATCCTGGTTGCGCACCGAGAGTACGATGATGGGCACCTGCGATCGCGCGCGGATCTCACGGGTCAGCTCGATGCCATCCATCCCAGGCATCGCCAGGTCCGTAATCACCAGCTCCGGCTGCACCTTCATGAACCGCTCCAGCGCGCTCATGCCGTCCTGCGCAACCGTCACCTCATGCCCATTGCTCTGCAGCGAAGCTCGCAGCACCCGCGTGATCTGCGGTTCATCGTCGACAATCAAAATACGCATGGCCCCAACCCCTCAGCCCTCTGTTCGTACCTTGTACCTGGCGCATCGCAACTACTTCGCCTGCTGGGTCACGATGTGCACATCCACATGCGGAGCGTCGTTCATGAACTGCTGCAGAGCCAGATAGTAGGCATACTTCTTCCATCCCTTCACCGCCGACCGCCCGAAGAGGACCTGGGTGATCCTGTTTCTGGAAACATACTCCCCGGTTACCGCGGGGATGTTGCTGCCTTTCAGACGCACCACTCGCGCGCCCACGTTCTCGGCGAACTGAATGTTGGCCTCCAGCGACCGCCTCTTGTTCTCCGGCATCTCCGTTTCGTGCTCTACATGCAGTACAAAGAACTCGCCATTCATCGCCTCTGCCATGCGTGCCCCGCGCGCGATCAGGTCGCGCGACTCCGGGTTGGAGCTGATGCACACGGCCACCCGCTCGGCAATCTGCCAGTGTCCGCTCAGCTTCTTACGCGCCACATAATCGTCCAGCGTGCGGTCCACCGCGCGCGTCACCCGCTGCAGCGCCATCTCGCGCAGCGCAATCAGGTTGCCGCGTCGAAAGAAGTTCTGCAGCGCCCGTTCCACCCGCTCCTGTGGATAGATGTCGCCGCGGCTCATGCGGTGCACCAGCGCCTCGGGCGTCAGGTCGCTCATCACGATCTCGTCGGCACGGTCCAGCACCCAGTCGGGCACCGTCTCGCGCACCGTAACTCCGGTCAGGCTCTGCACCCGAGGCGTAATGCTCTCCACATGCTGGATGTTGAGCGTGGTCAATACGTCGATCTCCGCCTCCAGAATCTGCAACACGTCTTGAAAGCGTTTCGGGTGCGCGCAGCCTTCCACGTTGGTGTGCGCCAGTTCGTCGATCAGCACCACCTGGGGATGTCGCGCCAGCACCGCATCCACGTCCATCTCCTCGAACAGGGCGCCTTTATACTCCATCTGCCGGCGCGGGACCTGTTCGATCTGCGCCGCTAGCTCGGCCGTGCGAGATCTCCCATGCGTCTCCACGATGCCGATCACCACGTCTTCGCCGCGGCTCTTGCGGCGGATCGCCTCGCTCAGCATGCTGAAGGTCTTGCCCACCCCAGGCGCGTACCCCAGGAACACCTTGAACCGGCCGCGCTTCTGGCCTTCCGCTGCGGCAAGCCATTCTTCCGGGGTCTTAATATGCGGTTGTTCTGGATTCATTTGACTTATCTTTCTATACAATTCTGATTGTGTCTATCAAACGCATGGTCGAGGCGGCGCGCTGGATTCTTATCGCGAGTGGGCTTGCCGGTATTGTAGCTCTCTATCATCACTTTAATAGTGCAAACAATACCACCATCGCGCTCACCCTGCTTCTTCTGGTGCTCGTCTTCGCCGGAAGCTGGGGACTGCGCTACGCAATCGTAGCTTCCATTGCCGCGGCTCTCATCTTCGACTACTACTTCATTCCACCCATCGGCACCTTTACCATCGGCGACACCCAGAACTGGATCGCGCTCTTCTCCTTCCTCGGCACAGCGCTCTATGCCAGCCACCTGGCCTCCAGGATTCGCGAAGAGTCGCATGAGGCCGACACCCGCCGCCTCGAATCCGAGATGCTCTACCGCCTCGGACGTCAGCTGCTGCAGCCGGAGAACGTCGCACAACTCCTCAACTTCATCCCATCCAGCGTGGCCAACGCCTTCAACAGTCCCGCCGTCACCCTCTATCTCGCCGACGGGGACCGCATCTATCTCTCTGACCCGAAACGAATCTCCAGTCCGAAAGTGGCCTGGTGCCCAGACGACACACCGGGCAGCACAGAGGGAGCGGAACGCACTCGCATCGAGATCGTCCACGATCTGCGCGAAGCCATGCTGCATCCCGCCACCAACTCCACGGTCGACGGTTTTCCTGCCGTGATTCCCCTGTGCGTCGGCGTTCGTCCCAGCGGGGTCGTGCTTCTGGAAGCCACAACCCTCTCCCGCGAGACCATGGAGGGCCTCAGTGGCCTGGTCTCCATGTCCATCGAGCGTGCCGAGGCGCTGGAAGACAGCGCCCGCTCCAAGGCAGCCAAGGAGACCGAGCGCCTGCGTACCGCACTGCTCGACTCCGTCACCCACGAGTTGCGCACTCCGCTCACCTCCATCAAGGCCTCCATCAGCGCTCTGCTCTCCCAGCATGCCCTCGATCCCCCGGCGCGGAAGGATCTGCTCACCGTCATCGACGAGGAGTCCGACCGCCTCAACCTCCTCATCGAACGCGCGGTCGAGATGTCGCAACTCGACGCCAATAAGGTGCAACTCGAGTTGAAACCACAGTCCATCGCGGGTCTCATCTATGTCGCGGTAGAGCAATGCCGTTCCGAGCATCCCTCCCGCGACTTTCGCGTCTCGCTCTCCAGCTTCCTTCCCAACGTGCTCGTCGACAAGGCCTGGATCGAAAAAGTGCTGGCCAACCTGCTGGGCAACGCCGCCAAATACTCCCCGCCGGAACAGCCCATCTTCGTCGCCGCAGACCCCCAGAAAAATATGCTCGCAATCAGCGTCGCGGACCGCGGGGCCGGTATCGACCCCATGGAGCAGGGCTTGATCTTCGACAAGTTCTACCGCGGCCAGGGACAGCGCAGCAGGGTCAGCGGCACCGGAATGGGCCTGGCCATCTGCCGCGCCATCGTCAACGCCCACGGCGGCGCCATCGGCGTTACCAGCCAGCTCGGCCATGGCTCCGTCTTCACCTTCACCCTCCCCATCGCCACCCCGGAACCAGCCCGCCCCTGAGCCTGAATTGGGTGTCACTCTTCACAGATGCAGAAAATACACTGGTGCGCAGCCAGCCAGCCACGCCACGGCCTGCAGACCCAGCACTCGCAGCGTCGGTCGCGGAGCGCGCCGCAGCCACTTCACCGCGAAGAACAGCGTAATCGGCCACTGCACCGTCATCAGCAACTGGAAGAGGTGCGCGATGGCCCCTTCATCCGGATCGCGAGCGATGGCGCCTCCCCTGGCAAGGCCCACAATAAGCGCGCCCAGTACCATCGCCAGCGCAGCCAGCGACATCGCCACCGGAAGATACGCGCTTGGCCGCCTCATCATTATTCCAAATGAATTTGTGCCCTGTTCCATCTTGCCTCCTGGTATCGGAATAACGTGCTCGCGAATCGTCGACCACAAGCTGTCGATCAGCCTATCTAGGTTCGCATACTTCAGAATAGCTACCCCCCCGTCGATTTTTTTCTCCTGCCCTGTAATCCACGCTGCGGCATACCCGTCTATTGCTGCTGAACGGGTTGGCATTCAGACCCTCCAGGAGAGTCCCATGAATCTTCGCAGCCTTATTCACTCCACCCAAACGACACGTTTTCTGGGTGTCGCCGGCAGCTTCTTAGTGGCCGTCGGTCTGGGGTTGGGATGTTCCAGCTCATCTACGCCAGCAGCCGGCAACATCGGCTCGCCTGCGGTGGCCGTTCCGGTGCTTATCACCGACGCCCCCAGCGCCCCAGTGGTTGCCTTCAGCCTGACCCTCGACAGCATCACCTTGACCGATACCGCCAACCAGACAGCCAGCGTGCTCAGCTCCCCCACCACCATCGAGATATGCCATCTGAACGGCATCCAGGCGCCCCTGCTCACGGCCAGCGTCCCCGAGGACACCTACGTCTCGGCCACCATCACCTTCTCTGACCCGCAGGTCACCTACATCAACAGCTCGGGTCAGCCGGTGACGGTGTCACCCACGCTGGCCTCCGACTCCTATACCGTGAACTTCTCGCCTGATATCACGATCAGCAACACTTCCACCTCGCTGCTGGTCGATCTGCTGGCCGCGCAGTCGGTCACCATAAGTGGAACTACCGTCACGGTCAAACCGGTATTCAAGGTGACCAACCTGCCGCCCCCATCCACCATTCCGCCTCCCGGCCAGAACGGCACTGGAATGCAGCAGATGGGAACCGTCGTCTCGGTCAGCGGCACCACGCTTGTCATCGAGCCCGGAAGCGGCCCCAACTTCACCCTCACCACCAACAGCGCAACCATGCTGCAGGGCTTCAGCTCGCTCTCCGCGCTCACCGCCGGCGAACTCGTTCAGGTCGATTTTGTGCTCGAGTCCGGCGGAACCTACCTCGCCATACGCATCCAGCTAGCACCGCCGCCTCCCAGCGGCCAGCCGCCAATCAACCTGCTCAATGGCCTGGTAACATCGGTCTCCTCTGGCAGCTTTAAGATGGTCCTGATGCAGGGCCTTGGCCCGGCGGTCGGTCCGGTCAGCCCCACGGCCGTCTCCGTCTTTACTGTTACTACCACCACCTCAACCACCTACGCCATCACGCCACAGTTCCAATCGCTCACCGGCCTTCCCTTCACGCCATCGTTTACCGCGGCGAACCTCACCCCAGGGCAAAACGTCGGCGTCACGGCCTCCCCGGTCTCGGGAACCACAGCCACGGCTAGCAACGTCGAGCTGATCCCACAGACGCTGGGCGGAGTCGTGACCGCGATCGCAACCAGCGGCAACTACACCGCCTACACCCTCACCCTGGTCAGCGGGGACGCCTTCACTGCGTTGACCGGCGCCTCCACCGTCACCGTCTACACCTCGACCGCTACCGCGGGTCCGCCCGCGCCCGTCGCCACCAACAACACGCCGATCAAGGTCGGCAGCCAGGTCCGCTTCAACGGCCTCATCTTCAACACCGGTTCCGGAGCCTACAGTATGGTCGCCGGTTGCTCGCCCGATGGACCGCCAGGAATCTAACACCGTTTGTGGTGGCACACAACCCTCCCAGGTCTGTGACCCACCACAAATCGAGCCGGGAGCCTGCCAACCGCAGACTCCCGGTTTTTTGTGCGCCGGAGCCTGCGTTTGGACGAGGCCCGCGCCCCTCGCTAAATTTTTATTTTAGGCAAATAAAAAGCGAATATAATGGTCGGCGACGGAGGCCGTATGGCCGATACCTCCCAATCCGACCGCTTCGCCTTCCTCCACGTCGATCTCAACAGCTTCTTCGCCTCGGTGGAGCAGCAGTTGCACCCGGAGTATCGTGGCCGCCCGCTCGCCGTCGTCCCCACCCGCGCCGATACCACCTGCTGCATCGCGGCCAGTTACGAGGCCAAGGCGCTCGGCATCAAGACTGGAACGCTGGTGGGCGAGGCCAAGCGCATCTGCCCGCAGATCGTCCTGGTCATGGGCGAACACGGCGTCTACGCCGACTACTCGCGCCGCATCGCACAGGCGGTGGAACGTTGCTGCCCCGTGGCGCACACGCCCTCCATCGACGAGATGGTCTGCCAGTTGATGGGACGCGAGCAGGAGCCTCCGCGAGCCCGCCAGATCGCCCTCGCCATCAAGCAGGCCATCCGGGACGATGTCGGCGAGTCGCTGCGCTGCTCCATCGGTATGGCCCCCAACCGCTTTCTGGCCAAGATCGCCAGCGACATGCAGAAGCCCGACGGACTGATTGGCCTCCTGCCTTCGCAGCTCCCAAGAGCCATCGCGCACCTGGAACTCCGCGACCTTCCCGGCATTGGCGCGCGCACCGAGGCGCGCCTCAACGCCAAGGGCATCCACACCATGCAGCAGCTCCTCGAGCTCGACCGCGAGGCAATGCACGCGCTCTGGGACTCGGTCTGGGGCGACCGTCTCTACCACTGGCTGCGCGGCGCCGAAACCGGCGACGACGGCGCGCCTGTGGACTCCGGAGTACAGAAGTCCCTCGGTCACTCGCACGTCCTCGCTCCCGAACACCGCACACCCGAGGGTGCCTGGGCCGTGGCGCACAAGCTCCTGCACAAGGCCGCCATGCGCCTGCGCATGGAGCACCTCACCGCCGGCGCGATGCATGTAACCATCCGCTACGCGCTCACCCGCGAACAGGTTGCGCAGAAGCAGAACGCAGGCAAACGCGCGAAGCGTCACTTCAGCGGACTGCGCCACTCCGGCTGGGGGATGGAGGCGCGCTTTCCGCCCTGCCAGGACACGTTCACCTTGCTCCAGGCGCTGCGCGGAGTGTGGGCCAATCGCCCCGAGGGGGCCGAGTTCGCACGCCCATTTCATGTCGCCGTTACCCTGCACGGTCTCATCGCGGAGAGCGATCTGCAGGGCTCGCTCTTTGCCGATCCAGATCACCGCGCGGACCTGGCCTCGATCATGGACCAACTCAATAGGAAGTACGGCAACACGACGCTGCACTTCGCCGGAATGCTGCCAGCCAAGGAGTCCGCGCCAACCCGCATCTCCTTCACCCAGATCCCCGTCAAGTTCGGCATGGATTACATTTAGATCGGCCGCGCAGGGAAAGGAAGGACGCTCTACTGAGGCGGTGTTGCGGGTTGTGGCTGTTTGTTGCCGCCAATGCCGAATATCTTCTCCAGAATGTTCTGCGGCGCCTCGCTCATGTGGCTGCATGTGTTGGCGGGGACGGTGCCGTTCAGAAAGGCCAGGCTGTAGTCTTCGGGGCAGGTAGAGTCGGCGGGCAGCCAGGTGTTCCTGTCGATGGAAACGACCTGGACTCCGTCGGGGGCGCTGAAGGACTTCATGTCGGAGTATTGCGGCAGCTTAATGGCGCGATTCATGAACTCCGCCCAGATCGGAGCTGCGGTATCCGCGCCTTGCAGCGAATGGGTAAGCCCATTGGAGATGTCCGTGTAGTCATCGTTGCCCACCCAGATGATGCACAGCAGATTGGAGGTGTAACCGGCGAACCACGCGTCGTGACTGGTCCCGGTCTTGCCTGCGGCCGGAGCGGAGAATCCATGGCCGCGGACCGAAGCCGCTGTGCCGTAGTTCATGGTGAATTGCAGCAGGCTCTGCGTCAGAAAGGCGGAACGAGGATCCATCACCTGGCGGGCCTCAGGAGCGAAGTCGGCGACAATGTCGCCGTTGGCGTTGCGCACACTGGCCAGCATCCACGGCTTCAGGTGGACGCCGTTGTTGGCGAACACCGTGTATGCGCCCGCCATGTCGATGGGCGTCGCATTGTAAGTTCCAATCGCCACCGAAGGCGTGCCCCTTGCGTTGACGATTCCTGCCGTGCGCGCCAGTGCAGCAACATTCTCGTAGCCGACCTGCTCAGCCAGGCCGATGGTGGCGATGTTCAGCGAGTGGGCGATCGCCTGAGCGGCCGTTACCATGCCCGGGTACTCGCCCTTTTCAAAGTTGCCGGGATCGTATGGCTTGCCGTCGAACATGAACGTGTGCGGATCGTCATCCAGCTTGGTGAGCGCGGTGAAGATGCCATTGCCGCCCAGGTCCATCCCATTGAGACTGGTGTTGTAGGCCGTTGCGTAGACAAAGGGCTTGAAGATGGAGCCGGTGGGCCGTTCGGCGGTGGCGTGGTTTAGCTGCGAGACGCCGTAGTTGCGCCCTCCGACCAGCGCCAGGATCTGCCCGGTGTGCGGGTTGAGGGCCACCAGCGCGACCTGCGGATAGAGGATGTTGGAGGCGCTCTTCTTGTGCAGCTTGCGCACCAGGTCGTCGACGTTCTTCATCCCCGCGTCCACCGCCTCGGAGGCGGCGCGCTGCAATTCGGGGTCCAGCGAGGTGTAGATGCGCAGCGCGTCGTGGCCCAGCTCCT
>Ga0326727_10013299_pt1 | contig 18375 bp, 13 predicted proteins | sample MB2enrmetagenome_FD_207643 | JGI IMG/M metagenome (GOLD analysis project Ga0326727, IMG submission 207643) | Lab enriched peat soil microbial communities from McLean, Ithaca, NY, United States - MB29MY | ecosystem: Environmental > Terrestrial > Soil > Wetlands > Peat | place: USA: New York...
CACCGAAGACCTGACCGACCCGCTGTGTATCAAGAACGTCCGGGTGTATATGCCCGCGCATCCTCGATTCGCTGCTTCCGACAAGCTCACGCTTTACTTCTCGGCTCTTGGGTTGATGACCGACGCGCAAACCAAAAAGCCCGCTCTTCGCGTGACCTTCCACATGAACAACGGCAAAGGGACGTCCGTAATCGTTCCTGAACGCAAGATGGCTGTGCCTGGGAAGTCTGCGGACTCGCTGATGGTGCTGGCGGAGTTCGACCTGAAAAAGTTCGCCCGTGGAGATTACACCGTGACTGCCGATGTGGAAGATACCATTGGGCACGCGACGATGACGGGGAAAGCCGATTTCGCCGTGGAGTAAACTGGCGCGGGTTGGAGCGGTCGGGCCAATAAGAAGCAGGCGGGCAGGCTGAAGCCCGCCCCACCTCTGCTCCATCTAGTTCTTCTTCTCGCCAAACCCGGTCACGGTCACTTCCGTGTTATGGGCAAACCTCAACCCATACACACCATCGGTGGACTTTAGTTTCCCCGCACCCACCACGGAGGATTTGTCGAAGCCCGCCACCACCGTGCCGTTGATGGAGCATTCCACGCGGTCCCCTTTCACGGACAGGGCAATCTCCTGCGTTACCGGTTGTCCCACGCCTGCCGCTTTGTTGACTGCGGCGTTGGGCTCGGGGCGACGCCCGTTCATCTGGAATGGGTCGGGCCCGAATCCGCGCACGATGAAGGTGCCGTTCCCGTATGCCGCACAGTAGAGCAGACTTTCCTGGGGCGAGCCAAGATCGTTGCCGCCGATGAAGATCCCGTACGGGTGAGGGTGACTGTTCAGATTCATATACTTCGGTTCGTTGAACGTCGCCTTCACCGTGTAGTCGCCCGTGGCTTTGTTGGACGGGTTCCAGTAAGAAATGGCCGGGCCGGTGGTAACGTGCAGCGCGCCGCCTTCCTGGGAGAGTTTGGCATCCTGGATTGTTTTTCCTGTTTTCTCTTCGTTGGCGTCGACTTTTCCCGTCCAGCCAGGCACCGAGATACCGCCGCCTTCGACAGTGCGCGACGGCGCTTCCTGACAATAGGCAAGAAAAGGTGTGAGGAATAAGAGGCTCGTGATGAGACGCATGAGTGTTCCTTTCGAGAGAGGTGCTTCCAATATATCCGAGGAGTTCCAGTTAAGATGGAAACTGGAAACCCGTGATGGCCCGCTCCAGCATCTCCGTCGTGTGCCTTGCTGTAATGTTTCTGGCCGTCGCGCTGGCGCTGTGTGCCGCCACCGGACCCCCCAGGTTCCGTTCCTACCCCGGCTGGGAGTATTACGATTTTCCGCTGCCGCCGGATTGGCAGCAGCCCGGTGACTGGGTTTTTGCGCGTCTGATGTATCCGTCGGTGCGCTTCAGCGATCGCCCCTATACCGACTGGACCCGGGGCGAAGCCAACTGGACGATCGATTATCCGCGCTCGGACCGGCACTTGTCGGAGGCCGTGCGCCGGTTGACCCGGATTCGCGCTCGGTCGGTCGAGCAGCCGATCAACCTCGATGACGACGGGGACGTTTTCGATTTTCCCTGGCTCTACGGCGTCGAGGTCGGGCATTGGGATCTGACCGATGCCCAGGCGGCCAAAATGCGCGAGTTTTTCCTGCGCGGCGGATTTTTTATGTGTGACGACTTCCATGGCACTACGGAGTGGGAAGTCTTCGTAGCCAGTATGAAGCGCGTTTTCCCCGATCGCCCGATTGTCGAGATTGAGAATAAGGACCCTATTTTCCACACCGTCTACGATTTGGACGATCGGTACCAGGTACCAGGGGAGCAGTTCGTCCACTCGGGGCGGACCTATGAGAACAATGGCCGCGTACCGCATTGGCGGGCCATCTATGACGACAAAGGCAGGGTAATGGTGGCGATGTGTTTCAATATGGATCTGGGGGATTCGTGGGAACATGCTGATAATCCGGAGTATCCGGAGAAGTTTTCCGCTCTGGGGATTCGGATCGGCGTAAACTACATTATTTACTCGATGACCCACTAGGGCATTTACTCAATGACCCACTGGGGCCAAAGCCTTGTCGTACGACCGTACCCGATATTTGCTATGGGTCTGTAGGACGAACTGGCTGATTGCGAACAGTTTAGTTTCGGGTGATAATAGTCGCAGTATCTGTGCTTGACGGGTCCGCGGGGTCGGCGGCTTTCAGACTACTTCTTTTGATAGAGCGGACGATGTATAAACAGGAGGGAATTGCGTGAAGCGTGCCGGAACCGACGAGACGCTGAGGTGTTCGTTCTGCCATAAGAGCCAGGACGTAGTCGGTAAGCTGATCTCCTCTCCCAGCGACTATCCAAGGGCGTATATCTGCGATGAGTGCATCGCGGTCTGCAACTCCATCCTGGACGACGATAAATCAGATCAACCGGCAGCCACAGCCGGAAAGCTCCCCAAACCCCTCGAAGTGAAAGAGTTCCTCGATCAGTATGTGATCGGCCAGGACGGGACTAAGAAAAAGCTATCCGTGGCAGTGTACAACCACTGTAAGCGCATCCAGATGAACAAGATGCGGAATGCGGACGTTGAGCTTTCAAAGTCCAATATCCTGTTAATCGGGCCTACCGGAACCGGCAAAACGCTGCTTGCGCAGACGCTTGCGCGGATACTGGATGTGCCCTTCGCCATTGTCGACGCCACCACGCTCACCGAAGCCGGATACGTGGGCGAGGATGTCGAAAACATCATTTTGAAACTATTGCAGGCGGCTGATGGGGATGTGCAGCGCTGCCAGCAGGGCATCATTTACATAGACGAGATCGACAAGATCTGCCGCAAGGATGAGAATCCTTCGATCACCAGGGACGTTTCGGGCGAGGGCGTCCAGCAAGCTCTTCTGAAGATTCTTGAAGGGACGGTAGCCAATGTCCCTCCGCAGGGCGGCCGCAAGCACCCCCACCAGGAATTCACACCCGTCGACACGTCCAACATCCTGTTTATTTGCGGCGGGGCTTTCGTCGGTTTGGAAAAGATTATCTCCCGGCGCACCGGCAAGCGGACCATGGGTTTCCTGTCGGAAGAGCAAAACGAACGCGGCACACAGCAGGCTGGGGCGGGGAAGACCATCCCGCTGCATGGGTACAGGGACCAGGAACTGCTAGGCCAGTTGCAACCGCAGGATCTGATGAAATACGGATTCATTCCCGAATTCATCGGTCGGCTGCCGGTGATTGCGACGCTGGAAGATCTGGACAAGCAGGCGCTGGTTCAAATCCTGACGCGGCCGAAGAACGCGATCATCCGCCAGTACCAAAAGCTATTTGAATTTGAGAATGTACGGCTCAAGTTCTCCGATGATGCACTGGACGCCATTGCTACACTGGCAATGGAACGTAAAGTGGGCGCGCGCGGGCTGCGCATGATTCTCGAGGAATTGATGCTGGATCTGATGTACTACGTGCCTTCCTATAAGAAGGTACGCGAGTTCCAGGTGACGCGGGAGATGGTCCTTTCGCAGAAGATCAGTTTGACCCTGCTCGAAAAGGCAGGTTAGAAACGTTGTAGAGAACGCGTCCTTTCTCTTTCGTCGGTAATCTGTTAGTGAGGCGGGCTTTTTCTGTTGAACCCGCCGCCTGCTTTCGTTCAAGAGTTTTTCCAGACGGCTCAAACCATGCTTACATCCAAAGAAAAGCCAGACATACGGCGCCTACCGATGATGCCCATCCGGGACGTCGTCATTTTTCCGTTCATGATGACGCCGTTCGTAGTGGGCCGTGAATCCAGTGTCCGGGCGCTGGAAGAGGCCATGGCCGGCGACAAGAAGATCTTCCTGGCTACCCAGCACGACGCTTCCGTAGACGAGCCGCGGCCCAATGAGATCTATTCGGTCGGAACCATCGTCAATATTGTGCAAAGCCTCAAGCTTCCGGACGGCAACATCAAGGTGCTGGTCGAGGGTGTGGAGCGCGCGCGCGTAGTTTCGGTAACCGACGACGAGGGATTCTTCCGCGCGGCTGTGCGCGCATCCCATTACAAAGTAGAACCCGGCCCGCAACTCGAAGCGTTGGTCAGCCGCGTCACCACGTTATTCGAGCAGTACGTCAAGCTGAGCCAGAACCTGAACTATGAGTCGATGATCGCGGCGATTCGGGTGGATGACCCGGGCAAGCTATCGGACACGGTAGGCGCGAACCTTCAGTTGACGATTGAAGAGAAACAAGAGCTCCTTGAGATTTTCGATCCGATTGACCGTCTCACGCGCGTTGCCGAAATGCTCGACATTGAGATCGAGAAGCTGAACGTCGACCGCACCATCCAGGGCCGCGTGAAGCGCCAGATGGAGAAGGCGCAGAAAGAGTATTACCTCAACGAGAAGATCAAGGCGATCCAGAAGGAACTGGGACGCGGCGAGAAGAGCGAGATTGATGAGCTGAAGGCGCGGATTGAAGCGGCCGGGATGTCCAAAGACGCGCTCGATAAAGCCATGGCGGAACTGAAGCGGCTGGAGAATATGCCGCCGATGTCGGCCGAATCGACGGTTTCGCGCAACTATCTCGACTGGCTGCTGGCGGTGCCGTGGAAGAAGAAATCCAAGGAAATACGCGAATTGCGGTTTGCCGAGGAAGTCCTCAATAGCGACCACTACGGGCTCGAAAAAATTAAAGAGCGGATTCTGGAATTCCTGGCCGTTCGCCGCCTCGTCAAGAATCCGAAGGGTTCCATTCTCTGCTTCGTGGGCCCTCCAGGCGTGGGTAAGACGTCGCTCGGGATGTCGATCGCTAAGGCAACCGGGCGCAAGTTTGTGAGGATGTCATTGGGCGGAGTGAGGGATGAAGCGGAAATTCGTGGTCATCGCCGCACGTACATCGGAGCTTTGCCGGGGCAGATCATCCAGATGATGAAGAAGGCGGGGACCAAGAACCCGGTCTTCATGCTGGACGAAGTGGATAAGATGTCGATGGATTTCCGGGGTGACCCATCATCGGCGCTGCTGGAAGTCCTGGACCCGGAGCAGAACTTCATGTTCGTGGATCATTACCTGGACGTGGAGTATGACCTGAGCCAGGTCTTCTTCATTGCCACTGCAAACGTAATGCACACCATTCCTCCTGCGCTGCAGGATCGTATGGAAGTGATACGGCTCTCCGGTTATACGGAACTTGAAAAAATGGAGATTGCCAAGCGGTTCCTCGTGCGCAAGCAGATGGAAGCGACTGGACTCACCAAAGACCACATCGAGTTCACCGATGACGGGCTGAACGGTCTGGTGCAGTTCTACACGCGCGAGGCCGGAGTTCGTAATCTGGAGCGGGAAGTGGGCAACGTATGCCGCAAGATTGCCCGGAAGTTTGTAGGCCGGGCCTCCGGCGAGAAAGTTCCGACGCGCGTGATTACGGGCGATACCTTGAAGGACTTATTGGGTCCGGCCAAGTTCCGCGACCTGACCACCGATAAGAAGAACGAGATAGGCGCGGCAACGGGCTTGGCGTGGACCGAGGTCGGTGGTCAGATCCTTACGACCGAAGCGACATTGATGGAAGGCAAGGGCAAGCTGACAGTCACGGGCAAATTGGGTGACGTGATGCAGGAATCAGCACAGGCGGCGATGAGTTACATCCGGTCGCGTGCTCATCTTTTTGGATTGCCGCGAGATTTTTATCGCAATCTGGATATCCATTTGCATATCCCCGAGGGCGCAATTCCCAAGGATGGCCCGTCGGCGGGAATCACGATGGCGACTACCATCGCCAGTGCGCTGACTAAGATTCCGGTGCGCGGTGACGTGGCCATGACTGGCGAGATTACTCTGCGCGGCAAGGTGCTGGGGATCGGCGGGTTGAAGGAGAAGTTGATGGCGGCGCACCGCCACGGCATCACCGAAGCCATCATGCCGAAGGACAATGAGAAAGACTTGTGTGACATTCCTGAGCCGATTCGAAATACGATGAAGCTGCATTTCGTGGAATGGATGGATGAGGTTTTGAAGATCGCGCTCGAAAGGGAGATTGTCGCGCTGCCGATGCCCGTCGATACTCCGGACGTGATTGTCGGTGTAATGCCGGCAGAAGAGAACCGGGCGCACTAAGGTGGTGGGCGGTGATGCGTAAGCTGAGCCGCCCAAGTCTTTGGTGGACTAGATTTTTCCCACTAGTAAAACTGTCAGATTGTGTATAATTGAAGGTAGAATTTGTACTTAGCGCGAGCGCTCCCGAGCAGTTCCCCGCAGACGGCTTGCGGGAAATTGCCTTTCTGGGTAGAAGCAACGTCGGCAAATCCAGTTTGATCAACGCTCTTACTGGACAGAAAGGCTTGGCATTTACCAGTAGCACTCCAGGGCGTACCCAGACCATCAATTTCTACCGGGTTGACGAAAAGATGTATTTCGTGGACCTTCCGGGTTACGGTTACGCCAAGGTTCCGCGGGGGATGAAAGATGACTGGAAGCGTCTGATCGAGCGGTACCTGGTTGACAGGGACCGGCTGGAATCGGCGTTTCTAATATTGGACGCGCGCCGTGGGTGGATGGAAAAAGACCTCGAGCTGAAGCAATGGCTCGATCATCACGAGCGGCATTACCTGGTCGTCGTGACCAAGATGGACAAACTCAACCAGACAGAGCAAAGACGGACACTTGGGCAAATCGCCGAAGTTAGCCCGTCTCCGCTACCTTTCTCGGCCGTGACCGGCCGGGGAGCGAGGGAAATTTGGCAAGCAATACAGAAGACACACCAGTTACTCCCGAGCCTCGGGAATTAGAAGCGGCTAGTGCTTCCGTGAATGGCTCCACAGAAGGCGCTCCGCCTGACAAGGTGGAAGCCGACGGAGCATCAAGTCCGAATGGCGCGGACCCCAAGGTTTCGACCGAACAGAACCGCACGGAAAAGACACCTGAGCCGAGCGGGACCACGACTCCAAGGCAAACGATTGCCGCGCGAGCGGCGGGAGAGCGCGAACGCCATGAGCGGCGTGAGCGGCAACCGCACCAGGGAGCGCGGCAGAATCAGGAAAAGACAGCGAATGTCCCACCTCCCCCGGTGACTAATTCCGGCCCACCTTCCCCGGTAGAGGCAACGAACCCGAACCCAAATCCCACCCCACCCACCGATGGATCTCCAGCCGGCGGACCCATTGCGATTACCCAGCAGGGGCCGGGGCCGAATCAGCACGGCTTGCGCCGCAGCAGGGGTGCGCAGCAGCAAGGCAAGAACGGCTCCCCGACGCTCGATCTGGTTGAGTTGAAGGATATGAACATCCAGAAGCTCAACCTGGTTGCGAAAGAGCTTCAGGTGCCGGGCGCCGCCGGTTTGCGCAAACAGGAACTGATCTTCAAGATCCTGCAAACCCAGGCGGAGAAAAGCGGGTTGATCTTCTCCGAGGGCGTCTTGGAATGCCTGCCGGACGGTTTCGGATTCCTGCGCGCGCCGGAGTATAACTACCTCCCTGGCCCGGATGACGTCTATGTCTCGCCTTCTCAGATCCGCCGGTTCGACCTGCGGACTGGTGATACCATCAGCGGCCAGATTCGTCCTCCCAAGGAAGGCGAGCGGTATTTCGCGCTGATCAAAGTGGATGCGATCAACTTCGAACCACCGGAGGAATCGCGCAACAAGATATTCTTCGACAACCTGACGCCGCTGTATCCGAATGTGCGTCTCAAGCTGGAAACGGCGCGGGACAGTTTCTCGGGTCGCGTGATGGACTTACTTACGCCCATCGGAAAGGGTCAGCGCGGCTTGATTGTGGCGCCTCCCCGCACGGGTAAGACGATGCTTTTGCAGAGCATCGCGAACTCGATTACCGTGAACCAGCCTGAGGTCACGTTGATTGTCCTGCTGATCGACGAGCGTCCGGAGGAAGTGACCGACATGCAGCGCTCGGTGCGCGGTGAAGTCATCGCGTCCACTTTTGACGAGCCTGCTACGCGTCACGTGCAGGTGGCGGAGATGGTGATCGAGAAAGCCAAGCGGCTGATCGAGCACAAGAAAGATGTTGTGATTCTGCTCGATTCCATCACGCGGCTGGCGCGTGCGTATAACACCATCGTTCCTCCGTCCGGCAAAGTGCTCTCCGGCGGTGTCGACTCCAATGCCTTGCAGCGCCCCAAGCGCTTCTTCGGTGCAGCCCGCAACATCGAGGAAGGCGGTTCACTGACAATTATGGCGACCGCCCTCATTGATACCGGAAGCCGCATGGACGATGTCATCTTTGAAGAGTTCAAAGGCACGGGTAACATGGAGATCCACCTAGACCGGAAGTTAGTGGACAAACGTGTCTTCCCGGCTATTGACATCAATAAGAGCGGTACGCGCAAGGAAGAGTTATTGATGCCTCGCGAAGAGTTAAACCGAGTCTGGATTCTCCGTAAAGTATTGAATCCACTCTCACCCGTCGAGAGCATGGAGCTACTGCTGGACAAGCTCGGGAAGACGCGATCAAATGCGGAGTTCCTGACATCCATGAACGGCTAGTACTAAACTCACTCCATCTTGTCAAAGCGGGCGGAATCCAATTCCGCCCGCTTCGCTTTTTGGTAGGCACTTCTGTGTATGGAACGGTCTCTTATTTTCTTAGGCCAAATTAGGCGCGCTTAGAGTATACATCCGATTGACCTAGCTTTACTGAGACGGGATGCTGGAACAAGCAAGAATCAGTTCCAAAAGCAAACGATCGGTAAAGGTTCAATCAATGAACAGAGCTTTGTGCTTTCGCACGTTATCGCTAAGTCTTATCGGAGCAATGGGCATGTTCGCCCAAACGGTGCCCCAGACTTATCAGGCGATTTATAACAACATGACCACGCAGATCAGTGCGTTCCAGACCACCGTGAATCAGGGGTGGAATGGAGCCGCGTACCCCGTGGAATGGGCGCCGCACTTGTCCTCGGCTGAGTCGGATCAGTTCACGGCATTGCTGGGGACCAACTACTTCAACAATACTGTGTTGCTTGAACTGCAAGAGATCCAGGCCACCGGGGCCAAAGCGGTCACGGTGCACATCAACTTTCCGGTGTTGTATCAGCCGTTCTATACCTATATCAATGAACCGTCCGACTACGACCAATTCGTCGCCTTCTATCAGCAAGTGGCGAACGCCGTTCACTCGCGCGGGATGAAGTTGATCGTGGAGTCGACCGTTTCCGAGGCGCTCGACGGCACTCTTGGCTCATCGTTCGAACCGTATTATCAAAGCCTGAGCTGGACTGACTATATGAGTTTCCGCGCGCAGAACGCCGTGAACGTTGCGCAACTCATCAAACCGGACTACCTTTCGCTGATCTGCGAGCCTGACTCCGAGTCCACTAATGCCTATCAGCCCACCGAGAACTCTCCTACGGGAGCAATGCAGCTCCTGCAAACCATACTTACCGCGCTTCAGGAAGCGAAAGTAACGAACGTTACAATCGGCGCCGGAGCGGGTACGTGGATCGCGGATTTCACAACCTACATCCAGGACTTCGCCACCACGCCCTTGAATTACATTGATATGCACGTCTACCCGGTTAACAACAGCGATTTGACGAACGTTCTGACAGCCGCGTCCCTCATTCAACAATCGGGGAAGATGATCGGTGTCAGCGAAGCATGGGCCAACAAGATTGCGAACAGCGAACTCGGGACGCTCAATATCAACACGGTTGATTCAAGGGACGTGTTCAGCTTCTGGGCTCCCATTGATACGGCCTTCCTGCAGGCGATGGTGGATTGCGCCCAGTATCAGAAATTCGCGTTTTTCTCGCCCTCATACCCTCAGTATTTCGCTGCGTACTTGAACTACACGACGTACGGCGCGGATGCGCCCTCCCAGCTTCTTCCGGACGCATCCGCAGCCGCGGGGGCCGCGAACCAGACGGGCGCGTTCACCTCCACCGGCGTGGCATTTACGAAGATGCTGGTGGGCGTTGATAAGACCCCGCCGTCAACGCCGGACGTTCCGTCCGTCTTCACGGTTTCGGGCACAGGCGTAACACTGCAATGGACTCCGAGTACCGACAACGTGGGCGTAGCGGGGTATAACGTTTATCGCGATGGAACGCTGGTTGCCCAGACCGCGAACTCACCTTGGGCCGACACTGGATTGACTCCGGGGCTCACTTATACCTATCACTTGGCCGCGTTTGACGCCCAAGGCAACACCTCGGGACAATCCGGTGCTCTCCAGGTATTGACGATCGACACGACGCCACCTACGGTACCGACTAACCTGGCCATCACGAGCGTTACTCCAACCTCGGTTTCTCTGAGCTGGTCGCCCTCCAGCAGCCCAGGTGGGGTCGGTGGCTACCGCGTACTAAAAGGTAGTTCGCCCTCCACGCTGGCCATTATCGCCAACGTTACTGGAACCACTTACACGGATACTTATGCGACGCCGTCGACGACCTACTACTACGCGGTAGAATCCTTTAACCCAATGGGTGTCAGTTCGTCACCGAGCGCTCCCGTAACCATCGTCACGTCGACGATTCAGCCTCCGACAAAGCTGGCGGCCACATCGGTAACTAGCTCGAGCCTTTCCCTGAGTTGGAAGGCAGCCACAAGCACGGGCACGACAGGGTATCGCATCTTGAAGGGAACCTCGCCCACGTCACTGCAAATCGTGAAGTCCAGTGTTTCGGGCACCACCTACACCGATACGTCGGTCGGGCCGAATACGACCTACTACTACGAGATCGAGACCGTGGCTAACATGGGTTACACATCCGCGCCGACGCCCATGCTGACGGTGGCAACACCCAAGTACGTCCACTAAGTCAGCGCTGGCGGGCGGGGCGTCTTTTTGCCGGGGCATTGCGGGCACGCGTCTTCACTACGATGGGCGTGCCCTCAAACCCAAACCGCTTGCGAATCTGGTTGGATATGTAGCGCTCGTGCGAAAAGTGCAGCGGCGTGCTCTTGTCGGTAAATAAGATGAAAGTGGGCGGGCGAATACTCGCCTGAGTGATGTAAAGGATCTTTCGCTCTTCAAATTCCAGCGCCTGGAGAAAGCGATTCAGTTCACCCGTGGTGACACGTAGCGAAGCGGATTCGTGTGCCTTACGGATCAGCCGGAATAGGCTTTTGACGCCGTTTCCAGTCTTGGCGGAGATAAACACAACAGGGGCGTATTCCAGGAACTTTAGGTTGTCGCGCAGGTCCACTTCAAACTTACGCTTGATTGCTTCTCCAATCAAATCCCACTTATTGACTACAATAATCAGCCCCCGGCCGCCTTCGTGCGCGTATCCCGCGATAGTGGCGTCAAGCCCCAGCACGCCTTCAGTAGCATCCAAAATCAACAGGACCACGTGAGCCATGCGGATGTGACGCCGGGCCATGACCACGCTGAGCTTTTCGGCCATCAGGTTAGTCTTGCCTTTGCGGCGAATCCCAGCGGTATCAACGAAGGTATACTCGACGCCATTCAAGATAACGGATTCATCGACCGCATCGCGGGTGGTGCCGGCTATTGGTGAAACGATGGAGCGGTCCATCCCGGTCAGGGCATTCAGCAAAGTGGACTTGCCCACGTTAGGCCTTCCGATAATGGCTACCTTGATCTCAGGCAGTCTCTCAGGCGCAGCGCTTTGAGAAAACCCGGAGGTGACGCGATCTAGGAGATCCTCGATCCCGATGCCGTGCTCCGCGGAGACCGGGAAGACTTCCCCGATGCCAAGCTCGAAGAATTCATGCGCCAAGGCGTCGCGCTGAATGGTATCAGCCTTGTTCACTGCCAGCGTGACTGGCTTGCCGAGGCGCAGGAGCATCTTGGCTAAGTCGCGATCGGGACCGGCGATTTCAGAACGGCCATCCACCAGGAAGATGATATGAGCCGCGGCGTCGAGAGCGAACTGCGCCTGCTTCAGAATCTGGTTGGGGATATACTCGTTGTCGTTTACGACGATGCCGCCTGTGTCGATCAGTTCAAAACGGCGGTTTCGGTGCTCCGCCAGACCGTGAATGCGGTCTCGAGTGATTCCGGGTTCGTCCCCGACAATAGAACGGCGATCTCCTGTGATCCGGTTAAACAGAGTGGATTTGCCCACATTCGGGCGCCCCACGATGACCACCGTGGGCATGCCCTCTGTGGACTTGGCCACGGGGGGCATTTCATTCTTCATAACACCACCTTAGCAAAACCAAGTAACATCGAAAGAGTGAGTGTTCGCCAAGCGCGTCGGTCGGAAGGGTCCAAGTCTGAAGCGCGACGCTTCTTCGGCCGCCATGGGGCGCTGGCCCAGTGGCATCCCAACTACGAGTTCCGTCCGGGCCAGGTGGAGATGGCCGAAGCCACGGAGGCGGCGTTATTCGACAAGCGGCATTTGTTGGTAGAGGCAGGAACAGGGACCGGCAAAACCCTGGCCTATCTGGTGCCCGCGCTTCTTTCCGGGCGTCGCGTTGTCGTTTCGACGGGCACCAAAAACCTACAGGAGCAGCTTTTTTATAAAGACGTTCCGTTCCTGCAGGAACATTTCGAGCGGCCGCTGTCCGTCTGCCTGATGAAGGGTCGGGGAAACTACGCCTGCCGCCAGAAAATCTACGACGCCGACCGTCAGGCCGTTTTAAGTGGTCTCGAAGAAGTCGCCGACTTTCAGATCATCCAGAACTGGGAACAGACCACCGTCTATGGCGATCGGTCTGAGATCACAACGCTTCCCGAGCAGAGCACCGCATGGGCCAAGATTGACGCGCGCCGGGACCTTTGTTCGGGACAGAAGTGCACGCAGTTCGAACGGTGTTTCATCACGCAGATGTACAAGCGGGCCGGAGCCAGCGACATCGTCATTGTCAACCATCACTTGTTCTTCGCCGACCTGGCTTTGAAGAACGACGACTTCGCGGGAATTCTTCCGGAATACCAAGCGGTGATCTTTGATGAGGCGCACGAGATCGAGGACGTGGCCGGCCAGTACTTCGGAGTGCAGGTGAGCAACTACCGCTTTCAGGATTTGAGCCGCGACACCGCTGTCATTTCGCGTGCGAGAAACTTTGGTTCACAGGAACTGGAGCGGACTTTGGACCGGATGGAAGAGCATGCGATGCACTTGTTCGCTCGCTTCCCGCTGGCGGAGGGGCGCACTACTTTCCATGGCCGCCACGCATTCGTCGAGCAAAACAGGGAACGATACGAAGATGTGCTGGCCTCGCTGGAACTAGTGGCATCCCAGCTCAAACTGATCAGTGATCCGCCCAGCGAGATTTCACCGCTGATCCGGCGCGCGAACGAACTGCGCGAAGGCCTGAGGTTCCTGCTGGAGAGTGACGACGCGACGTTTGTTTATTACATCGAGCGGCGCGGGCGCGGATGCTTCTTGCAGGCCATGCCAATCGATGTTTCGACGTTGTTGAGCGAGCGCCTGTTCGGTACCGTCCCCACTGTGATCCTCACCTCCGCGACGCTGGCAGTGGGCGGAACCTTTGATTTCGTGGAGAAACGGCTGGGTGTCCAGAATCCGCGTACGCTGATTGTGCCGGGGCACTTCAATTACCAGAAGCAGGCTCTGCTGTATATCCCGCAGCAACTGCCCGATCCGCGCAACGCCGCGTTTCTGAAAGCGGCCGCGGATGAGGTGCTGCGGATCTTGCGGGCTTCACGCGGCCGGGCGTTTGTATTGTTCACCAGTTACCAGCAGATGCGGCTGGTTTATGACCGGGTCTCGATGGTCCTGGAATACACCACGCTGCTGCAGGGCACGGGGCCGCGCGGCGCACTGTTAGAAGAATTTCAAAACACGCCAAATGCAGTCTTGTTCGCCACCTCGGCGTTTTGGCAGGGCGTGGACGTGCCAGGCGAACAGTTGAGCTGCGTGATCATCGATAAGTTGCCTTTCGCGGTGCCCAGCGATCCGGTAGTTGAAGCACGCGTGCGCGCGGTGCGGGAAGCGGGGGGAGACCCGTTCTACGAGTACCAGGTTCCGCAAGCCGCACTGACGCTGAAGCAGGGATTCGGACGGCTGATCCGATCCGCGCGCGACCGCGGCGTTCTCGCACTGCTGGATAATCGAATTACGAAGCAAAGATACGGGCAAGTGTTTTTCGACACCTTGCCGGACTATGCGTTTACGACCAATTTCATCGACGTGGAAAGGTTTTTTGATGTTTGAAGTTTCAGTGGAGCACACCTTCGCGGCGGCCCACTTTTTGCGGAATTACCATGGAAAGTGCGAGCGTCTGCACGGGCATAACTATAAGGTGCAGGTGCGGGTCGCCGGACCCGAGTTGGATGAAGCCGGCATGCTGGTGGACTTTGTCGAGTTGAAACGGCTGCTTCACGGCACAGCGGAAAAGCTGGACCATCAGTTTCTGAATGAGATTGCGCCGTTCGATGTGTTGAACCCCTCCGCTGAAAACATCGCGAAATATCTCTTTGAAGAGATCGCCGGCGGGTTGAAGAATGATCGCGGCGCGGAAGTGCGCGACGTGAAAGTGTGGGAGACGGACAAGCAATACGCCTGCTACCGTCCCCCGTTTCTTAAATGAACGATTATTCCGTCCAGTAGCTGACCAGAACGCCTTCCCCCGCGACATCCAGGTCGAGGAAATATTCTTCGAGGTTGAGTTCGTCGAGCCCGTTCTGGACTTCCAGGAAGAATTGATCGGAAATGCCCCCGCTCTGGTTGGGCCAAAGGACGCGCGCGACAGCGGCGAGCGTCGTTTTATTCATTCCTTTGGCGCCGACATATGCTTTGCCGGTGAGGCCGGGAATCATCTGAAACAGGATTTTGGAGACGCGCTGGGTCGGATCCACGGAAAGCGGAATCGGAGTTCCAGGCGCCGGCTGATTAACGCGTCCTAGGGACGTAAAGGTCATGCAGTACTCCTCAATTGAAGCGTAGACCGAGAAAATGCCGACCGCGGGTAGACGCGCCCGTAAGTTATTGCGAAGATTGGGTAATCTTTCTCTTTCGACACGTGAACGGTGAAGTTCTCATCGGCGGTCGGATCGCTTGCCTGGACCTCCAGAATTCTCGCAGAATCAATAACCTGCCTGTTCCGAAGGTGGGGCGGGCCCTTGGCCTGCCCAAAATCCCCGAAATCGCTCAAATCATCCCCGACAATCCGGCCGGTGATCGTGACCATATCTCCAACGCGGCGGGGTGGTAAAACGGCCTGTTCGTTTCGCTGCTATGATCGCGACATGATAGACGGCTTGTCTCAGTTGGATGCGTTCATGCGCCAGCACGAGGCTTTTTTGCATTCCTACGATCAGTTGATCCGTGCCGTGGCGCATCTGCCTACGAACGCCGCATCGCACGACCATGAGTATGTTGAGAACGAAGAAAAGCGGCGGTCCGCCATAGACCAGTCGGTCGCTTCAACAGCGAGTGATGCGCTGGCGCGGATACAGAAGGCGCACGCTGCGTAAGACTACTTAAGACTCGTCGGCATGGACCGCGCTGGCTTCCAGCAAGGCGCGGACATGATGGACTCGCTCGCGTAGTCGCTTGGCTCGAACCGTGAAGACGCGATAATCTCCGTGGGCCATGGATTCGAAGTCAGCGATCTCGCCTCCCACGCCGATAGCGCAGGCGCCCGCCCGAATGTAGTCGGAACAATTATCCAAACCGACGCCTCCTGAAGCAATGAATTCCGTTGTAGGATATTGCCCGCGCAGCGCCTTCAGATAACGGGCGTCGCCGTTTGCAAAGCAAGGGAATATCTTTACAGCATCGGCGCCGCTGGCGGAAGCTACCTGCACTTCAGTCGGAGACAATGCGCCCGCGAAGATGGCCAGGCCCAGTTCCTTGGCGGCGTCCACGGCCTCTGCGCTGAAACCCGGCGTGACAATGAAATGCGCGCCGGCCTTTGCCGCAATGCGCACTCCTTCCGCACTGACTATGGTGCCCGCGCCAACAATCATGGACTGGCTGCAGGCGCCAGCGACGGCCTCCAGAACCGCTGGAGCATGCTGGGGAGCAAATGAAACTTCAATCACGGGAATTCCACCCTGGCGGATCGCCTCGGCCGCGTGAACGGCGTCCGTCGGGTTCGATGTCCGAATTGCCGGGATAATCCCTATTTCCTTAATTCGATGGAAGGTTTCTAGTTTCTCCATGCCCCTCTACTCTTCATAGAATTCCGCCTCTGCCTTTGGCAGCTTGTCGGTCTCGCGCGCGAACCAGGTATAGAGAGTTGGTAGCAGGAAAATACTGAGCATGAGTTCGCCGATAAGGCCCCCAACGATCACCATTGCGAAGGGCCGCTGCGAGTCAGACCCGATACCGTGCGACGTGGCGGCCGGCAATAACCCCAGAGTAGCTACCAACATCGTCATCATGATCGGACGCAAGCGGAGAACGGCGCCTTCCACCGCCGCATCTTCCGGTGTGTGGCCTCTGGCGCGCAATTGATTGATGTACTCCACCATGATCACGCCCGTCTGAACCGAAACGCCGAACAGCGCAAGGAACCCTACACCGGAGGAAACGCTAAAATTCGTTCCCGTAAGGTAAAGCGCGATGACCCCACCGACGGGCGCCACCATCACATTCGTGAAGATCAGCATGGCCCATTTGAGCGAGGTGAACATTGTGTAGAGGATGATGAAGATCAGCAGAACCGTAAGAGGAACAATGACTGCTAAGCGGGCTTGGGCGCGTTGCTGGCTCTCGTACTCGCCTTCCCAATCGAGGTGATATCCGCGTGGGAGTTTCACCTGCTCATTCACTTTCTTAATGGATTCTTCCACGGCGCCGCCCAGATCCCGGCCTCGGACGCTGTACTTAATGGCGATGTAGCGCGAGTTGCCTTCGCGATAGATCTCCGATCCCTCATCCGTCACGCTGATTTTGGAGAGCTGAGCAAGCGAGACCCGCTCACCCGATGTGGAGAGCAGCCTGATGTTTTCAATGGCATCTTTGGTGTCGCGGTATTTGGGGAGATAGCGAAGGACCAGATCGTAACGCGCTTCGCCCTTCAAAACCTGGGTGAGCGCGTTGCCTCCCACGGCAGTCTGAATGGCATCCTGAACATCGGCAACATTCACCTGATAGCGGGCCGCCGCGGAGCGATCCACCACGACGTTGAGATTCGGCTGGCCGAGGACCCGGAACACGCCGAGGTCGGCGATACCGGGAACCTTGCGCATGACGGCGACAATTTCATCGCCCTTTTGTTCAAGAATCTTCAGGTCTTCGCCATATATCTTGGTAGCGAGTTCGCCCTTGACTCCGCTGACGGCCTCCTCCATGTTGTCGGAAATGGGCTGCGAGAAGTTCCACAGCGCTCCAGGTATTTTCTCGAGTTCCTTGTTCATGGCGGCGATCAGCAGTTCTTTATCCTGATGAAAGGCAGGCCGCCACTCTTCCTTGGGCCTCAAGTCCACGAAGTATTCAGTGTTAAAGAAGCCGGTGGTATCTGTCCCGTCATCCGGCCGGCCCACCTGACTGGTAGTCTGGGTGACTTCCGGAAACTGGCACAGAATAATGCGGACCTGATCGGACAGTCGAATCCCCTCCGTCGGGCCGGTGCTGGGAGCTAAGGTGCCTCGCACCCAGAGAGCGCCTTCATCCAGATGGGGCAGGAATTCGGAACCGATGCCGCTGGCCAGCCAAAACGCGCCGGCAATACATAGAGCCGCCGCGGCGACAGTGATGTAGCGCCAGTGAATTGCCTGCCTTACTGCGCGGCGATAGCCGTGGGTCAGCCAGATCATCACGGGGTTACGCCATTCCTTTGTGCCTTTGGGAAAAAAGATGCTGGCGAGAACCGGGGCGATCACCATTGAAAACAGGAGCGCTCCCAGCAGCGCGAACGCGACTGTCCAGGCCATGGGCTTAAAGAGCCGGCCTTCCACGCGCTGCAAGGTGAAGATAGGAATATAGGCGGTGATGATGATACCGATGGCGTAGAAGACCGGCCGCTGTACTTCGTGAGCAGCATCGTAAATCTTCTGCTTGGGCGTCTTCAGATGCGGGTCCGGGTGGCTGAGGTGGCGGATGATATTCTCCACCATCACGACCGCGCCGTCCACCACCATTCCGAAATCCAGCGCGCCCAGGGACAGCAGGTTGGCCGGGATACCCTTGAGTTGCAGACACGTCGAGGCGAACAACAGTGCGAACGGAATAGTGAGGGCGACGATGAAAGCGCCGCGTACATTGCCCAGGAACAGGAACAGAATGATGACGACCAGAATGATGCCTTCGGTAAGGTTGTGCAATACCGTGTGAGTGGTGTAGTGCACCAGATCGCTGCGATCGATGAGCGGCACGACTTTCACGCCGGGGGGAAGGATGTGATCGTTCAGCTCCTTCACCTTTTCATGAATCCCTTTGAGCGCCGAATCTGCGTCCGCGCCTTTGCGGAGCAATACGATTCCCGAAATTACATCGTCGTTATCGATGATCTTGTGGTCTTCCTTGTGGATCGCGTGAGCAAATTGTCCCAGGCGAATCTTAGGCCCTTGCGATACAAC
>Ga0326727_10013307_pt1 | contig 18366 bp, 12 predicted proteins | sample MB2enrmetagenome_FD_207643 | JGI IMG/M metagenome (GOLD analysis project Ga0326727, IMG submission 207643) | Lab enriched peat soil microbial communities from McLean, Ithaca, NY, United States - MB29MY | ecosystem: Environmental > Terrestrial > Soil > Wetlands > Peat | place: USA: New York...
ACGATCACGCTCTCGGCTGCCCGGCCCCACCTGCTATTCTGGGATCAGCATGTTACGGAGCACGCGCCTGTTGCTGCTCCTGGCCATTGTCCTGATTCTCGGCGCGGTCGGAGCCTCGTATTACCGCCAGAGGGCCGCCCTTTCCAGGCAGGCCCCGCCGCCGCCCAAAGCACTGCCGCTCGACACCGCTTCCACGGCCTCCAGTTGGGTCTACAACAAGTACGACGGCCAGCGCCTTATCGCGGAGCTCCGCGCCAAGAATTTCCGGCAATTGAACGAACCGGACAGGCTGGACCTGGAGGATGTGGAGATGCGGCTGATCAAACCGGATGGCAAGCGGTACGATCGGGTCCGCAGCGCTAGGGCGCAACTCGACAAGGACCACGACAACCTTTACTCGGACGGCCAGGTCGATATGACCTTGGGAGTTCCGCTGGATGGCCCGGAGCGCGGGCGCCTGCTCACCATACACGGTTCCGGAGTCAGCTTCGACGTCAAGACCGGCCGGGCCACCACCGAGCGGCAGGCCAACTTCACCTTCGACCTGGGGGACGGCCAGGCCGTCGGCGCGGTCTACGATCCGGAGCTACGCGAACTGATCATGAAGAGCCAGGTGGAGCTGCATTGGCGCGGCAGCGGCCCCCCGGTCAAGCCCATGAAACTGGAGGCCGGCGAATTGATCTACCGCGAGCGGGAGGCGGTGGTGCTGCTCAACAACTGGGCGCGGCTCACCCGCGAGGACACCGAGTTGGACGCGGCCGGCGGCGGCATTGTCAACCTCCAGGAGGGAATGATCCGCAGGGTGCTCGCCAAGCAGGCCAGCGGAGTTGCGCACTATCCCACACGAGAGGTGCAGTACTCGGCCGACGAACTGCTGATGGAGTTCAATCCCGACGGCGATCTGGAGAAAGTCACCGGCGGCCCGCACGCGCACCTGGTTTCGACTTCCGAAACCGCGCACACCACCGTGGACACCGACCACGCGACCCTGGAGTTCGCGATCGTGGACGGCGAAAGCACACTTTCCAGAGCGCTCACCATCGGCCACAGCTCGATGGAGTCCGTGCCCGTGCCACGCACGGGAGTTACCACGCCCGAGACCCGCCGGCTGCACAGCGAGGTCATTCTGCTGAAAATGCGCCCCGGCGGGAAGGAAATCGCCGGCTTCGAGACGCACGCCCCGGGCCATCTGGAGTTCCTGCCGAACAGCCCCGGCCAGCGCCATCGCACGCTGGATGCCGAGCGCATGTCGGCGGTTTACGGAGCCGGCAACCAGATCCAGACCTTCAGCGCCTACCGGGCCGCCACGCACACCGATCCCGAGCCCCGCCCGGCCGGCGACAAGGGTTCCCCCGATCCGCCTGTGCTGACCTGGAGCGACGACCTCGCCGCCACCTTCGACCCGAAGACCGGCCAGCTCGCGCGCCTCGAACAGTGGAGCAATTTCCGTTACCAGGAGGGCGACCGCCAGGCGCGCGCCCATCGCGCGGTGCTCGAACAAGCCCGCAACGTGATGACTCTGGATCAGGCCGCGCACGTCTGGGATTCGACCGGATCGACCACCGCCAGCCACATCCTGCTGGACCAGAAGTCGGGCGACGTCCAGGCCGAGGGCGACGTGGTCTCCACGCGGATGCCCGACCAGAACGGGAAATCGTCGTCCATGCTCTCCCACGACGAGCCGATGAATGCCACGGCCGCCCATATGCGGATGACCGAGCACAACCAGAAGATCCACTACGACGGGCACGCCATAGCCTGGCAGGGCGCCAACCGCGTCTGGGCCGACGACCTGGACATCGACCGCACCCAGCGCCAGCTCGCCGCCCACGGACACGTCCGCACGCAGTTCGTCGACCAGCAGAAGAAGGACGCTCCGGCGAAGGACAAGAACGCTTCGACCTTCGCCACCGTCGAATCGGCCGCGCTGCTCTACACCGAGGCCGACCGCCTGGCCCACTACACGGGCGGCTCCCACCTCGTGCGCGCCACCATGGACGTGAAAGCCTCCGAGATCCGCGCCTTCCTCAACGACTCCAGCGCCGACTCTTCGCTGGACCACGCCTTCGCCGACGGCGGCGTTGTGATCCTGCGCACCGAGCCCACGCGCACGCTGACCGGCACCAGCGAGCACGCCGAGTACTACTCAACCGATCAGAAGATGATCCTCTCGGGCGGCCAGCCTACGGTGGTCGATAGCACGCGCGGCACTACCAAGGGCAAGCTGTTGACCTACTGGGCGAATGACGATAAGCTGCTGGTGAACGGCGCGAAAAAGGAACCGGTCAAAACGCTGCTCCATCAGCGCTAGTCCCGCAGCCACGAATGAGAGAACTCCTAACCAACGAACTCTGCAAGGCCTATCACCGCCGCAGCGTAGTCGACGATCTTTCGATCTCGGTCAGGCAGGGCGAGGTGGTGGGATTGCTCGGCCCCAACGGCGCCGGCAAGACCACCTCGTTTTACATGATTGTGGGGCTGATCAGCCCCGATTCCGGCCGCATTCTGCTCGACGACAAGGAGATCACCGGCCTCCCCATGTACCAGCGCGCGCGGCTGGGCATCAGCTACCTGCCGCAGGAGCCGTCGGTCTTTCGCAAGCTCAGCGTGGAAGAGAACCTGATGGCCATCCTGGAGACGCTGCCGCTCTCCAGCGGCGAGCGCCACGCCCGCATGGTGCAGCTCATCGAACAACTGGGGCTGGAGAAGGTGCGGCACAACAAGGGCTACGCGCTCTCGGGCGGAGAGCGCCGCCGCGTGGAGATCGCCCGCTCGCTGGTCATTCAGCCCAGTTTCCTGCTGCTGGACGAGCCGTTCTCCGGCATCGACCCCATCCAGGTGCTGGAGATCCAGCACATCGTTTTCGAGCTGAAGCGCAACGGCATCGGCATTCTGGTCACCGACCACAACGTGCGCGAGACTTTGGCCGTCACCGACCGCGCCTACATCATCAACAACGGGAAAATCTTCCGCGCCGGCTCGCCCGACGACCTGCGCAACGATCCCGAAGTCAAGCGCGTCTACCTCGGCGAAAGCTTCACCACCGGCAGCGCATAAACTCCGGCCAGCGCCGGGTTTGGTAAAATGGCTCGGCAGTGGATTCGCAAACCCGCGGGCGACTCGGGCTTTACGTTTGGCTTCTGGCGGCGCTGGCCGCTCTGACGCTGCTGGTGGCGGCCGGCCCGCCGCGCGTGCAGACTGTGCTCCTCTACTTGATCCTCGTCGCCGCCGGGCTTGTGTTGTCGGCGCTGCTGACGCGAGCCTGGCTTCGCGGCACGCCGGAGGCGGTCTGGAAGAGCCTGGGCATCCCGCTCGAGAAGGTGCGCGAAGCGCAGGCCGACCCCCACTCGCGGAGCATCCTTGTGCTTCTGCTGCTGCCGGCAGTGATGGCGGTGGTCCTGATTTCAATGGCCACCTGGGCCGCCGTCCCCCGGCTGCCAATGCGGTTCTGGCCCAGCCCGCCACACTGGGTCGCCGCGCCGATCGCTCTGGCGTTGCTCATTCTGCTTGGCGCGGTCGTATGGCTGCCGATCGCGCATCTGCTCAGGGGCCATTCCTTCAAGCAAAGGGTCTATGCGATTGCGACGCTAACGCTGCTCGCTCCTGGCGTCGTCTTGTTCGTTGTCGTTCTCCTCTCCGTCTTTGCCCTCTTGTTCGCGGCGGCTGGCGTGGGTCGGGAACTGTTGGCGCCTTTTCTCATCAGTGGTCCCCTGGGGCGCGGCGACTACGAGCGCGCGTTGAGGCGGTTGCGGAGGCTGAGCCGCCGGAAGGCGGAGACATCCACGCTGCTCGGTTTGCGGGGCGGGGTGCTGTTGATGGCCGGGCGGCCTGCGGAAGCGGAGGGCTGCTACCGCGAGTGCGTGCTAAAAGATCACGGCAAGCCTCGCTTGGTTCAAACGCTGGACCTGAGCGATCTCGGCGCGGCCCTGATCGACCAAGGGCGCTACGAGGAAGCCCGGCTGTGTCTTGGAAAGGCGATCCTGCTGGACGTTGGCACTGCCTCTCCGTACCAGAATATGGCCGAGCTCTATCTGGTTCAGGGAATCGAGCCGGAAAAGGCCCTTCGCCTCACCGACGTGGCCATTGAGGCTCCCGCGCTCGCCCCTCCGAAACCTCTTGGACCACCCTCCGCCGGCGAGACATCGGCCTACTTCAGACGCAGCCTTCCGCTCCTTCAGGCTCAGGACACTCGACGGCACTCCGCCGGCGAGCTGTTTGCCGATAAGGCCTGGGCGCTGGCCCTGCTGGGACGCCACGCCGAGGCCGAGGAGGCCGCCCAGCGCGCACTGCAAGAGGCCGACCCCAGGTTCTTGCCGGTTCATGCCGGCATCGAGTGGCGGTTGGGCATGGCCCTCCTCTCCATGGGGCGGCCGTCGCAGGCCACGGACTGCTTCCGCCATGCCCGTGAGATTGATCCCAGCGGCAAGTACGGTAGCCTGGCCGGGCGGGCCCTCGCCGAGCACGGCCTCCTGGCGACACGGCCGCCCGCGTCCGGGCCGCATCCATAACGTGGGATAATCGGAGTAGTAGTTCGCCACTGGTTTCCCATGCCCAATACCGTTCTCGCCGACGGTGAGATCCAAAGGACCACCCTCCCCAACGGTGTGCGCATCGTCACCGAGAGCATGCGCCACGTCCGCTCCGTCGCGGTAGGCATTTGGATCAGTTCCGGTTCGCGCCGGGAACCCCCGCAGCAAAACGGCATCTGCCATTTCATCGAACACATGCTGTTCAAGGGAACCACCACCCGCTCCGCCGAGCAGATCGCCCAGTCCGTGGATTCCATCGGCGGCAACCTCGACGCCTTCACGGCCAAGGAAATGGTCAGCTTCAACACCAAGGTCCTGGACGACCACCTGCCCCTGGCCTTCGACGTGCTCTCCGACCTGGTGCTCCACCCCGTCTTCCGGCCCGCCGACATCGAGAAGGAAAAAGGCGTCATCCTGGAAGAGCTCAAGATGGACCAGGACAATCCCGAGTACCTGGTCCACGAGATCTTCACCGGCAACTTCTGGAGGGGGCACCCGCTCGGCAAGCCGATCCTGGGCACCAAGGACACCGTCCGCCAATTCAGCCGGGGCACGATCCAGGAGTATTACCATACGCAATACGTGCCCGCGAACATGTTCATCACGGCGGCCGGTCATCTCACGCACGAGCGGCTGGTCGAACTGGCCCGCGAGCGGTTCGAGGCGCTGCCGCCCGGCCAGGCCGCCGCCACCGATGCCGCCCCGCTCACCCACGCCCGCATCGCCGTCCGCAACAAGAAGTCGCTCGAGCAGGTGCATCTCTGCCTGGGCGTGCCCTCCTATCCGCTGCCGCATCGGGACCGCTTCGCCTGCTACGTTCTGAACACGCTGCTCGGCGGTGGCATGAGCTCCCGGCTATTTCAGAACATTCGCGAGCGCCAGGGACTGGCCTACGCCGTGTTCTCCGAGCTGAACCCCTACCGGGACACCGGCTGCCTCTCCGTCTACGCGGGCACCTCAGTCAAATCGGCCGCCAAAGTGGTGCAATCCATCCTCGCCGAATTCCGCCGCCTCAAACAGGAGCTCGTGCTAGACGAGGAACTCCGCCGCGCCAAGGACTACATGAAGGGCTCGCTGATGCTCAGCCTGGAGTCCACCAACAGCCGCATGGCCAACCTGGCCCGCCAGGAGATGTATTTCGGCCGCTTCTTCGGCCTGGACGAATTGCTCGATAGCGTCGAGGGCGTCACCGCCGGCGACGTCCAGCGCATCGCCTGCAACTTCTTCGATCCCCGCCAAATCGCCCTCACCGTCCTAGGCAGCCTGGACGGCCTCCGCATCCACCGCGAAGACCTGGAGTGTTAGCCCGCGCCACGCCGGGTCACGCACGGGCGACGGTACTACTTGCGTGTGCAGTCGCCTTTGTCGAACGCAAGGGTTACTTCAGAAGGCGAAGGGCTGCTTCCATCCATCGTTACCTCACCGGTCTCGACCTTTCCCGCCATCCCAATCTTGCACGGTGCCTCGACATGCATCGTGTATCGCGCTGTCAGCAGCAGATTCAGGGTATAGGTGTCCCGGCCGTTTTCGATGAGGGACGGTCCCGTTCCCCTGCCGGCTTTCGCGATCGGCTGCGGCCGCCAGAAATCCTGCGGCGCCCTGCCACGCCAGTCAAGCCGCACCGCGATTTGCCGGGTCGGTAGCGGGTTGCCGACGTGGATGTCGGCATCCAACACTTGCCGGCCATCGGACAAGTGGATCGGCTGTGAACTCGCCAAGCTGGAGGCGTTGGTATAGAAGGTCATCGGGAATGGAGCATTCGGATCTTCCTCGTTTGCGGAATTGAACACCAGCACATAGTCGTCGGCTGGAAGGTGCGCGAAGTCGAAGGGCTTCTATCCGCCCATAGGCCCCCAATCACATTGGCAACTCCATATGCCTCGCTCCTCCGCCTTGTATCTACTGGCGCGATACAGATTCACGGTGGCGGGCCGCAACGGCTTGCCTTCCGGGCCAATCACGTGGCCCGTGATCCGGCCTTTGGGCAACGCGTAGAGGCCATCGTCAATGGCCTCGCGCACCAGAGTCTTCAGGAGAGTCCGATAGCCGATGCCCTTGCGCTCGGCGATCTTGCGGGCCTCCGCGACATCCGCTTCGGCCAGCCGGATGGCGATCTGGATGCTGCCTTGGCGGGTTGTCCGCTGGACGCAATCCTGCCGCGATCGCATCCCCGTGCCGCGAGCGCGCGCGTCTTGAAGAATCGGGCGGCCCAGAGCCGCTTGTACATTCTCACGCGGTTCACGATCCCATTCTCGTATCGGGGCGGGATCAACAGTGGCTAGCTACGTGGCCCGGAGCCGGTGTACACTCGTTTCTTAACCACATGATCACATTCAACCACTCCATTCTGGAAGCCGCCCTTTTAGGTCTCGAAGCCCAGAAGAGGCGCATAAACGCTCAGATTGCCGAAGTCCGAGCCATGCTACCCAGCAGTCTTGGCGAGGCCGCTACTGCGCCGGAAGCCTCTCCACGCAAGCGCAGGAAGTTCTCCGCGGCGACTCGACGCCGGATGAAGGAAGCCCAACAGCGTCGGTGGGCCAAGATCCGGGGAGAATCCGAGCCGCCGGCGCAAGCGAGATCGGAAGCGCCGAAGGCCAAACGGAAGCTCTCAGCGGCGGGCAGGAAGGCCATCCAAGAAGCCGCGAGAAGACGGTGGGCGCAAAAGAGAGCGGAGGCTGCGAAAGCCGCACCCGCCCGCAAGAGGGCCGTTGTCAAGAAGGCAGCGCCGGCAAGAGGGGCGAAGAAGAGGGCCCCAGCCCCCGCGGCGACTGTGGCCGAGCCTGCCGCTCGGTAGCGGTTCCGGAGCAAGTGCGGCTTCGGATGTGCGCGACAGTGGCTTACCCGGCGCCGCCGGTTCCGCCGATATTGCGCCATCGCTCTCCCGATCGCAGCGGCCGGTCGCGGATGCGAACCGGCCGGCAATAATCCCCAGCTCAGAGACCGTACTTCCCGACGCGGCAGGAGCGGTAGCGGCTACTTGGCGGCCAGGATGGTGGCATTGCCGCCGATCCGCGTGGAGGCGGTGGGCTCCTTCAGCGCATTGACGATTGAGGGCGGCAGACCCTCGGCGCCGAACTGCGCGGTGTAGAAGGCGAAGGCCGCAAAATCGCCGGACTTGAAGTTCTTCAACTGAGCGTCGGTTGTGTAGGGCTCAACAAGGCTGGGTTCCTCGACGGCGCGGCCGAAGAAGACGATGGCGTCGCGGAGTGTGTGGCCGTGGGCTTGATAGGCGTACAGGTCGAGGCCTTGACGCGCGGCGATTTGCGCGATGAGGACCAGGGGCTGCAGCGCGAATCCCTGGTAGTGGATGGCGTTCTCGTGGCGCGCCATCTCCTTCGGGAAAGCGCCGCGGGGGTCGATCTCCCCGATGGCTTCCTGGTACGCGTGGATGCCGAATCGGAGAAGCTTGTCGTCGGAGGCGACCACGCCGATGGCGGTCGCCTGGAGTGCGCGCCAGTAGTGGTGGTTGTTGTTGGAATCGCCGGGCCTCTCAAAGGAGATGTCTTTGTGAGAGGCCGCGCGGAGCCACGCGGCGACGCGCTGCTGCTGGGCGGGGTCGAGGGTCGAATCGTTGACCAGGACGGAGTCGGTAATGCCGGCGGCGCTGAGCGTCCATTCGACTTGATACCAAGCCTGTGGGGACTCCTGGCGATCGTAGTCCAGCAGGGCGTGCGCTTGGGCCCAAACGTCGAGTTGGGCCAGCGCGCAGGCGGATTCGGCGTGGCTGCCGGTGGCGAGGTACTGGTTCATGCCGGCGGTGATGCGGCTTTCGAACAAGGCGTAAATGCGGGTGGCGGCCGCCTCGGCGGGATTAACCGGACCATTCGAGCCCGAGAGATAGTGGTGCGGGATTCTCATGCGACCGGCAGGCGCGGGGACGAGCGGCGTGGCGACGCAGGAATGCAGGCTCTTGACGGCTGCCCGCAGAAGCGGATCGGTGGTGGATTGCAGGGTGGTTTGGCGGGAGGCAACGTCCACGACGGAGGCGTGAGGGTCTTTGACGTGCTGAGCCCGGGCGGGCAGTGCGAGAGCCAGGGCGGCGACGAGGATTCCAAGCGTTTTCATGGTGCACCACATCATCCGGGATTCCATTTTGGCTCCCAGCTTCCGGCCATAGTATCACAAGCCCCGAAATCTCGATCCATCGACAGTCTTGACCCGCTCGCCACAGCCGCGGCGACGAGACGCGGGAGGCGCTTCTCGCAGGCTCGCTTGATGTGACGAAATGCGATAGATTCCGCGCCTCCGATAGCCGCCGATATCGCCACATGACGCCGCAATCCGGCGTCGCGAACTGCAATCCCTTTCGATTTCGCTCCGCGCCTCATGGCCCGCCTGCCGCGGCCCCGCCCGTCCTCCACTACGCCGCTTCCGCAATCCGCCGCATAGAAGTCGGGTTGAATCCTCGGCTACAATGCTCCCATATGCCCGGACCCCGCAAACTCAGCCGCGAGACGCTTGAGGCGGCGCGGCGCGGGGACGCTACACGGTTTCGAAGGAGCCTGGTATGAAGAAGGGATTAAGCAAGCTAGCCATCGTTCCGCTGCTCGCCGCTGTGTTACCGGCCCAACGGCCCTGGCAACGAATCACGGTGCCGTCATTGCGCGAGGCGGCCGCCAACTTCATGGCCCCGCCGCGCGAATACGGCGCCATCCAGCCGTTTGCCAGTTGGAACGGCCCGGACGCCGGCGAAAGGATGGCCAGGATCGTCCAGGATCTCGACCGGCTCGCGGCCAATGGCGTTTTCGTGGTGAACGTGTCGCCGGGGCGCGGCGAGCCGAAGTACCTTTCGCCGGAGCACATGAACCAGGTGAAGTTCGTGGTCCAGGAGGCGGCGAAGCGGGGGATGAAGCTGTGGATCCAGGACGAATGCGATTACCCCAGCGGGTTCGCCGGCGGCAAGATCAGCGCGGAGTATCCCCAACTGACCATGCAGGGGCTGGACGCGGACATACGGATCAGCGTGATGCCGGGCCAGACGCTGAAGATGCCCACGCCGCCGGACACTTTGGCGGCGCTGGCCGTGTATCCGTCCACCGGTGCGATCCGGAGTGTAACCATCGACCCGAGCGGAATCCAGTGGACGGCCCCCTCGCCGCCGCCCGGCGCATCCTGGCCGAAACCGTGGGAGCTGACGCTGATCCGGCATATGTTTCGCAGTTCTCCTACCCGCGCTTCGAACCGAGCCGACGGCACCCGGGCCAAGGATAGTCTCTATTCGCTGATCGACTACCTGGATCCGGAGGCCACCCGCGCTTTCCTGAAGATCACGCACGAAACTTACAAGCAGGCGGTCGGGGACGAGTTCGGCAAGACCGTTCTGGGCTTCTTCGGCGACGAGCCCGATTACACGGCCTTGATGCCCTGGACGCCCAAGCTGCTGGAGGAGTTCCGGAGGCAGAAGGGCTACGACCTGCAGCCGTATCTGCCGCTGTTGTTCGCGCCCAAGATGACCGGCGAAGCCTGGCGGGTGAAGGCGGACTACTGGGACGTGTGGAGCGGGATCTTCCGCGAAACCTTCTTCGGGGTGCAGGCCGACTGGTGCGCGAGAAACAGTGTGGAGTACCTGGTCCACCTGAACCACGAAGAAACGATGCTGAGGTTCGACTGGCCCGAGGACCTGATCCGCAACGAGGGCGACTTCTTCAGAGACATGCGGCATGTGCAGGTCCCGGGCATCGACAACCTGAACCAGTTGGTACCCGGCGCGATTCACAAGCCGGACGGGACATGGAACGAGAACAACAACTTCCCCAAGCTCGCCTCTTCGGCGGCGCACCTGTTCGGCAAGCCCAAGGTCTGGACGGAGGAGGCCGGCGGATTGGGCATCGACGGCAAGTTCCAGTTGGATTATCAATTGGTACGCGGCGTCAATGCCCTGCAGATCCGCATTCCCGTGATGGTCCGGGGCGGGGCAGACGCTTCGGCGCCGCCGCAGGCGTCCATGCTGGCGTGGTACACCAATCGCGCCGGATATCTGATGGCCATTGGCCGTCCGGCGGCGCAGGTCGGTCTTTACCACCCCGCCGGCAGTATGTGGATGGGCGACGAAGAGGCCGACCGCAGCACAACCAAGCTGGGCTGGCAGTTGTTCGAACACCAGGTGGATTGGGATTACTTCGACGAGCAGTCGCTGATCTCCGTGGCGGCCATCCAGGACGGCGGCTTCAAGAACCTCAGCGGCCAGGTATACCGGGCCATCGTCGTTCCCTCCTCGACGGTGATCTCGCGGACCGGGCTGGAACGCTTTCGGGCCTTCACGAAAGCGGGCGGCAAGGTGATCTTCGTGGGCCAGACTCCGAAGCTGGTCGTGGGCCAGACGTTCCTGAATGCCAAGGACGCGCCCGACCTGAGCTTCGCCACGCTGATCGAGCCCGCGGGCGACATTACGCCGCGCGTGATCGCGGCCCTGCCAAAACCGGATGTGGCGCTGGACAGCGTCTGCCAGCGGCTGACCTACACGCACCGAAGCTGGCGCGACGCCGAGATGTACTTCTTCTTCAACGAAAGCAACCAGGAGCAGTCGCGCACGGCTACTGTCGCCGGCCGTGGCCAGGCGCAGGCCTGGGACCTGGCCACGGGCGAGATTTATCCCCTCTCCAGCGCGGCTGCCGGGAGCGATTCCGTGCGCTTTCCGCTGGCGCTCGCTCCCTACGAGGCGAAAGTCGTTGTGGTGGGTCCGCTTCCCGACGGGGTGGCCGCTCCCGAACCGTCTTGGGCGTCCGGCGAAACTCTGGCGGAGCTGGGCGGAGAGTGGGGGTTGGATCTGAACGGCAAACCGATGACCACACCGCTCAAATCGTGGGAGGATCTGGGCGCGCCATCCTATGCCGGTCCGGCCACGTATCGCAAGCAGTTCACCGTATCGGCCGCGCCCGCCGGAAGGCGGCTGTTCCTGGAAATCGCCGATGTGCGCGACTATGCGCGCGTGAAGCTGAACGGGAAGGAGTTGGAGGCCCGAGCCTGGCAGCCCTATCGTTGGGAGGCGACCAACCTCGTGAAACCGGGTTCCAACGAGCTGGAAGTGGAAGTGCGCGCGAGCGCGAGTGGCCGCGGGGGCCCCGGCGGTCCGGTCCGCGGGACCGCGCCGCCGCCGGTTTCGGGCTTGCTCGGCCCGGTTCGCCTGATCGCGCGCTAGCCGGCTCCGGTTAGGCCTGCGGCTGGCTGGCGGTACGTTTGACCCATTTGTAGGCTTTGGTGGAGTTTCGCCAGAAGTATTTCTCGGCCGCTGCCTGTCCCTTGACCGTGAAGTACTCCTGGACGATCTTGAATCCAACTGGGACGGGTAGCCACTGATCGCCGTTCGGCCAGTCGCTCCCGTAGAGCACGCGGTCGATTCCGAAGACGTCCAAAATCTCGTCCAGCCGGGGACGGTAGAACTCGAGGTCCACGGGGATCTTGTCGTCTACCCGGCGCAGCACCTCCGACACTTTTACGTAAATCTGCGGCCGGTCCCGGATGGCTTTCATGCTCGCGTCGTAGGACGCCTGCGCCACAGATTCGGCAGGCCGTAACATCTGCGGCAAATGATCGACGACCACGCGCAGATTCGGGACCCGGTCGCTCACCCGCACAACATTGGCCAGCAGCTCCACGCTGGGATTCGCCGTATCCAGGACCAGGTCCGCGCCGGCCAGGGCTTTCAGGTCGGCGATGAACTCCGGCCGGTCGAGTTCCTTGTCGGCCTGCTTCCCCAGCCCGTACCGAATGCCCCGGTACAGCGGGTTCTTATGGAATCGATCGAGATTCGGCCTGAATTCGGGTGTGCCGGGAACCAGACGCCCCACGGTTCCCACCATGATGGTGTCGGCTTGCGCGATGTCCAGCACCCACTGGTTGTCCTCCAGCCAGGAGCTGCACTCGACTTCAATCGCACCTACGATGCCCAGCGGTTCGGCGATCGGGCGGTATCGCGAGGGCAAGGAAGGCTGGTACAGGATCTTGTGCGCCGGGATGTCCTTCCTGGGCCATGGCACACCTTGAGGACGCGTCGGGTCGTACAGGTGAATGTGCGTATCGATGACGGGTATGGACGAGGCGGGGGACGCGCCCGCGTCCGCGAGGGTCAATCCCGCGGCAACGCCGAGAAAGGTTCTCCGGTTCATGGCGTCATTATACCTGCCAGGGTGGCTCGGCCGCGTCCGCTCTATGGAGGTGAAAGAGCGTCTGCAATAGCTACCGATAATGCCGCCTATCGTTCCGTCCCCGCTTCCGCGTTACGACGCTGTTGGCGGGAAGGGGATACCCGTCGCGGAACCACGAGCCAGTTCCTTGGGTCGGGCAGGCATTCGGGAGCAGAAGATGAGTCTCAGAAGATGAGTCTCAGCCTCTCCAAGACAGACCCATTGTGGTATGCTGATGTCTGCCACGAGGCCATGAAGGAGATGGTGGCCTGATGGTCGTGGTTGTCGCCTCCATTTGGGTCTTGCAGGTGTTCGGACTGTGGGGGCGGATCGCCCATTTCAGGTTGCACCGAGTCGGTGCGATCTGCCTGGCATCGCCAATGACAACCCTGAGCGCGGTCCTGCTGTGCGCCGTTCCGGTGGTAGCCATGGCTCAGGCCGTGGATTCGCTGGACCTGAACGGCAAGCTGCGTTTTCATGCGGAAACCGTCTACGGCCCGTGGTCATTGGCGGGCGACGCCGCATACGCGGGAATCCTCCAAGAACTCGACGCTCCCCAAGAGTGGGCGCAGGGAGGCGACGCCTATGGGAAGCGTTTCGTTTCCACGCTCGGCTGCTCGGCGATCCACGCCGTTCTCGCTTTCGGTTTCGATTCGACGCTGCACCAGGACCCGCGGTATTTTCGAGCGCATAGCGCGGGATTCTGGCGTCGGACGGGCCATGCGCTCCGCGCAACTGTACTGACGCGCACCGACACCGGCGGCGAGACACTATCCACCTGGCGTCTGGGAAGTGCATACGGCGCGGCCTTTCTTTCGAATCTGTGGTATCCGGAGCGGCTAGATACTGTTCGCCTCGGCGTGGCGCAAGGCTCTCTCCGGATCGGGTTCGATTTTGTAAACAATCTCGGTACCGAGTTCTGGCCGGATCTCCGACGGAAGATCCTGCGCCGGTAATTGTTATCAAGAGTGCCGCAAGGGAAGGCGCAGCCGATGGGGATGTGCCGACCTTTCGACCGCCCGTGCATCGCGCAAGAGGGAACTCAAACGACCTGGAACCTGCGTGGAGTCCCGACGCCCAAAAACCGCCTCGAGGCGTCGGCCGAGCTTCCGCCCGTCCCAGATGTGCCGGATTCGCATCATGACGTAGCGCGCCTTGGGTTCCTCCACGCGGACGCAGCCTATAATCAAAGTGCGCCAGGGAAGTGTGGATCCGGCCGTATGACTTCGTGCAGAGGGTTTCTTGCAGTAATTGGATTCGCGGCCGCAACCGTGGCGGGAACTGCCGCGGCGGCGACGGGGGGCCCTCCCATCTCCGACGTCCAGGCCATCGCGCTGGACCCTGTCCACCATGGGACCATTTATGCCGGGGTCTATAGCGGCTCGACGCCCGGCGGTGTATTCAAAAGCACGGATGGCGGCACGAGTTGGACTTTGCTTAACGCGGACACGAGCGTAATCGCCGACGTGCGGGCTGTGGTGGTCGATCCGTCGACGCCGACGACGGTCTATGCCGGGACTACTTACGGGGGCGTCCTGAAGAGTACCGATGGAGGAGCCACGTGGAACCCCATGAACAGCGGCCTGGGAGCGCTGCCGTCGGTGGAGTTTCTGGCGATCGACCCAGTTACTCCGACGACGCTCTACGCCTGCATCATTGGCGGGATATTCAAGTCGATGGATGGCGGCGCGAGCTGGTCGGCGGCGAATAACGGACTCTCGTCCACCGATGTTTTGGGCGTCGCGGTGCAACCGGGCAACCCGGCGACGCTGTACGCCCGGGTCAACGGCCGAGGCGTTTTCAAAAGCACTAACTCGGCGGGGAACTGGGTGGCCACGAACAGCGGGCTCGGAAGCATGTTTGTATACTCGCTGGCGATCGATCCGGTGAACCCGGCGACGCTCTATGCCGGGACATACGACAGCGGGATCTTCAAGAGCGGCGATGGCGGAGGAACATGGACGGCGGTCAATTCAGGGTTGACGGACCTGCACATGGGTACGGCGCTGGCCATCGATCCGGCCGATCCGGACACGGTCTACGCCGCCAACGCGACCAGCGTCTGGAAGACCGCGAATGGAGGCGCGAGTTGGACCATAGCCAGCGCGGGACTGGAAGCAACCGCCAGCTTTAACGGCGGCTCGTATAACACGCTGGTAGTGGACCCGGCCAGCCCGGCTACCGTGTATCTGGGAGCTGTGCTGGGCGGCTATTACAAGAGCGTGGACGGGGCGGCGACCTGGAGCGCCGCCGACAACGGACTGAGCACGGAGCCAGTGGTGCTGGCTCTGGCGGTAGAGCACGGCAACCCGGCCGACGTTTACGCGGGGACGCTGTGGGGCGCAGGTTTTTCCCTGGGAGGAATCTTCAAGAGCCCGAACGGAGGCGCGGGCTGGACGGCACTCAGTTTCGGACTGAACGGGGTTCAATCTCTGGCCATCGATTCGTCCAATCCCGCCACGATTTACGCCGGGCCCGCCGTGGACATGGTCGGCTTTTTCTCGGGCGGAGGCATCCTCAAGAGCGCGGACGGGGGCGCGACCTGGAATGCCGCCAATACGGGTCTGCCAACGATCAGCGGAATGGCGAACGGAAGCACCACCAGCACCTTTGCGGGAATCAATGGCTTGGCGATCGATCCGTCCAACCCGGCGACGGTGTATTGCGCGACGGGCAGTCGGGTCTTCAAGACGATTGACGCCGGCGGAAACTGGACAGCGGCGGACGCGGGGCTGGCGGTTTCGTCGACCGTTCTCTCGCTCGGGGTGGATCCAAGCAACTCGACGACGGTCTATGCCGGCACAAGCGCAGGAACGGTGTTTGCGTCGCTGGACGGGGGAGGGAGCTGGACAGGACTGAACGCGAATCTCCCGAATGTGCGGATTCAGGCCCTGGCGGTAGATCCCAGCGACTCCTCTAGTCTCTATGCCGGCACCGACGTAAGCGGCGTCTTCATCAGTCATGACGGCGGCGCGAGCTGGGCGCAGGCAAACTCCGGTCTCACGAACCTGTCCGTGCTGTCACTGGCGCTGGATCCCACCGTTCCCGCCACAATCTATGCGGGGACCGATGGCGACGGAGTCTTCAAGAGCACGGATGGGGGCGCCACTTGGCGCGCTACGGGGACCGATACCGGGAACGGGGCAACGCCGGCCGCGGCGATTTTCAAGGTAAGCGGCGACGCTCAGACCGCGATGGCGGGACAAGCCCTGTCTATCCCGCTGGTCGTGGTGGTTACGAATTCGGCTAACATACCGGTGGCGGGAGTTACGGTCAATTTCACCGCCTACGGCGGAGGCAGCTTATCGGCTACAGCGGTAGTGAGCGATTCGCAAGGTGTGGCGTCCACCAATTTGACGCTCAGCGCGAATCCCGGACCGGATGCCGTGACAGCCACCGCCACCGGTCTCAGTTGCTGCCAGGTGGATTTCAGGGCCACCGGGATGGCCGCGGTTTCGGGAGTCGGTGTGGCCGGCGTAGCGAACTCGGCGTCGTTCGCTCCGTCTTTCGCGCCGGGAATGCTGATGAGCGTATTCGGAACGGGCCTGTCCTCGGGCAGTCCGCAAATCGTTGGCTCCGTGCCGTTGCCCCTGATGTCGGCCAGCGGAACATCGGTTACGATCAACGGGATCGCGGCTCCGCTGTTGTACGTTTCGGCGACTCAGATCAACCTCCAAATCCCCTATGAACTGGCCCCGGGAAGCGCGAACCTGGTGGTGAGAAGCGGCGGGCAGAGCGCGTCCATCAGTTTCACGATTGAAGCCGCGGGCCCGGGTATCTTCGTGGATTACCGGAACGGGAATATCGTGCCCGACGAGTCGGCCGCCGGAGGATCGACCATTGGAATCTACGCGACGGGCGCGGGTTTAGTAACTCCCACGGAGGCCACCGGCAGCGTGCCGTCCATTGGGACGACTCCGGTTCCCATCCTCCCGGTGACAGTGACGATTGGGGGTGTTGCGGCGACGCCGGTGTCTGTAGGGATTCCGAGTTGGTCGGTGGGGGTGCTGCAAATCGATGTCACGGTGCCGGCGTCGTTGGCCGCAGGCTATCAGGCGGTGGTGGTGGAGATAGGCGGAGTGAAGAGCAAGCCGGCTCTGCTGAACGTAACCCACTAAGCCTATCTCGAACTCCCGCCGGCGGTTGCGGGCGCCGGGCCGCTTCTAGTCGGAACGACGGTGTTGATCCGGCCGTTCGCGTCGAAGGTCAACTCGTCTATGCAGACCGAGCGGCGGAATGCGTTTCCGTTCGAGAGTTCGCTGGTGTGATAAAGCACGTACCACTTACCCTTGAAGAGGACGACCGAGCCGTGTTGAGTGACGGAGGCGGCGTGCTCCATCACCTTGCCGGCGTAAGTGAACGGTCCCATCGGGCGATCGCCGATGGCATAAACCTGCGTGGCCGACGGCGCCCAGCCATCGGAATACACGAAATAGTACTTTCCGGCGCGCTTGAAAACGAACGGCGCTTCACCGTAGCCTTCGGGCAAAACGGGGTCCTTGCCCGGCGCCGCCAGCGGAACCGGCTTCCCATGCGCATCGAGAATCGAAACGGTGTGGAGGCTGCCGGCTAGCTCCGTGAGGGAGGGACCCAGCTTCACAACCTCCGGTTTGCGGCAGCCGAAATACAGATAGGTTTGGCCGTCGTCGTCCTGAAGCAGGGCGGGATCGATAGGCTCCGGGCCGGCGTCCGGCAAAACCGCGTTGTCGATCAGCGGCTTCCCAATGGCATCCTTGAAGGGCCCCTCCGGGGTGTCGCCGACCGCCACGCCGATCTTAGTGCGGTCTACCGGCAGGAAGAGGTAATACTTCCCGTTCGATGCGACGCAATCCGGCGCCCACGCCCAGTGGGTCGCCCAGGCGAAGTCCTTCACGCGGAATATCGAGCCGTGGTCTTTCCAGGCGACCAAGTCGGCGGTCGAGAGCACGCGCCAATCCACCATGTCCCAGTAAGTGGCGTCCGGCAGATCGTGCGAGATGTATACATAAAGCCGCCCGTTAAAGACCCGGCCCGAGGGATCGGCGCTGAAGATGTTTGTGACCACCGGGTTTCCGGCCAGCGCAATGGACGAGACGAGCGAGCCGGCCAGGAGCGACAACAGGGAATACCCGAGACGTTTCATAGAAGAGCGCCTTGAGCGCAAACCGACATACTCGCGGCTTGTGCCCTCACTTGGCTATGATACCCTGCGGCCGGCCTTCGAGGGCGAAGCGGTCTACCGGCTACCGCCGCTCGTATCCGCTGGGAGTGTCCCGGAATCCCACAGAACGGGAAACCAGAGCGGCTGCTAACGCGTCCCGAGAGAATCGGGTGCTCCGGAAGTCGCTTCCATACTAGGTGGTTCTGGCTCACTGCTTGACCAGCTCGACGCGGCGGTTCTTGGCGCGGCCGTCCTCGCTGTCATTGGAGGCCACGGGGGCGTAGGGGCCGCTGCCGTAGGCCCGCAGCCGGGCGGCCGGAACCGCGTACTTGGTGGTGAGCGCGGCGAGCACGGCGTCGGCGCGGCGGCGCGAAAGGTCCATATTCAGGTCGAGCGCGCCCTGGTTGTCGGTGTGCCCGACGACATACAGCTTCAGCGTGGGGTCGCCTTGAAGCAGGGTGGCGATCTCTTTCAGCGTGGCGCCGGATTCGGGCTTGATATCCGCCTTGCCGGTGTCGAAGTAGATCCCGTAGACCGAAGCGTGGCCGGTGCGGTTGATGTCGCTGGCCAGCGA
>Ga0326727_10013308_pt1 | contig 18364 bp, 32 predicted proteins | sample MB2enrmetagenome_FD_207643 | JGI IMG/M metagenome (GOLD analysis project Ga0326727, IMG submission 207643) | Lab enriched peat soil microbial communities from McLean, Ithaca, NY, United States - MB29MY | ecosystem: Environmental > Terrestrial > Soil > Wetlands > Peat | place: USA: New York...
TCATCGATCACATAGAGTTTCATTGTCTTACATTCCTTTCCCTACTTCTGCACATGTATTCGCATACATATGCAGGGTGTAGAAAAACGAATCCTATCTAACTACTTGTGTGTTTCAGTGCAATTCGTCAATCGTTCCCATCCCACGCCATCGGCAGATGTGCGTCTTGCTGGGCATAAGCAGCAAGCACCTTTGCGACCTTTTCAACATCCAAGTCGGAACAATTCAATTCGATTGACAATTCCATTACATTCACTCACTCCCTAACGATGCTAAAACAATAGACGCTAACTACCTTTCCTGCTACATCAGCGGGAGTGTCGATACTATCCGCACGAACATCCACAACATCCCACCCTTCTGACGTTCCGAAAAGGACATCTTCCAGCAGAACACCGGAGAATGACGGATATGTAAGACTGGCTTGCAATTCTCCACTTATATGAGAAACATGCACACGATCGCCCTTGTGTAAGTCTTTCGGTTCTTTGGGTTCCGATGTAGTCTTCTTCGGTTCCCATTGCTCATACACAACACGTTTCGTCATAAGAACCATGTCCTCATCGCATCTACTACAATGCATGACATAGTTATCTTTCAACTGGAAGTAGTCGCCTTTATTCGCAGACCACTCCCCGCAATCACACACGAGCATCGGTTGTGGCCAAATGTTGTTTCCGGTGAGGTCAGGTAGGTCTTTCACGCGCACTTGCCTATACTCACTCATCTTTAACTCCTTTTCAGGTTCAGCAATGCGAATGCTGCACACATTATCTGACAGTTTGGGATAGTTTCACTTATTGGGAATACCTACGGTTTGCCATCTTTACAAGCTCCTTTCGGTAATATGCCCGACTTGTCCCATCATTGCATGCGCGTAAGCGCTTGCAAGCACTTGCCCGAGATATGCGCCAATGGCAATACCACACACGAATACAATGAAGGTTTTCACTTGACATCTCCTTTGCAACACCCCATATACACACCCAGTTTCCACTTTGGATCGGATGTAGGATTCTTCTGGTCAAGCCAGTTCTTGTATGCTTCTTCCCACAATGGATCACCTTTCTTGATCACTATGGGATCATTGCATACATCGTCGTTTGGGAAGTTTTTCAGCACACAAGGATACCAGCCCATCTTACAACCCCTTACTTGATGATCCCCTTTGCCTTTGCGAACACATATCCCGCAATCAATGCGGGCGCACTTGTGCTCATACCTTCATGCACCCAATTAGACATATACTTAGCAATGATACTCGCTGGCACCTCTCCAACGTCATATTACAATCCTCACATCGAATCCACCCAGACCCATATTCGCACACATGTAGGTGTTTGCATGTGTCTTGTTCTGGTGGGAGTTCTAACTTCCTTCCCACCGACTTACCTTTGATGTGGGATAGGTCTCTTACCCCTTGACGAGTTAGTTTCATTGTCTTACATCTCCTTTGCGGAGGACAACCTACATAGTGTCGTATGAGCCCATTGCGATACACTTTTTCACACGGAGACCCTTACGGGTGCAGCGTGAAACTGACATCGGGGGTTTTCATACCTCATCCACATACAGCCCTGTTTTGTTTACCTGACTGGATGTGTGTTCCTATGTAGGCTGTCCCCCGCAAGGGGGAACAACGTTATTCATCCGTAGTCAAAAGAACCACCTGCACCAAAAACGTCCTACCGTCAGACGTGCTTACTTGTCGTTGAGAAACACGGCTTTCCTCACCGATACCCTTATGACCCATACTTTGGATCACATGTCTGCGCATAGATGCGTTATTGACGTTGTCATCCGACGTAATCTGTTCGAGTAGGTCTGTTGCTGTCATTGTCTTACCTTTCGCTCCTTTGCGGAGGACAACCCTACAACACCTTCAACATGGGTGCGCATCGGCTTTGTAGTCCTTTGCACACACATCGGCTTATTGTAGGGCTGTCCCCCGCAAGGGGGAACATTGTCTTATGGCTTATTCAAGTCGCTTCGCTCCAAGACTCGGCTTTACCGCCGAGCCAAGAATGCGCGAGCTTCCTTCAATCTGTCGAAACTCTCCCACACATGCTTACCATTGACATCCCAGCCCTTTATATGGAACACACCATGCTCCATTGAAAGGTTCTTCGCCCGTTTCTCCTGCACATACCCACATCGGAGTGCATATCGGGTGAGAGACCTATCTGCGTTGAAAAACTTGCACTTACGCTGAAACACACTGCCAGAACATAATGGACATGTGTGTTTTTTACCGCCAATGTGATTCATTGTCTTACTTCCTATCTTCCGGTGAGGAGATGTAGGCATTGAACCGCTTGACACCCCTATATGACAGGAAACTCGCCAATAGGATCCAAGCGAGCAGAAACATATCCGTGTGAGACATTGTTTTACCTTTCAGGCAACACGACGAGCCGGAATGTGATCTGTTGTCGTGGTGCGTAGATTGCCAACACTCATGTATGCGTCTTTGCGCATGCTTGCAACGTTGCCTCTACCGTTGAGACTATCCGCTGGCAATGACGTTTCCCGAGCCACACTTGCGCCCAGCGTCGTCTTTGCCTTTCGAATGAAGCGATCGATTGCCGCAAGGCTCGGTGCGCTATAAACCGATTCCCTGCCACGTAGTTCCGTGCCATACGTATATGTGCCATTCGCAGACTTGAATACATGAAACATGGCAAGCTTCCCCGCTTGTGTATATTGGGCTGTTATTAACCCAGGCATACACACCCGTAGATATGTATGCCCAGACCAATTACAACGTATTCGTTTTTGCTTACGCTAACTTACAACGATCACTCGGCGTCGAGGTCGAGCACTTCCACGACCTTCTTAGCGGTCTTCTCCGCCTTCGGAGCATATCCACGCAGGAAGTTGCTGTTTCCCGACTTACCGCCACCGACAACCGGCGTAAGGGTACGACCTTCCGCCTTGAAGTTGGTAGTACCCTCCGGCAGACTTGACGCCATTGTGGAGACAAGCTCGCTCATATCCGTGCCAATGGCATTGATCTCTGCCTCAAGCTCCGCACGGCGATCGGCAAGCGACTTGTAAGCATTGAACGCGGTCTTAAGGGCAATGAGGTTGAGATTCGACATGTGTATACCCAGCTTTCTTATATGGTAGAAGACTACTGGTCTCGTCAGCTATGGCACATTACCATAGGACATGCACTTTATGTGTGCATGTTTCGACCTTTTCCTTCCTATTGATTAGGGGCATACAGCCACACATTAGGCTGCTGCTCATTATACTTGCAGAGCAAGTCATAAAACTCTTTCAATGTGAGTCTCGTTCGCACCTTCCGAATGTCTCTCCTACCAGACGGAATGTGATACCACGTGTATGTGTATGTATTCATTGTGCTTTTACTCCGCTACGAACGCATACGACCCAGCAGACTTACCGAAGTACTCCGACACCGTGAAAACTTTCACGTACTCTCTACCAGCATATCTTACCCAGTAAGACATGATGTTATCGATTGTGCCAACGTTTCCGATCACCTCACTTAGTCGCACCTTATGAGTGCCATCCTCATTAAGGCGATACACAAGGACATGGTGCTCCCTTGTGATATTGTTCCAATAGATGTTTACATACTCACGCATGTTTCCTCCGATGAAAGAATGTCGTTTTCTTCCACTTCGTTGTAGGATAGTTCCTCCATCTTTTCATCTTGTAGACGAAGGATCTTCAAGTAAAGAAGCATCATATCAGATGCGACATCCTGCGAATGTTGCCAGTTTGCGAGCGTTCGCTCACATGGCACTTCGTTATACGTTTCTATGTGCGCGAGCACACGTTGTCGGCTTGTTTCGAGCGCCGCAAGCATTGACTGTTGCCGTTCGAGTGAGATTGTGGAGAGCATTACATTCCCCGTTGGACGAGATAGATGACAAGGAATACCCATCCAACACATGCCAATACATGTGGGATGATGCGTACGATCTTGGAATACATAACTTCGTGATCGCATTCGATACACGTGAGAGTGATTGTCTTCATTGTAGTCTCCTGTTATTAACCCATCCATTGGATATGAGTTCTTGTTCGCGTTCTTCATTCCATCGATGTCCGCAATCACAACGCTTCACCAGTCTGTCTTTGCGGACAAGTGAGAGAGTGATTGTGTTTGTGTTGTGGCAGTTAGGGCAACCTTCGGGGGAGTTCATTACTTTCCTTTCAAGAGTTTGCTCTCTATGTCTCCTAACCCTCAAGGCGGATTAGTTGCTTTTGCGTCGCCAGCATAGAGAGCCATTGTTAGTTGTGGGATTTTGATTTGCCCGCCCTTGCACCCGCCGTGTTGTGTGGACGGATGCAAGAGCAGAGAGATCAACCTAATAGGTCGTTCAACTGTGTTTTAGTATCACCGCGGTCAAGGTAAAACGTGTCGTGATCAAGTACCACGATACCAGCAATGATATCGGGATACTTCGCGAAGAAGTTCACAAGTGCATCGCGCTTCGCAGTATACTCTCTGTCTGACTCTGGCTTCGTTTCGAGAACGAACCACTTACCGCTTTTCGTCCAGCCCATCCAATCAGGATAGAAGTTTGCTTGCTTACCATCTGCTCTGGTATACGGAATAGATAGACTCTTTCCGTGTTTGCTTGCGTAGTTCTTCCACCATCCTCCAACCTTACCATCAACATATGGTTCGAACTTGCTTTCGATTCCCGACCTTTGTTTCTCGCTATCAAGGAAGTAGCGATTGTATAACACGTTCTTGAACGTTGTTCGCTCTTCCTTTTCTCCTACGAACTCATACTTAGGAGGAATGGTATAAGTGAATGGGACTTCTTCACGTTTTAGATCAAGGCTTTCTTCCGCTTTCTTTACACTCTCATACACGAACGCCTTGATCTTGTCGAGGTTATTGAGAATGAAGGTCTTGATCCTAACCACCTTCAACTCAACATCGATATCAAGGTTCAAGAATTCTGATACCGCATTCTCAATGATGCCACGATACTTGAATAGGTGCTTGAACGTCGACCTCATCTTTGTCTGGTAAATGATGTCAATGCTCTCACCATCAACATTGTACGCTGCTGCCATGTCTTGCTTGAAGTCTCTTATATCAAGATCAACTTCACCAGCCTTCAATGTCTCATCGTGCTTGTCGTTCATATCGAAGTAATCGAACGCCCTCTCCTTCAATGAAGCAAGGAAGAAAGGATAGAATGCATCCTCGAAGTCTTCTTCCTCGACGTCTTTGAACGATTGAACTCGCTCGTAATACATCGTCTCGATTGGCTGGAACGAACTAACGATATTGTTATACTCTGATTTGATTGTGCATTCGTGTGTAAATACTTGCTTCAAGTATTCAGCGCCATTGAAGTCAAGGATATGATCATTGAACACGCAAAAGAATAGCGTGTCAAGGTCATTGCCATAATGCTTTTGCTCGGGCATACGTAATCCACGCCCGAGTTTCTGCACTTCAACTCGTGTAGATTTCGTCGGTCGCAACTGAACGATCATTGAGATCGAAGGGATATCAACGCCCGTTCCGATTGCTTCCTTTGTAATCAACACTTTCGTTGTATCCATATTGTCGACCTTGCAGTTCTCCCAGTTCTCCGTCTTATCATCTGCAAGCACGAGTTTGACGTCTCCGCTATCAACTGTCCAATTGAAAGACGTTTTGAGCAGAGTAAGAATGTCATCAACTTCAACCGAACCATTGTTCTTATTCGGAATGAAGATCAGCATCTTCGGAAGGAACTTGGCATCACATTGCTTGGCAAGATCAATGAGATCAACCAATCTCATTGCTGCCTGTTGTACTCCGTCCTTATAGTGAAGGAAGGTTTGCGCGTAGATATCCTTCTTCACCATATGGGCATCGGCAACCTCACGATACGTAATACCGGGGTATGGCGTATTGTTCTTTGCCGATTTGTATGAAGCGTGCCAATGATGAACATCGATTGGCGTTGCCGATACTTCCAAGACATAGAGCGGTCGAATATACCTGTCTCGGATTTGCTTTGCTCGTTGCGTATTGGCGTGAGTGTGTGCTTCGTCAAGAATGACGACGATCGGAATGCCCGCGTCTCTCGTATTAGCACACATAGCAGGGAAGTTTGCATTCCGTTCGTTTGCACGCATAACGATATTGGAAGGTTCGCCGTTTTTCTCGTCATTGATTGCCGACCAGCCAATCACGACAACATTGCCAGCCATGTTGTCAAGACATGCATTGAGCGCATCTTTAACCGTTAGGACGCCAACGCCCGAACGGTTTAGGTGCTTTTTCAATGCAGTATATGATTGACCATCAAGGTCGCCACTGCTAATCGTGAGCCATACGAAGGCAACCCTGTTATTGAGTTGTGCGGAGGTTTCCTTGATTGCCTTTGCTACGATTGCAGTCTTGCCTGCACCAGTCGGTGCAACGAACCCATAGATACGTTCTTGCTCGGGATTGGATTGAATGTGATCGACGCAATCACTGACGATTGCATCGCGAGCCTTTTCCTGATATACACGAAGACGAAACTCATTACACATTGTCATTACCCTTGTTGTTCGCTTGAATGAACTTGTAATACTCGCCAACATAACCACTGCCGGGCGTATTGATTTCGATTGCATTCTTGCCATATGACTTCAAGAGCTTTCGAAGTTTCTTGATGTCATCGTGTTTGATTGCTGACAACTTGTCGTCGTTGTAGTATACTCCGAGAAAGAATGTCCCATTGTGGTTAGTGAAGATGGTATACTTATCACCCTTCTCTATTGGATTATGAGTATTGTGCAATAGGGATAGAATGGGAAGCATACGGTTCTCGACTTGCAATTGCGATATTCTTGCGCTATCGCTGGGATGCTTGTCCGTGTGTTTGAGTGTCTGAACACGAAGGTATCGAAGGTTAGTGTATTCCTTTATCGTCTTTTCAAGACGCGGATAGGTGCAATCCCGTGCAATACCATTGGGCAAGCGATCGGACTTCTCATTGTTCGTAATTAGAATGAATTGACGATTACCACCATCTTCTTTATTGAGTTCAGCGACTGCTTGTCCAGTGGTACCTGAGCCTGCAAAAAAATCGAGGACGATACTGTCTTTTTGAGTAGACACGAATAACAACTGTTTGATTAGTTCAACGGGCTTAGCGTAATTGAACATAGTTTTATCGCCAAGATATTCTTTGATCTCATTTGCTGAGTTGGTATTTGACACCCCTTCAATAATTGATCTAAGTGGATATGCTCGGGTCAAGGCATTCCCATCGTTATCGCAGTATTGATACTGCTTCTTATTGACACGCCAATTACCATTCTTCTTATCCTTTACGAATTCAAGGAAACCATTTTCAATACCCCACTGAACCTTTTCCTTACCCCAACGCCAGCAATTCTCAGGCTCTACGTATGAGCCATCTGGTGCTTTGATTTTGAAGTCAAGGCTTTCCGAATACTTCAAACTCTTATCATCAAGATTCATAACCTTAAACTTACCACGAGTTTTCGAGTATTCGTCTACACCTTTGTATGCTTTATCATCTTCAACATTGAACGGAACATAATTCAATTTGGCTTCATTGATATTCTTAGCATATACGAGAATGTATTCGTGTTCAATAGTGATGAACTGAGCATCATATCCACCATTGAATTTATTCTTCCAGATCAAGTTAGCAACGAAGTTTTGCTCACCAAAAATCTGATCGCACAATAACTTCAAGTGAGCCATCTCGTTATCATCAATATGAAGAATGATGATACCGTTTTCACTCAAAAGTCTATGAGCGATCTCCAAACGATGCTTCATAAACGACAACCACTTGCTGTGGCGATATGGATCTTCGCTGTCAACAAGATTATCGTTATACACAAACCCATCATTACCAGTATTATAAATAGGATCGATCGCAATGCACCCGATCTTACCAGCGTGAGTATATTCCAATGCCCTCAACGCTTGATAGTTTTCACCTTCAATTAGGATATTCGTCGCCCTACCTTCCGCATTACTCCAACCACGCTTCGCATCATCAACAAAATACACATGCGACGTCTTCATCTGCTCAACGCATTTTTCAGGAATAGAATTGAACACCAGTCCGAACTTTTGATCAGCCATAACAATCTCCTATATCCTTCTATATCACGTGTATGTAGTTTTGAGGATCTTTTATTGCAATCCCCACCACTGCACCCACTCACGCGGATGCAGTAGTCGAGAGTTCAATTATGGATGAACTCGAATAGCCGTATCCGTATAACCATAATTACAAGTCCCGCCACTACCATCAGTTCCATTGTAGGAAACTGCAAAAGAATACTGGCATACAAGTTTGCTACCATCAGCGTTATTGTCGCAAGTCCCGATGATATCGGAAGTATATGTGTATTGGACATTATTAATGGTCTGAAACGTAGTGCATACTTCTTGAAGATCGGCAGTGCAGTTATTAGCACTATTGGTCGAGCCAATCAATTTGCAATTACTGGGAATCGGATTGCCATTATTGCCAAGAACAAGGCTAACGCTATCCGTGGGCGGAACACACCAGGTAGCATCGTTAGTCCATTGTTTCGACGGCGTTTCAGTGTAAGTACCAAGCAATTGACCACAAGTGCCTGAACCACTATCCGAACCACACGCATTCATTGCCAACACGCCAATCACACCAAGAATAGCCAACCTCATAATCCATTCTCCTATATGTCGGGCTGAATTACCCGCCACCGCACCCACGCATATGCAAGGATGCAGTAGCAGATACGTCAATCATCCAAGTCAATAACCACCAAGTCCGTCTTATCCTTCTTCGCTCGCTTGCCTTTGACCTTCTCAACGACTACCAATGGCTTGCGATACTCCTCTTCACTAATCACACGTGCCTGCGTAGGTCGCTTGAAGAATGCGAAGTGTGGTTCCCTTCCCGGCACCAACATCGCATCGAATTGCACGAAGCATCCAATCTGAACTTCACCGTTCGTCGCATACAACTCGTTCGGGCAAGTTCCATTGCACAACCAATTACCAGCATCCGTCTCGACCTTGACCGTCATACGAAGAACAATACCGAATTGGCTCTCGTGTGCTTTCCTGCTAATCAGTCTTCCTCTAATCGTTGTTCGCTCCTTACCAATCGGAGCAGCAATCATAACCTCCGCTGGCATAAGTGCTTTCTCCTGCACTTCCTTTGCAAGTTTGAATGCGAATGCCACTTGCTTCTCCGACAATGCATGATACTGATTCAACTTGTCATTCATGTCGCGAAGGATGTAATGATCAACTGCAAGCGCTTCTTCCAACCCCGGATTAGCAGTAAGGAAGTTCGCACGAATGATGCGATTGTGTTCCGCTTGAATGACTGCTGCGCGCCTGCGTTTGATTGACTCCAATGCAGCATTGAAGTCTTCTCTGTCTGCAAGCATGCTATACTTGTCAGCACAATCATGTCCGACATGAAGCAAGTGTCCCGTGGGAATATGCTGCCAGATATCACCATAACGATATACTGCGCCACACACACCGCACTTGCCCATGTGTCCGAACATGCGTCCGTCTTTACCCCAATTCACACCTTCGCACAACTCTCTCGCTTCTTTGATACCATATGCGTCATCGTATTGATTGGGAAGAGCATACGACATCATGTAATTGTAATCGGATGGGACGATTGCACCCGGTCTATGAATGTCTGTTCGTGCCATTGCAATATATGCTCCTATTTAGAATGCAACTCTATCGCCTTATCCAAGTCCATTGCTTCAATCATTATGCTTGCATAGAACACTAACACATATCAACCAGCACGAATGAAATACTCAACATCCTGATATTCGACGGCATTATACTCATGCTCACAATCACTTGCGATACTGTCCCAGTTGATATTGCACTTGATCACTTCGGGCAGATGAGAAAGATTTGGATAGATATCCTCCATCTCATTCTGAATGAACTCAGGAAAATCCTCCTCATCAATAAGCGTATCATCGTAATTACGACTATACGCATGCAAGTCGCCCAAGTTTTTCTCCATGGCAATCAACTCATTATACTTCGCTTCTTCATCCTCGTCAAAAGATTGCCCGTCTTGCTCGAAGCAACCTGCTCTCTCGCGCAAGTCATCTAATTCATTCGCAAGGTCTTTTAGGGATAGGGTATTCATTGTGTTTCTCCTTTACGCCTTTGGCATATCAATCAATGCCAGCAACTTACCAGCATTCAACTTCTCAATCTGGTCTGCAAGATGCCCGACGAGATTATCAACGTATCGTTCTTCCGCACCACCTTGGCTATGCAGGTATGCGGCTTCGTTCGCACGCCTGCGTAAATACCAATAGGTATCATCTACGAGCATTTGACAACTCCCTTACTGCCGTGGACGGCAATCAACTTACCGTTGTTCGTGAGCATACAAGTGGTATCGCTACCGACATATGCTTCGTATTCTTTGCGTGCTTCGTTCTCATCATCGAATGATGCGATGAAACTTTGTTCCATTGGGGAAGAAGTAGCGAACACCACCCAAGCCCCACTAATACTTTCATACTGTCTCATTGTTATCTCCTTTGTTAGCAATCCTTTCTGCCGCCCTGCAACACACAAGGCGGAATGAAAAGACTTCTATAAGCGAAGCGTTTATGTTAGGATATACACACTCCATGCAATCACAATCACACATATGAACGTCATCATTCTTGCTGGCATTACGAGACTTCCCGTGTCTTCATTACGAGCGCGAGTTTATTGCTCCACTGGAAGTCTAACTCATCTGCTCCAATCCTTTCGGGCAATAATGACTGAATTACCCAACATCACGCACATGTAAGAGCATGTGCGCAATAGCAGATACGTCAGTTTACTTATCCAATCAACCCACGCCAACGCAATGCAGCACGCATATCCGTACCGAAGAATCGTTTGGCTACAGTGTCGGCAAAGGCATCCAGTTCCTTTTTCCACGGGTCGGTGCCAAGTGCGATGTCTGCCATTACTGGCACGGCGTTTCCACAATCGAGAACGGTGTCCTACACTCCGAACAAGTGTAGCGTTCCAACCGAGGTGTGTTCATGTAGGTGTCGTTCACCTTGTCGGCAAGGTCTCGCAAGGTGTCCCGAAGTCGGAGAAGGTCTCCCGTGTAGTCATTGGTAGAGCAATCGTCGTCAATGTAGGCTGCGACGAGAGCACGTAGAACTTTGAAGTCCATTGTCTTACCTCATAATATGGTGAGCTGAATTGCCCAACAATGTCCTACACATACGTATGCATAGGACATTAGCAGACTCGCCAGCTAACGCTTACTTACACCGTCTCCCAGCGCACATCCTTGACCCTCTGTTGTAGGAGGATATCGCCCATGTACGCCTTTTCGTCCTTGCTCCAGTCGGTCAATTGTAGGAGACGTGGGAGAGCTTTGCGCGCTTGTGCGAGCTTTGGATACGGCTTATCCAAACGCCTACCTGACATGACATGTGTGATGGCATACCCCGGCTCATTGAACGCGCGGGTTATGATGAGATGTCGCATCTTGGAGTATCGTGTGGTCTTTTCCCACACACGTTCCCCGCTGTTGGATATCTCGTTAGTGATCACGGTAAAGATGAGAGGTCGTCGTTTCATTGTTTCCCCGTCTTTTTGCTGAATTGTCCAACAATGTCCTACACATACGTATGCATAGGACATTAGCAGACTCGCCAGCTTGTCAGATACTAACGGTAAAGGTGTGTTTCGTGGGATGAGTGGCAGCCGTGTATCCCATGTGGTACATCTCGTACCCAAAGAACCCAAGAACACACACGATGATGATGTACTTCATTGTCGTATACCTCCTCACAACCCCACATGCTTGAATACACATGGGGATGTATGTAGGATGCGACCGTTTACTTGCTTTCCTCGTCAAGCTCTTTTCCGCACTTGTCGCAGATCTCTCCCGATCCGTCCGACCATGAACGATTCCCCTCCGCCTTGCCACCGCATTCCGTACATGTAAGTACGATGGGGCGGGGGTTCTCACCTTGTCGGAATGCCAGCCAGCCTTCGTATGACATTGTATCCTCCTGTATGAAAAACTCCAACAATATCCCATACCTATGACAGTGTGGGATATTAGCAGAGCCGTTCCTACTTGTGTGCTTAGAGCGTGACGGGGATGGTAATGTGCGACACGCTCTTCTGTTTCGCGATTGACCGACCGTCGATCTTAAACCCCATATCATGTAGTTTCTTGACCATGATCGTGGGGTTCGACGTTTCCAAGATGCCTTGCAGATCGTTCACTGCAACTTTGATGCTCGAATCGAACGCGCCCATGCGAGCCTTCAAGCTCGCAGAAAGACCGTCGTACTCCTCCTTTTCCTTACGAAGTGCGCTCGTGTAGGTTTCGAGCGCCTTGTCAAGCGCCTCTCGCACCTTTCGGTCCGCTTCCGTCTTGGCTCGACGCTGAACCGTTGCCAGAGCGTTGATTGCCCGCACACATACGGTGCCGATCTCATCCGTTGAAAGATGTTCGAACGACGGGTTAACGTTCTCGCCTTTCCCGGCATCCCACACAATGCCGTGCATGGTACGCAGGCATGCGAGAAGGGTGGCGATATTCTCACCGTTCAGCACCTTCGGTGCCTTCGTGGTCTCTTGTGCGACGGTAGCGGCAGTGGCGACAATTGCGGTTTCGGTGGTCATGTGATTGTATCTCCTATGTGTTGACAGTTTTGAGCTTATTGCCCGACAATGCAAGCAAGCTAACTACGCTTGCTCACATTAGCAGACATTCAAGCCTACCAAGCGCTACTATAATCTAGTCGCTTAGCAATATCCTTGCCGTTGATTGCCTTGGCTCGCTTGCCGCTAAGCCTACGCGCACACTTGCTACTCATGCCCACCTTGTGAGTCATGTTATAGCGTGTGTCCCGAATCTGCTTACTTGTAAGCCCCTTGCAGCGCTCGCAAAGGCAATTGTTCGATTGTAGTATGAGGCACTTCATTGTCCTACCTTGTGCAGCCATCGGCTACTTGTAAACGTATGCCGTTGTTTCTTACCCGGGCGAACACTTCCCTTCCAATGTGCTACGTGTGCTCGTTTGAAGGGGGAACGTTTCTTTTTTGCCATCATATACCCTACTCTCGTCAGTGTGCGCTTAACGCACATACCGCCCTAAACTTGTTAGGGACGGTTTCGAGCTTGCCGACGTTATTAGCGTCTAGCCGGTATAGGCTACTTGTGATAGCCGTATGGTATTGTATAGGTTGTAATACTATCTGTTTTCTTTGCACTCGCATCTAGCGTTTCTTACTTCCCTATCTTGTCGCGCTTTATCCTACAATCCCACTTTCCACCGTCAGAGCCACAATGTAGTCTAGTTGCTTCCCTTGGGAATACAACGACACCACTATGACATAGGTGGGGGTCATGTAAGACAATCGCTGAACCGTAGAATTAACCTTCTAGGTGCGATATGTCGTATCGTTAGAGTAGAGACTGGCTGCTAGGTACACTTCCGTTCTAGCGACTTTGCCTCACCTATCTTACCTACACCGACTATCCCTTACAAGGGAAGGATCCAAGGATCCTTGGTCGGCAGTGTAGCGGGATGAAGCTTTCTAGGTGCTTTCCACCTATCGCCCTGCTAGTAACGGGTATTCCGTTGCATGCTCTGCTTACCGGGTAGCGCTGCATTGAAAGCGACGGCAAGCTTCTAACGCCGGTGTAGGGGACAGTGCCCTACGTTTTTCTGTTCGGCGCGCTGTCTTTCGCGCCTGCTATCAAGAGAGAACGGCAGGGGTCAAAAAACCTTTAGACCCTCGCGAGGCTTTTTTTTTGCCTCTTACCGTTTCACTCTCGACGATTAGGTGTATTGCATGACCGATGCCAAGGTTAGGGATCGGCTAAGTGCCTGATATCATTAGGGAACGGTAGGGGTGCCGATGGCATGGCTTGCAGACTACGCAGGTTTTTTCATACTGCAATGTGTGTCTCGAATGATATCAACGGGTTAGGTACTAACGGCGAATTGCGGGGTTCGCAACTAATTGCGTAGTGTCATATATGGCGGGCTAAAAGCCGCTAGGGCAACGTTTAGAGTGCCGGGGTACCTCGGACAAGAGAACGGAAAGCAACGGGGCTTAGCAGGGCGCCTAGCGCCAGCGCTCGACCACTGCGAAGGGTGCGGCGCCGCTCGACCACGGGAGACGACCGCCAGGCAGCAGGGATGTAGTAGCCGGTAGGGAGCTCCGTCAGGATGTGGGAGCTTTGTGCCCGGTGTGGGGTAATGTAGGTGGTATGAGTTTTGCATTAGAAAGAATCATGCCAAGCCCGTTGGCGCGGTTCTTGCAATACAGTTCATGTGATCGTTTATCACACCTGATACACTGCTTATACTACTTGCTGCCCGCCACATCAGCTAACAATGTAGGACGTATCAGGCGAGCAGTGAAGTAAGGAATACGTGTTGTATGTAATGGAAGGTAGGATACCAGTGGATGATGTAGGCAATGCCGATGGGAGACGTTTCACGTGAAACGTTATAGCTGGCATGATCATTGATCGTGCCAAGTAGGGTGATGTAGGAGATGTCGCCGTCTCAACACCATTGGATTACCTGAACAGGATGTAGGGCGGTAGGGGGAAAGGTAAGCGACGGTGGGGAGGAATTACAGTAGGACGGTTGGCACGGTTCTTGGGGGTTGTCGGGAAAGGTGGGCAACGGTAGGATGAATTGGGGGCTAACGGTATCAGGGGAAAGGTGGGATGATGTAGGATGTTCAGGTGGTATAATGTAGGGGAGACGGGGAGAACGCAGGGCGTATAGCCGGAGTAGCGGGTTGGAAGACAATGTATGATATGTAGTGAAAAGAAAGGAAAGATGATGTAATGTAGAATGATGTAATAATTGTAAAGAAGTAGAATGAAATAGAGGGAAAGGTGGGATACGGTGGGAGGATCGGAGTGGAAGTGGGGCGGTGTCGCGCGAGGTGTGGTGGTGTGAGGAAATGTGGGCTTGGTTAAACAACGAAACGGTACCAAAAACGGTAGCTATTACTTATAACAGCAAAAACAACAATCCTACCCTAATACCAACAATCCTTCTATATCAACCTTATACTCAACAAAATTGGTCTCTAACAGCTCCTCTGCTGCTTCCCCATATAAATCACTATGGTCTAATAGGTATTCAATCATTGCAATCTTGAATTCTTTTACATTATTCATCGCAATAAATCCTGACAACTCATATAACATATTGTCCTGAATGAATGCATACTTTTCATCCTCATTCATTGGATAGAACCTATACAATGGTATACCTGCTAAATCTATATCTTTATCTATCATAATTATACTCCATAAAATCTACAACAATACCAACAACTTCCAAAACAGCATTAGAATGGTACCAAAATAATACGATTGGATCTCTATTATTCTTTAATAAGAATCCCCTATAATCCCACAGCCTTAGAAAACTCTGCCACAGCCTTACGATACTTAGCTGGATTATGCTCTTTCAATATATTGAACATATTTTTGATATTTAGCATATCGGTTGCTGGACTAGATTGATCGATAATATTCCATTCCATAGTTTTCTGCTCTTTGGTCTTAAGGGATTTAGCTTTAACATTATTTTTAAAAATTGGTATAATCTTTTGTTCCATTAAATCAAAAAATCTTTGTACTGAAACGTGTCTAACCCAAGACAACATATAATCTCTATGAAGAGAAACTGGTATAAATTTTATATATCTATTAAAATCATTAATTGAATCTGTAAGATTTGTATAGAATTCATGATCATCGAGAATATGCGCTTTGTTAGAAACTCCAACATTACTATAATTTTCTTGATCATAATCTAAATCACGGATTTTATTAGACGGTAATCCACCATGCTTACCAGTAATGTGCTTTATGAAAGACTGCATAAAATGCTGCAACTCATGTCTTGCAATATCTTTTATATTTTCAATCGTATACTGTAAATATTACTGCAATAACATAATTACTGCAATAACATAACAGTATCATATATCCTTATATATTCTGGAAAATACTCCTGTATAGCAAGAAAACAATACTCTATCTTATCGTTATACTTAGCTTGCAGACATTTAATAATATATGCCTTTACTCTTGTGTTATCATAACAGAGTTCAATCTCTTCCTTGGAACGAGAGATATAACAAGTTGCAGAAGATGGATTATTATATAATGCAGAATTGGCATTATTCATCCAGCAAGAAGTACATGGTTTAGATGGCTTTAGATCCTTGCAAACCTTTATTATCTTTGTTAAAGATTTCAACAAATTCCTTACTCAATAATAATAACTTATTAGTTAGTTTTTTATTGAGGTAAAAATGCGTTTCATCATTAAGAAAACTCATTCCCGTTGAAAGATATGCTTGAGTTTCATCAATATAAACTTTTGGTGTATAACCCTTTATTTTTAGCCATGAATTAATTGCAAGAAGAATATCTTTTGGAATAGATTTTACAAGAGATTTCATAATTGATTTATAATCATTATTTAGATAATAAAACCCATGAGCAATTTCATGATTTAATGTGGTTTTGTTATTTTTTAAATAACCAATTAAATAAAAATTTTGGGAGGATTTTTTACAATGACGATAAATATTTAACATTTCATGATCGTATATATTGCGGTCTGGAATGGCATTGTTGAAAACTTGTTCTATAACATATGAAGGAATATTGAACCCGTTCCAATCAGACGGGTATGTAAATGAATTATCGCCGTATTTTTTAGAATACCAGCGCATAAAAGAAAGAATTGTAAAAGATTTATTCCTAAATTTAGGAGAAGAAGACTCGTAGAATTCTTGATAGCGTAGAAAATGCATACATAAATCATATCGGTCTTGAAATTGTAAACCAAATATATTTGGTTTGATTTCTTTTAATGTGTAATTTGCAGTTTTCATATAAGTATAATTACCTTTTCTAACCAATCATAGTATTGAGGATAATATAGTTTTATTGCTTCTTTTAAATAAAGAGAATAAAAATTATATTCAAAACCTTCGGTCCTTATTACGGATTTAATGTAATTTTTAATTTCGGATTGATGTTTTAAATCAAATTCATATTTCCACCATTCAATCCAACATTTTGATTGATATAATTTAGATACATCGTGATTTTGTGCCCAATTACAAACAAAACATAATGGTATATTTAAAGATTTGCAAAGCATTGTTATATTATTGTGTATGAGAAAAACTGTTGTTGAATATGTGAAGAAAAGTTTAAGAAGAGTTTGGGGGCGGAGCAAGCAAAGAAACGGCGCGTTGAAAAACGCTAAGGTCGAAAGAGGAAAATATAGATGCGCTTGTTGCGGAAAGATATTCAGACGAAAAGATATTGAAGTTGATCATAAGGTTGCTGTGGGGCGGTTTGTTGATTTTGATACATACATTGAAAGATTGTTTTGTGATAGCAAGGGGCTCCAAGTGTTATGCAAAGGATGCCATAGAACTAAGACTAAAAAAGATATAAAATCATTTTAGGATTCTAAATTTATCCGCTTCCTCCTCCGTAATCATTGTGAATGTAATGCCGGCGATTGAAAAATATGGCATATCATCTTTTGTTCTTCCAAAAACCGAATATTTCATAACATTACTATTATCAGAATAACTGGTAGAAACAATTTTTATGTAATATTTTGCTGGCAAAATAAAATCATAATAACCAGTTAGTTCAATATAATCAAAAATATTTGTAAGGCTATATTTACGTGAAAGAGTAATAGTTTTGTCTATAATATCTTCATCTATATATTTTTTCATATTAGTAATAATAATTTATTAAGATCATTTTTCAAATGAGGAAAATCCTTATGTATTATTTCAATCGCATATTCAATCATTGGCACACCTTTATCTTGCCCGATTGAATTAAAGGTTGAAATCATAACTGCCATGGTTTTCTTTTGCTCTTCGATTCCTTGCGCATCATACATAACTTGGCATATTGATTTTTTGAAATCTTTGATTAATTTTGAGATTTTTTTGTCCATCATTGAATTTTAATTCCTTAATTAAATTATGTCCATCGTTGTAAAATTAAATTAATATAATAAGTTTGTTTAAAGATTTTTCTAGATGCGGACAAGTGTAAATTGCAACAGATAAAAAGTTACTTAAACTAAGATCATTATATTGTTTTATATACCTCATAAATATTTTAATTTTTTGTTTGTCATCGGTTGCTTCGATTAAATCGATCGCTAATCTAAAAAACATTGTATCGTCCCATCTACCTATAATTTTATCCATTATATATTTCCTCATTTTAATAATAAGATTGAATTGATTTTAGAAAATAATTTTTCCTCATTAGAAAAATCAAACCTATTAAAA
>Ga0326727_10013309_pt1 | contig 18363 bp, 20 predicted proteins | sample MB2enrmetagenome_FD_207643 | JGI IMG/M metagenome (GOLD analysis project Ga0326727, IMG submission 207643) | Lab enriched peat soil microbial communities from McLean, Ithaca, NY, United States - MB29MY | ecosystem: Environmental > Terrestrial > Soil > Wetlands > Peat | place: USA: New York...
GCCCCAAAGCGGCAGGGGCGTATTCCTTCAAGGTTTCCGGACGGGGGATGCGCAGCAGTGCCAGAAGCACATAGGCCACTAAAGTCGTGCGCAGTCCGTAGAAAGCGGGACCGATGCTGCCGTAGAGTTTACTGGCAATCGAGAGCAGACCACTGGCGACCAGGGCCGGAAGGGCCAGAAGAACGCCAGCCCGTGGGACACTGGAGGCACGGGCAAACAAGGGTGCAGCATCATCCAGCAATCCCATCGCTGCCAGAGTGCGGTCCATGGATCGGTGGAGAGGATCAAGATCCAGGCTTGTTGACACGAGCTGGACAACGGGCCCGTCAGTTCCGTCCTGTGGTTTTGGCGTTGTGTCATTCGATGAACCTTCGACGAGGTGATCAGAAGTGTCCGAGTCGACGACCGTTACTATCCCAAGTGCCGTAGATGGAAATGGAAGAGAAGAAGGCGGAGCGGGCGTCCAGCCCAGACGCCGAAGACGCTTGCGGATTGCCTTCTCATCCAGTCCAACCCGTCCTGCGACCGCACGGTTGCTGAAGCCCTTTGCTTTAAGATGAAGAATCGTGCGGTCGAGCTGTTTCGCCTCGGGGCGCTCTGAGTCCTGGCCTGAAGGACGTCCTCTCGGCCGTGCCAATGAAGCTAAGCCGCCGGTCTCCAGGCGTTGCTGGTACCGGCGGATGCTGCGAGCAGCATAACCGAACGATCGTGCGAGGTCGTTTTGATCGGCGTACCCCGATTCAAACAGCGCCGCCATGGTGTATGCCTCGGCTGCGCGGTCCGTGACATCGTAGTGGGCGAAAACAACACCGTGTACAGAAACCACCCGTCTTGTCCCTTCAGTGCGGAACGACACATGGTCGTTAACAAAGGCGGTCCCGGATGTTGGTGGAGGAAACGATAGAAGCTGCTTTTGCTGGGGCGACATGGCTGGTAACCTATCATATAGAAGTTTAAAAAGCGGACAATTTAAGGTCCGCACCTTGAACCAGCCATTGAATCAATAATTAACTAATATCCTATTTTAGATTAACTCCGTTCCTGACCGATGGAATAAGGATTCTATCCTCTATAGTACAATGATCTTTATCAAAAAGCGGACAATTTAAGGTCCGCACCCTGACACCAGCTCCAAAGGAGAGTTTAACCACTTTCCTATTTTCACAGTACCAGTTTCGACCAAATAAAATAAGGGTTTGCGTTTTATCGATGACACGATTATGCAAATAAGTAGCCAGAAGTATGTCCGGACTGTTTTCATACAATTATTTGATCTTATTTCCTATCTCAGGTCGAGGCGGTCTTAGCGTTGTGCCGCAAGGGTTTGCACCCAATCATAATGCGGCGATCCATTCGTTTGCAAAAGCTGCGATAATGTCTGCTTCCCTAATTGCTGAGGTCGACGAATCTATAAAGGCTTCGCCTTCCTCCCTTCCTGACGAGACCTTCCCAACAGCTGCCCAGGGGGGTATCGGGGGGGATCCGAAAAATTGAAGCTGCGAAAAAGCGGACAATTTAAGGTCCGCACCCATGTCCGAAATTATTGGCATTTTCCTGGATATTTGAGGGGTATGTCAGGATCTCTGACATTCTGCCTGCGGATCCTTTGGAAACCTTCGAGAGAATCTACCACGTAGAAGCTTTCACAGAAAAGCCCAGCACTTAACAGTGCCCGCAACATTATCTCCCGCAGGGAGCTATGGAATGCTTGCGTGATGGTCTTTAAGCTTTCACGAATGACGGAATTGTTATGCGAACTCGTTCCGGATGAGTTTGAGGAGGATGTCGGAATGGCGCAAATCGCCGGATAGAGCCGCCGATCTATATCAAACTCTTGGTCCCTGGAATCTGTCAACGCGGGTTCTTGCTCGAATACCCCAACGCCTTATCACGTTGGAAATTACAGACGCACGCTAGAGTGATTGGGGCACGCGCGAATTGGTTGAGCGAACCTATCGTGCACTCAACCTGGTGCCATTCTGTGATTTGTCGGCTCCGGTTTACAGTCCAATCACGGGCTGACTTGCGCCGAGGGAGGCTAACCAGGTCAGGCCACCCTCGGCGTCTTGACAGCAGTTTTTTGCGTTCTCCGGTCGATGTTGTCCAGCCACTCCGTTTGAAGTTTTTTGAGGTATAACATTTTGCTTAAGGATAGAGGACTGGCTTCATGACCTCCCCGAATGCACTTTCAAGCGCGGACTTCGAGGAAATTCGAAAGTTGGACACTTGTATGGTCTCGAACGCGATTGAGAGGTTCGGTGTGAGGCTGCGAAACGAGGGTTTCGTTTCCAGTTCCGTGCGCTGTCAATTTCCGAATTTTGCGCCGATGCTCGGCTATGCGGTAACGGCCAGAGTGGGGACTTACCCGCCTGAATTCCACGCTATTTTTATACACTAGGATTACAAATAAGCTCATTGAATTGCCTGTGTGACCCAGAATTACAGGGGCTTCAGGATTTAACGTAATGACATTAGAGTTTTGATCCATTCTAACTCATAGTGTATCTAATATACACTATGAGCAAATAAGTGACGCCCAAAATTTAATGGTTCAACAATGCAGGAAAACCTTGTGACATCTGGGTTCCGAGAGCATTTCACCTAACATTGGAAAATTCCTAGTGTATAAAATCGAGGTGGAAGTCAGGTCGATAGTGATGGGCCACGAGATACTCACCCGTACACCCATACGCGCCCTGAACTCTTATCGCTTCCGTTGATGCTCGTACCGCGAGTTCACTCGCCAGCCACTTGGCGGATGAAAGCTCTTTTGCGTGCGGACGCCCCCGACTCATCAGATCGGCCGCGGCGATTTGGGAAGAGATTACTACGGTTGCACCAATTCCAATGTGGAATTTTCGGTGTCAGACAGGAAGGCGGGGGCAGCTAGAGACAGTCACAGGTGACTGTCTCTCCGTCTGTTCATGCGGAATATCATTCAAATACGATTTTGAATTTTTTCCCGCTGAATTGGATCGACTTGAGAACCGGGTGTCCGGAAGCGTCCTTCCTAATCAGCCACGTGTTATTTTCAGCCTTGTCCGCCATCACGATTTTTCCCCGGACTGTGGCTACAGTTTTTCCGGCCGATTTGAATAACACGGCGGCTTCGGAAGATGCGGATTGCCACTGGACATTGTATTGGCCGGATTTGATCTCGTTCCCGGCAACGGAAAACGCGTCTACCACGGTGATCTTGGCGGATCCATTGGCCGATTCGTTGGCCGGAGCAGAAACCAGAGCGGATGCTAGGACCATCAAAACCAACGCCAATATCACAAAAACTTTACTTTTGAACATGAGGTCATCTCCTTTTTTAAAAATGCCGCCCTCTTACGATTCGATTCAGATGCCGGGAGGTTTTCAGGGCCCTGCGCCTCGTGGATCTGTTGGAAGGGAGGCGAGCCTACACTGCATTGTCTCCCCTCCAAGGAACTCTATGCAGACGAAAACATATCATAATTTTTACGTTAATGTCAATTGTCATTATATTATGACAATATATCATCCCTAAATTATCAGGTAACAGGGAAGTTTTCTTTTTCGTTATGGCTGCTATATTAATGACTTATGTCATCCAATGATGACATATCAGAGCCGCGACCGTGAGGGAGCGGGCTCTTCTCCAGACAAAAACTGCGCCCACTTGCTGACGCGCGCGGCTCTGAACGCTGCAATTTATCCGAGACTGTGGCGGGATTTCAGACGATTACTCCGGCCCGAACTCTCGCGGCTTCCAGTGAGGCCGGATCCATCTCCATGTGCAAAAACAGAAGGCGAGGGTCTGTACGCAGTGCATGCGGCACTTTTCCCTGGGCCCCGGGACCGACCAGGAGAAGGTTGTAGCGGGAGTCATTCAATAGATCTTCGATGTTTGAAATGGCGTGCGTCGATATGTGGGAAATCCGAATCCCACGGGACGCAATCAATTTTGGGAAATGAGCGGCAATGAACGATGCGTGAGCGTAAACCTCGGACGGGATAATGAGCAGTACGGAGGAGTTTGCTTTGATCCGCGCGAGTGCTTTGGCGTCCTGTTCGCTCGCCCGCATCGCAATCGGGATCACGTCAATCCCCTTGCCGGGAAAAAGCGATTGGACGCGATCCCTCACGAAGTAATTCGCCAATACTTTTTGCAGCTCAAAACCGTTCCGGGTCCTGTTTTTCAGTTCCTGAATCGCCAAACCCAAAATAGGAACTTTCCACAATTCCGAGATCTGCTCTGCACTTTTCATTGCATCGTCCTTTTCGCGGTCGACGTAAGCAATGAACGGCGTCTGGCGCTCGTCCTCCTGGGCGTGGCGGCTCAAGTATCTCGCGAATGCAGTGGGGGACAGACCGGCCTGGCGAGCTTTGCGGATTACAGCGATGCTCAATTCCCTGCATTTCTCGGTCGCAGGCGGCGGGGGAGGAGCCTCGGTAGAAATGACTGTGCCTTTTCCCCTGGCCAGTGTCAGCAGCCCGGATTTTCTCAGTTCCAAATAGGCTTTGTGCACCAGGCCGCGGTTGATGCCCGTCTGTTTTTCAACATCGCGGATGGATGGCAACGTGTCTCCCCGTCGAAAGACCCCCATCGCCACCGCTACCCTGATCTGTTCCTGGATCTGAGTAACGACCGAACTGGAGCTGTGCTTTTCGATATAAAACTCCATAGTTTCCTCCCCAGGTTTGATTACTAAATTAACATAGTTTTCGTGGGAGCGCCCCCGTTCCGGCGGCTCTTTTTTGAAGGAGCCAGCGAGACGCCGGCGCCCCTAGGGAAAAGACTTCCTACACGGGGGGGATTTCCCCATTTTGTGATGCTATACTGAGCAGGTTCATCAGAAAGATTTGAAACGCGTTTATTCTGGAGGTTCCATGACAAATTGCTCACGAGCAGAACGTACCCCATTACTGTTTTAAGGCACCGTGGACAAATACCTGGCGGCACTTGCTGCACACAGCCCGGCAGGGCTGTCGCTCGATGAGAAGGTGAGATTTACTGAGAACGGCATCGATAAGCCCGTTGGCAAAGGCCTGTGGGAAACAGCCGGAAAGGTGCTTCTGAAGCGCAGCGCCATCGACACCATGACCTGTGGTAGTGGCACTCAGGCGATCATTGAAGAAAACAACAGGCCAATCATCTTCGGGTTCCGGCTCAAAGTCAAAGACGGCAAAATCACGGAAATTGAACACCTCATCGCTCGCGAAAAGGAATTTGGTTTTACTATAGGCGGTCCAAAGCCGATTCTGGAAACGGCGAATCAGGACTGGGAAGGGATCCTCCCACGCGCTGAGAGAAGTTCACGCTTGGTCATGACCGCTGCGGCCGTGGATTATTTTGACATGTTTTCCGACGACCCAGTGGTGAGTACCCCATTCGCGACGCCATGCGACCGGTGGGAAAACGGCGTAAGGTAAAAATAATCAGCCGAGCTACAAGTGGGCAAAGCAATTGAGCTTCGACGCAACTACTCACTCCTATTCTCGGCTGCGATTGACAACCTGTTGCGGATTCCGGATGGTGTTATTTTTCCATAATCGAAACCATCCGGAGTCATAGGAAATCCGTACTACACCCTTGGCAGTTATTACTCTTGATCCTCCCCGGCTGAATCAATCATCAAGAGCAGGACGTGATCGAGTACTTCGGGAAAAACTCGGCAAGAAACGTATTCCGTTAAACAATGAGCAACGGCGTCCCCTGGCGGTGAAAGGAAAGGTATTGGGCCGAAAGGCACTGCAGGAATTTGCCACGATGTGACTCCGGATACGATTCTACGCTGGCACCGAGAATTGGTGGCTGCAAAATGGGATTACAGCGGGCGCCGCAAGAAAATCGGGAGGACGCCCGTATCAGCTGAAGTTGTCCAATTCGTGCTGCGCATGGCCCGCGAAAACCCGAGTTGGGGCTACGATCGCATCCAAGGCGCGCTGGCTAACCTCGACCACCTGATCTCAAATACTTGCGTCGGCAGAATCTTGAAATCCCATGGCGTCGATCCAGCACCAGATCGAAAACGACAATCGACATGGAAGAGCTTCCTCCAGGCTGTGCTGGCTTCCATTGACTTCACCACGATTGAAGTCTAGACCAAGAGTGGGTTGGTAACCGTCTACCTGCCCTTTCTCATGTAATGTGAATTTGTCAGTAATGTGGAGTTGAGGCTCAAAAGGCCAGGAAGATCCCGTCCTGCACGAGCTTCAACTCCACATTTTTTGCGACTTACAGCGACTCCAGCCATTCAAGGATTGTGCGGTTTTTGATGCTCCAGGGTGTGCGGGACCGGCGCGCGACCGGTTTGACTTTGGCGATGGCTTGACGCTTCATTTCTAGGTCGACTTTTGCGTAGCGATTCGTGGTTGTCAGGCTAGCATGTCCCAGCAAGTGGCTGATAGTGGACAGGTCAACTCCGGACTTCAGAAGGGCCACAGCCGTACTGTGCCGAACACTATGAGGATGCAGCCGTTTCTTGCGGAGGTTCGGGGCGCGATCACATGCCAGGCTGAGACATCGGGCAAGGATATGACGGATTCCGAAGCGGCTTCGCGGGTGACCACGGTGGTTCAGAAACACGTGAGATTCTGAGCGCAGATCTAGATTCCGCTGACAGCAGAACTCCTTCAGCACCGCCGCGGTCTGCGGCCATAGTGGGCAGTAACGCTCCTTTCTCCCCTTGCCAAACAATCTGACTTGAAAAGGTTTGACCAGTTGGAGATCACAGGCCCGCAGGTCCGCGATCTCCTGGACGCGGCCGCCAGTGTTGAACATCGTTGCGAGTAGTGCGTAGTCACGGCTCCCTTGCGGTGTTGCCCGGTTGATCGCTTTGAGAATTGCATCAATCTCATCGTATTCCAGGTAATCAATGGCTCGCTGTTGTGCGCGCTTGAACGGAATGCCGAGGACGCGCTGCGCCAAATCGAGATGTTCCGGATTCCGCGCCGCCATAAAATGGAAGAACGCATGGATGGCCGAGAGCCGCACATTTCGTGTGGACACGCCATTATTGCGCTCCTTTTCCAAATGAGACAGGAAGGCGAGGATTCCCGGCGGATCCAGATCAGTCAGGTCGAGTGCCGTGACCGCCTTATTCCGCTGTTGGGAAAGAAATCGCAGCAGCAGAACGATGCTGTCGCGGTAGCTGTGGATGGTGTGCGGACTGGTTCCCCGAAGACGGGGAAGGTGATCCGTGAAGTAGTCACGGATGGCAGCACCGAGTATATTCGGGAGGTCGCTTTTCATCTGCACCTCCTTGCTGTGTTCGGCAGTGGAGAGACCAGTTCGCCATAACGATTCTCGAACCGCTCACTGGCCGCGGAGCGGAGCGGTTCGATGAAGTGCAGGTAATAATGCGTTGACACGGTCGAACAATGCCCCATGTAGGTTGCCAACAATGGCAATTTGGCCTCGACATCGACGCCAGCATAGTACCAGCGCAATAGGGTATTCAGGGCAAAACTATGTCTGAAATCGTGAATCCGTGGCAGCTTCCCCTTCTGGGTGACGATGCCACATTCTTGAAACAGGGTCTGGAGAGCATGTCGCAAAGACATCCCGCTATAAGCTCCTCCACCCCAGGCGGCGTTCCAGATAAGAGCCGTATCCGGGGAAACGGGAAGTTTCCGCTGAGTTCGGGCACGCAGATATTTTTCTATCTCATCGGCAATAGAGCGGTTGATGGGAAGGAGCCGTGATTTATAGAACTTGCTCTCTCGAATATGTAGGATCAGTTCCTGCTGCTTGTAATCATCGAGCTTCAGAGCTAGCAACTCACCGCGGCGGATTCCGGTAGTGAACAACAGGGCGATCGCGAGGCGTATCACCTCCGGACGCAGAGGTGATGTTGGATAGCGCTGCAACCCGGAAGCCGCACTGAGGAGCTTCGCCACTTCGGTCTCGGAGAAAATATAGGGTCTGACCCCTTGATGATATGCGGGGAATGAACTGGGGTCCGGGACGAAGCACTGCGGTTCAGTCCGGCGGCGATATAAACAAAAACTCGAAATCTCCAGCATGCGCATCCGCCGCACTCCTGAAGAAACGTGTTCGTGCGTGTGACACCATGCTTCAAATGCGGCGCCATTCAGGTCCGGATATTTTGCGCTTTGGTCATGGAGAAATCGGTCCAAAGATTGCAGCGTGCGGGAAGGGGCATCGAAACGGCGGCCCAAAGCCCGTTTCAATTTGACATACCGAGCGAAGACGGGCGCAAGACGAGACGAAAACACGGGAGTAAAAACTGAATTGCCTCGTATCAACCTTGCCCCTCCTTTCTGCTGTGCTGACTACCTGGAACCGCAAGGGCCACCTCGCGCAGGTCGTCGGTGGCCAATCTCAGGTATATGAATGTGCTCGCGGCAGTACGATGACCCAAGATGTCACTGATGGTCTTCAAAGGGGTTCCGTTCTTCATGAGATGGACGGCGTAGGAGTGGCGAAGGTTATGTTCTGAGTTGCCGTAAGTCCTTCTAAGTCAATTAATTGAAAGCGAAATGGCTGTTTTCCTGTAAGCCTTATGAGTTCAGCGGGTTAGCGATTATGGCAAAAAAACACAGCACATAATTTTCAGGCCCTGTTGACACTACTCCCCATCCCCCGCTGATACTTAGGCGAGGCCGGTTACTACAATGATTCCAAAAATGAAAGCAGGTCGGGATGCAAACTCCAATCGAATCCTTCCGGCTGTGCTTGTTGCCGGGATTTTTCGAAGAGGTAAAACTTCTGCAACGCTTCGCGTTTGGTTTCTACGGATATCCCTTTGTACCCGCAGGTAGTGTCGATTGAGGCATGGCCCAGCCATTCTTGAATCACGGTCAAATCAACACCGGCCAGCAGCAGGTGAGTGGCTGTTGTGCGGCGCCACACGTGCACGGGGTGAATCCTCTTCTTATGGGCCAGCGAGGGAGACTTGGCGCCCGCCTCGGCCAGGTATTGTTTGCACAGCGAGTAAAGCCCGGACCGCGTCAGGGGGCCACGCCGCTGGTTGATGAATAGGAAATTGCGATATCGATCCAAAGGAGTGCGTCGCTCAGATCTCAAGTAAGTTTCTATAAAGGCGATCGTGGAATCCCAAAGGGGAACGGTGCGTTCCTTTTTACCTTTGCCATAAAGGAGGACGTGTTTGTTTGTGAGATCGAGGTTGTCCAACCCAATATTGCATAACTCGGACGCGCGCGCTCCAGTGTTGTACAACAAGCGGAGCATGCAGAGATCGCGGTAACCATCGTGCGTGTGTGTATTGACAGAAGCAAAGACAGCATCGACTTCGTTTTTCTCAAGGTACGGTAAGGGCCAACGATGCACTCTTTTCGCGGGAATCATCAGGATCTGACGGCATTGGGTTTGGAAACGGGGATCGACCAAAGCCACCATTTTAAAAAATGACTTCAGCGCCGCCATTCGTGAATTGCGCGTTGATGGCGTGTTGCCTAGTTCTTTCTCTAAATAGGAAAGGAACTCCAGCAAAAACGCCACTTGGAAGCGATCGAGCTCGGGATCGCGACAATCCGGGAATAGACGCTTCCAGTAGCGAAGCAAATGGATGAACGTTTGTTTATAGCTCGACAGTGTGTGAAGCGAGACCTCGCGGTGCTGTGGCAAGTAGCAGGTAAAGAAGTAATGGAGATGAACCGAGAGTTTATCTGATTTTGGTATCATCGGTCACCCAGTCCATGCGGTCAAAGCTTCCTGCGAATCGGCTTCCTGCTTCTGAGAGCAATTGCTCGGTCAATGTTAAATAGGTCTTGGTATGCCCGAAGTAGCTGTGGCCCATGTAGGTGGCTAACAAAGGGAGCTTGGCGTTAACGTCGACTTTTTCTCGATACCACCTCAGGAGTCGATGCACAGCGAAGGCTCGGCGCCTATGTCTTCAACGACATAGGCGCCGCTATGTACCCTTCCCGACTATGTCGAGTAATATCGGTCAGGGGTAGCGCACAATCAGAAAACACCAGATCGCGGCGTGCACATGGCGAACGAATCACTCGACATAGTCTTCCCGATCCTACAGGTTCTTAAGGAAAGCTAGTAGTCCATCTTTGGGCTTATAGGGAGTCAGTCTGCCCTTATGGGGTATCGCTTTGGCGAGAGCTTGCTCTTTCATCACCATGGTTGCATCCAGATAAATTTGCGTAGTTTCTACCGACTCATGGCCCAGCCACAATGCAATGACCGAACGATCGACGCCTGCCTGTAACAGATCCATGGCCATTGTGTGCCTTAAACGGTGAACAGTGACACGTTTGTGTTCCAATGACGGGCATACCTTGGACGCTGCCTTGCGATGCTTGTTCAGCATATATTGCACGCCATGAATGCTGAGACGCCTACCCCGGCTGCTGGGAAACAGTACATTGTCGCTGCCGCGTTGTGACATTCGCAGCCAGCCTTTCAATACAACGAGCGTGGATTTGGCGATTGGAACGCAACGTTCCTTGCGCCCCTTGCCGATTACACGTAGGTGGGCGCCGGTTCCGATAATGAGGTCATCGCGTGTAAGACCGGTCATCTCAGATACACGCAACCCTGTTTGTACAGCTACCAGGATAAAGACGTGATCGCGTTGGCCAGACCATGTGTTTTGATCCGGACTCGCCAGCAAGGCATCAACTTCTTCCCGCGTGTGAAACGGAACCAAGGCGCGCGTAAAACGCTTGCTTGGAATAGCAAGCACTTGCTGGATTTGTGCGGAGTGGGCTGGCATCTCATAGGCTGCGTACCGGAAAAAGGAATGCAGTGCAGTGAGACGAAGATTCCGACTGCGAATGCTCAAGCCATTCTTCTCCAAGTCATTCAGAAACCCAACAATCAACGACGCCTCGATATCAGCGAAATTTAGACGTGACGGTGGTTTTTGTAATCGTTTCTGCGCGAATTTCAGGAATTGACTGAAGGTATCACGGTAGGAGCTGATGGTGTGGGGACTTACCTGTCGTTGCTGCATCAGACGCTGTGTGAAGAAGCGTTCCAACAGTGGAGCAAAGCTGGTGCCGATCGTCATGGCCGTTCCTCCCAGCGGTGTTCGAGCCGGCGCATCGCCTCACGCATCAGCTCCGGTGAGCCGCTTAAATACCATTGTGTATCAGCTACGTGCACATGGCCGAGAAACGCTGATAAAGTAGGAAGTTTGCGCTCAGCATTCTGATTCGATCTATACCAGTTCTCGAGTGTGCGGGTTGCCAATCGATGTCTGAAGTCATGGAGACGAGGACCCTTCCGATCAGAAGGGCCGCGAAGACCGATCTGTCGGGAAAACATATAGAAAGTCCTATGAATGTCTCCGCTATCCAACCGGTTGCCCCAACCGGAGACGAACAAGTAATCGGACACTGGTCGCTTCCGCCAATGACGTTGGCGTCTGCGGATGTAGTCTGCAAGCACTTTGCAAGTTGAGCGATGTAAAGGAACCAGACGATCCTTGCCGAACTTGGAACCACGGATAGTCAACACCGCTTCCTTTAAATCGACATCGGGAAGTTCTAGATTCTGTGCTTCACTGAGACGCAGTCCCGATACACTCAGCAGCCCCAGCAGGCAATAGTAGACCCAAGGGCGCAACTTATCGCGTTCACGTCGGTATGGCATGTTAACCGCGGCGTGCAACAGGTCACGAACCTCGGCATCTGAGTAAAGATATGGTCGTGCCCGTTTCGGCTGGAATGGTAACAGCCCTTTCGCCGGAACCTGCGTGCGCGGATCGGTCGCGCTCCTATAAAGTGCAAATCCTCGTACGAACCTCAGTCGCTTCGCCCATTGGTCCGGTTGAGCATTGGACGGTTGTTGAGCCCAGGCAAGCGCCAGATCTTGGGTGATGTAGGAGGCGCCGTGCTGTTCCATAAAGGTGATGAAATCGAACAATCTCTTGCCGGCATCACGTAGCTTGAATCCCAGATTGCGCCGCATGCTCACATATTCCTGTACAGCCTGTCGCAGTATGCTCATCGTGCACCTCCCGGCCAGGGCAAAGCGAGTGTTCGTAAAGCCTTGAGGTCGACCTTTGCGTAAATGGTTGTGGTCTGGGGACTGCGGTGCCTCAACACGTCGCCGATTTCGGCCAGCGATGCACCATGACGCAGCATCTGAGTTGCTAGCGCGTGGCGAAATTGATGGGCGCCCTTAGTTGGGGACTGAATATCGGCGCGCAGTATTGCACGTGCGATGATGCATGCAATTGCACTTGGGCCCCGGAAACCGCGAATAGGAGCGCTGTTGCGCAGAAAGACTCGACGATTGGTGCTAGTCGGGCGTCCATGTTGCAGATACGCCGCGATTGCCTCGCCAACATCTGTGGGAACTGGCAGCGCACTTCGTCGGCCGCATTTGCCTCGGACTATCATCTGTCCAGTGCTCCAATCGATATCGTCCAGCTCGAGAAAGACAACTTCACTTGAGCGCAATCCGAGTCGTGCCAGCAATATTACTATGGCGTAGTCGCGAAGCCCCATTGCCGTGCTTCGATCGATGCTGGCCAGAAGCTTACGCGCCTGGTCTTCTGCAATCGCCCGGGGGATCGAAGACATCGACCAATTGGCAACGACGGGAACAGCGGCAGCCAAGTCCAGGGTTACCTCTCCACGATAACGGGCATATCGCAGGAAAGAACGTAAGGCAATAGTGAGGCGTTTCGCAGACTCCCGATGCAACTGCGGCGCTTGATTTTTGACAAACTGCACGACATCGCAGGCCGTCAATCGTGAGAGCTTCACGGGTCCGCTGTTGAAATTATTGTTAAGGAATCTATCAATAACGGGCCTGTAATTAATAATCGTGGCTTCGGTTAGAGCTCTCGCTTCGCGCAAGTATTGTGCATATGCTTGTGTGCAGCGCTCCACCGGCGTCAATGTACGTGCCGATATTTTCTCGGCGGCAATCAGCTCCGCCCCTCGCAAAAAATCCATGAGGTGCTTGAGCGCGGGAGCATCTTCTGAACGAGGCCGCAGCTGTCGAGCCCGATAATGCAAGTACTGTAAAGTGTGATCGGAGCAGATGTGTTGTAAAGAAACTCCGTTTCGCTTAAGCCAATGGCTGAAACCCGCAGCGAGCAGAACGTGACGGCGAATCGAAAAGAGGGCATATCCCTGCTCGGTTAGCGATTTGGCAAACGCGCCGATAGATGCCACGAGTGGGCCATCAGGGGCACGTGACAAAACCAGTTGTTTATTGATAATGCATTTCATGGTGGACTCCTTTCTCCCCAAAAGGGGACGACAAAGGAGCTAATACTATGTCTATATGACTTTGTGCCTCACCAACAAACACGAGGTCAGCATTGCGGAACGAGACATAGTCGGGAAGGGTACATAGCGGCGCAGTTCGTGAAGGTGCGGTGTGCCGCAGCAAACGCCGCGATGATATTCCTTGCCGTGGTAAATCCCCAGTCGCTTGAGCACCTCACGAAAATACTGGCTGGCCCAGTACCGATTGTAGGGACGCACATCCGGCAAAAACAGGAACAAAAATCCCTCAGGCGGAACTCTGAAAATATTCGCTCGTGTCTGCAGAAGATAATCCAGGTTGGAACAGACCTTCCGACTTATTGGGATCAGTCGATCCTTGAGAAACTTAGAGCGCTCTATATAGAGGGTGGCATGTTCGGGAGAGTATGAGTTCCTGCTTAACGCAATAGCCTCGGAAACGCGCAGGCCACAAGCATACAAAAGGTGATAGAAGGTGTAGCGCGACAGGGCCCTGAAACGGCTTACCGGATCGGCCGCTTGTTTCATCTGCTCTTTGAGAAACTCAAAAAAGAGGCTCAACTCCTGGGGAGAAAAAACGTGTGGGCGATAAGGCTGGGTCTTAGGGACGGGGAAACCCGTTACGGGATTTTCCGCCATGCAACCCTGGCGCATCAAGTAACGGCAGAGATTATGAAAAGTGTTCCTATATAACCGAAGTGTTTCAGCTCTGACCTGTCCTTTGTATTCGTCCACAAATTGAATCATCAGCTGGTTGTTGATCTGCTCGAAATGGTAGATCTGGCGTTCGACGAGAAATCGATCAATGCGCTTGAGATAGTAGACAGGCATCGTAGTGCTAAATCCAAGCGCGTCGAGATAATCCAGATAATCCCGCATTGCATCGGCGAGAAAACTTGCATAGTTCAATTCAGACATTTTTCCCATCTCAGTAGTATTCCGCGTCGTTTTCCGCCACTTCACGCAACTGCACCAAGTCGATCTTGGTGTAGATCTGGGTGGAGGAGATATGGCTGTGTCCAAGAAGTTCCTGGAGGGTTGAGAAATTAACGCCAACCCGCAGCAACTCACTGGCAAACCCGTGACGAAGCCAGTGGCCGCTTGCAGTGATTCCGGCCGCACGCATTCTTTTGCTGATAACGCCCGCAAGAGCGCTCGGAGTCAAGGCCCCCCATGGGGCGTTCAACCGTAAGAAAACAGTTCGTTGCGCGCTGTTTTGGGGCCGCTCGTTCTCCAGATAGGATGCCAAAGCTTCAATCAAAGGCCGGGAAAGCGGCATCCAAAGAATCTTTCGGTTTTTGCGCTGCTCGTAACGCACTGCTGCTTTTCTCCAGTTGAGATCTTCCAGACGAAGTCTGGCGATTTCACTGGCACGCACGCCCAGGCTGGCTGCCATTAAGACCATGGCAAAATCTCTTTCCCCCCCTCGTCGCCCGCGATCGATGCTACGCAGCAGTTGGAGCACCTGATCAGGAGGCATTGCCCGAGGAACATGGGCCAGGCGGTACTGGCGAGGCGCATGCAGTGCCGAAGCCCAGTCTCGGCTTAATAGGCCGAGGCTGAAGAGAAAACGGAACAAACCGCGCAACACCTTCTGAACGCGCTGAATGCGCTTGATAGTCTTGCCGGCTTGCTGTCGGACGAAGTTATCGACGTGGTGCGCTTGGATCTGATTCCATTTGATCAATTGCCTGGAGTGAAGGTACTGATCGAAACGACGAACGAAGAGTTCAATTTGCACCAGGGAGTTCTCGGCTAGACCTTTATGATCCCTGCAAAACTGCAAGTATGCCGCCGTCTCCGGAAAGAAATACTTTCCTCGTACAGGAGCTTTCCAAGGAAAGATCTCCCGTTTCACAAGGCCTGCAGACCGAGCCCAGCGGAAGAATGACCGGAGGCTCTGTTGAATTGCGTGATGATGGTTTGGTTGAAAACGGCACTTGCGGCGATTGGGTTTCCGGTTGGTTTTGGCTCCCGGACTGTGGCGAATCCAGTAATCAACGAAGTGGCGGTTTTGTTCCGGCCCGAACTCCTCTATTGATTTCAAGCTGAGACTGGCCCAAAAGCGCTTTAGGCATGACAAATGTTTTTGCCGACGAGAAATGGAGCGCTCAGCGTAGCCGCTGTTTTTTAGAAAAGCCTCGTATTCGACGATCCTTTGAGACAGGTCCATCCGTCCTCTTTCAGTATTTGTGCGGTCCTGGAGGGAGGTCTAGCACCTGGTAGATCCCTTCTTTAAATGCGATCAGATCACGCGCCACGAGTTCATCGCGCGCGCCGGTGAGTTCGTGCAGGTGACGAATCTCGAGGAATTCCCCCAAGCGCTCATCGGAATAAAAACTAACGCCATCCTGATTAGAGACGGCAACGAGTACGAGATACAGAAGCTTTTCCATGCGGGTTAATCCCTGGTCGAAACCTTGCCGGAAAAACCGATGGTCAATCCAACTAAACGAACCATTGATGGATCGAATACGATCCGGTTGCGGCGGTTTTGGTCTTTTGAACATCTTGCTATCTCCAGAGAGCCATTCCAGATGGACTTGCGGCGGCTCGTTGCCGTTTCCAGCTTGTTTAGCTGAAAGCATGTCGAACTTACCCAAGCGCGGGAAAACGGTCAATATGTCGGGACGATCTTACTGGTGGGATTCGCTTCAGCATGGATAGCGGCTACCGTCACCTTAGTCTTTAGGATCTCGCCGCTACGGCTTATCCGGCTCGGATCTCCCTCCAGCGCCGTTCCCGCTCCCAGACACGTTCCAGAGCCCGCCGGCACTCTTTCGAACAGAATCGTTGCAACGGTGAACTTCTGCTGCGATTGAACCTCTCGTAGCAGCCGGGACGATCGCAGGAACAATGGAAAAAAAGTTTTTTGACTATGACCCTCGCAGTGCCGGCAGGGGCTTCTAAATCCTGTTTCTTCCTGCTCTTGATTCGGTCCCTGCGGCACTGGCATTGCAATTTCCGTTTCTTTTTGGCGGACTCCTTGGCCCTATATCTCTGCTGTGCCTTCCACTTGGACCACGCCAAGGCCGCCCGTCGACATTCCGGACTGCAATACCGCTGTAGCGCGTGCTCAGGCCGAAACCGCCGAGAACATCCTTTCAGCAAACATGCACGCGTCCGCGGATGGTGTGACGAGCATCTTCGCCGCCGGCTTCTTCTCTCTTGATTTTTAGGATTATTTGCAGGACCTTCAAAAGGGGCCATGGGAGGTGTTGCTCCCAGACGCTCAAGTCTCGGAGAGGAATCCACTCCTCTCCGGGGCGCGTACATTGGCTCGATAGCCTACGCCATTGCTTCACACAATCCTGACCGGTCTCCTGTTCTCAACAACCGGGTGGCGAATATCAGAGAACCCCCGGCCAAGCTAACTTTCCATCAAGATACCACCCGAAATAAAAGTGCGCCTCTAAAGGCACTGCTTCCAGACTCGAAAACACAACAATGGGAAACCATTGAGATGGAATTAGAGAAAAAAGAAGGAGAAACAAAGGGGATCTGAAGAAAAAGGGAAAAGCTCTCTATTTTTAAAAGATTCTTGGGGAAGAAAAAGCGAAAAAAACTCAGAACATAATCAACTCAGAACATAACGAAGCTTATGTGGGCCCTGGAAGGGAATGCTGAGACCGCTTTTGCGAACCAGCGCTTGGAAAGCTTTTGTGACCGCCGCGGGTTTCAACACGCCCGTCGGAGCACACATTCGCAGGAAAATTCTGCGATAGGGTGCTGGTGGGGGTGTCCGCTTCAGATGCTTCACCAGCGCGGCCAGGACCTCATTGGTGAGCGGAAGCTCCAAAGGTGATGAGGTTTTACGTTGATGGATGCGCAGGATGCGCTGCCTCCAACGAATGTCCTCAAGGCTGATCATAACGATCTCGCTGGTGCGCAATCCATAGGTGGCAATCAAAAGAAACATCGCGTAGTCGCGCAAGCCCGTCGGCGATGTCCTGTCTACGGACTGCAGAAGTGTGCGGACCGTTTCCCACGATAGGGAGCGCGGCAGTTACTCCATACGGTAGAGTCGCGGCGTGTCGATCTGACGATCCAGCCCGGTGGGCGCCCTGCCGTCCGTGCTGACGAAGCGAAGAAATCCTCTCAAAGCCGAAATATCGTGGTGGAGACTTGCCCGGCTTAGCCTTTTGCCGGCTTTGGCAATGTAGGATTCGATGTTGCTGGCTTGGATGGATCCCAACGCAGTTCCTGTTTTTTCCAGATGTTGGAGAAAACATTGAGCCGTCCGCCTGTGACTGGAAACGGTGGAGGCTGCCAATCCGCTGACTTCGAGGAGGTTATTCGCATACTCTTCGATCAGAGGCGATGGTTGAGTTGCTACTTTACGGTCATGCAAGATCAGGCCGCTGGTGACCAGATATTGCTCCAGTGTGTGCACGGTTCCTGCACTATTTGGATAAACCTTCAATAGAGCTTTCCAGCAATCGTCAAGAACCGTGTGGTTCAGCTTCGCGACCTCGTCGATGTGATGGCGGCGAAGATTCGTGTCGACTATCCGAAGCATACGAATCGACAACTGGCGGGACCTGCGAGTAAAGCCGTTGGCAGCGAGCCAGTCGTCATAACCATCGGCGATCGGTCCCAATAGTGGAAGTGACAGAAACTTATAGTTAGCTTTTGGTAGAAGTGAATGTAGCATCGATACCCCCATAAAAAGTGGATTGCCGCCAGACGGCGGCCGTTCCGATGTTACAACTCAGCTATAAATGTGGAGTTGGAAATCAGCAAGTTCCAGTTTTTCGGCACTTTTGCACCTCAACTCCACATTACTGACAAATTCACATTCCATTCGACATGCGGAACACAAACCCACGATTGGCCTTTTCCGTGAGGCTTTCATCAAGCCCGAACAGATATCCTTTGTACGCAAGACGACCCAAACAAAGCTGGTTAGCCAGCCGGACAAAGAAAGTAGATGCGTAAGGCAATAAACGCACATATGTCATGATATATGCGCACATTATCTATGAGAGATGAAGCAAGTATCCGATACATTCAGGTAATTTCAATGCTCATGTCGATCCTTGTTGTCCATAAACATATAATGTGCATATATCACTTGACATTTAATAAGGAACATGCTATTGGTCTTCTTATGATAAATCCTGCTAAAAAGAAGGCCTTGATTGCTTCCGGCACGTTGAACCCGCATCCTGAGGCCGTTCGATCCGAGCT
>Ga0326727_10013310_pt1 | contig 18362 bp, 18 predicted proteins | sample MB2enrmetagenome_FD_207643 | JGI IMG/M metagenome (GOLD analysis project Ga0326727, IMG submission 207643) | Lab enriched peat soil microbial communities from McLean, Ithaca, NY, United States - MB29MY | ecosystem: Environmental > Terrestrial > Soil > Wetlands > Peat | place: USA: New York...
TTTGCCGGCAAGTGCGGATACATCAACAGCTCCGGAACCTTTGTAATCAAACCCCAGTTTAGCTCTATCAACACTTTTTCCGACGGCATGGCGGCGGTCCAGGTCAATGGTAAATGGGGCTACATCGACACCTCCGGGAGGATTGTCATTAATCCGCAGTTCGACGGAGTCACCCTGTTCTCAGACGGCCTTGCCGTCGTAACCGTCTCCGGAAAATCCGGCACCGTCAATAAGCAAGGCAAGTACGTTCTTAATCCCGGGCAGTTCAACATCCTGGCCAGAGAAGGCGCCCTTGAACAAGTGTCCAGCAGCGACGGGGTGGGCCTGATCGGCAGGGATGGTAAGTGGGCTGTGAATCCCTCCAAAGTCCTTACCGCCATTCCGATGATCATCGGCAAAGTCTTCTATGGAGTCCTCAACGGGCAGTTTGTGCCCATTTCCACGTCGGGCAAGGTGTTGGCCGGCTGGTACAAAGGAGCGACCCTGGATTCGCTCGCGCAGGTAATTGAAAACGAAAAGAGCGCCATCGCCTCGATGCGCGCACTGATTGGCGCAGAAACCAACTATGCGGTTCTCTACCCCGACTCCCAACTGAATGCATCGGTTGAGAAGCTCGGGCCGGCGAGCGGCACGCCGGACGAAAAACACGCCAACATCATTGATGCGGCTCTGGCCACAGGAACCAAAGACGGATACCAGTTCACCGAGAGCCTCCCCCCCAACCCGACACTAAGCGGAATCAATTACATCATCGTGGCCAAACCCGTTGCCGGTCAGGCAGGCCGCACCTTCTGCACGGAGTCCTCCGGCGTAATCCGTTTCGCCGCACCGGGAGATGAATGTTCTGTCACTTCTCCGACGCTCTAACACCGGGTTCCCGCCAACGCGGGGACTCGGCATCTTCCCGCTGTTTGTTGCGCGGCTCGGCTCGACGCGTCTTCGAGGGCAACGAATGGCGATGGCCTCAAATGAATGCCCGGGAGGCTAGTTGATGAGGGTTAAGCGGTCTCTGCATTCATCGCGCTCTCGATTCATCCTCACCGCCTATGCGTTGGCTCTTCTTGCCGCCGCCGTGCTCCTTGGCCCGCACCGCGCGCCGGCGCAACAAACGGCCCTTCACAAGCTGACTCTAGATCAGGTTCAACAGTTGGTGTCGAATCGCATGCCGGATTCTACGATGCGCACCGAGATTAAGAGGCGCGGGCTGGCCTTTACTCCCGACTCTGCGATTGTCGAATCGCTGCGCTCGAAGGGCGCTGGGCCCCTGACGCTGGAGGCGATCGAGGAGCTTATTCCCAAGAAAGTTATGTTGCCCGGCGACCCGAGCTTGCCGCGTACAGTCGAAAGCAACTCCGTAGACGATAGACAGGCCCAGAGCGGAGGGGGCCTGCTTGCGACAGCGCACGGAAATGCTCCAGCCATGGTATCTTCTCCAGCGCTTGACCAGGCCCGCGGCGAGGTTCATCAACTTCAACGCCAAGTCGCCGAGAAGAGAGCTTCCGCGCTGTCGATCCCGCCGAAAGACATGTTTGAGACAACCGCCGATTATGAAAAGCGGAAACACGCCGCTGAAATCGCACATGAAGTGCAACTGCTCCCGCTTGTAGGGCAGATCGATTCCCTTAGAAATGCTGTTTATCCCGATGGGAATTTAAAGCCCCTGTTCGTCTCGTACGACGCCGACGCCAAGCTTCTGATAGTCGAAATTGCCGGTGAGCGGTTTAGCTTTCCTCTTGACAATACCGACGCCAAGCAGATGCACGATGCCTGGGCCGGCGTCGCAGTTGGTTTTGAATACTTTGAAGCCGTCGAGCAGCCTCCGTGTCCTGTATTGCTTTGGCAGAATAGGACATTCGGGGCCACAACAGGCTTTGGCGCGTGCAGCGGCGGTGGAAGGGGTTCGGGAGCTAGCGATGGATACAGGCCCGACTATGGCGACAGCGCCGCTCGCGGCCTTTATCGGGTTGGCAACGGAGTTACAGCGCCTGTCGCGCTGAATAACGTTGAGGCAGTGTTTACCGACCAAGCGCGCAAGGCCAAATACCAGGGCGTTTGCATCGTCTCGCTGATCGTGGATGCGCAAGGCAAGCCTCAGAACCCGCGTGTGGTCCGCTCACTGGGCATGGGCCTGGACGAAAAGGCCTTGGAAGCGGTTCTCAAGTACAGGTTCAGGCCGGCGATGAAGGGAAATACCCCGGTGCCGGTGATGATTTCCGTCGAGGTCAACTTCCGCCTCTATTGACAAAGGCCGCCCCTGATGAGCGCCCACTCAACTCACGTGAGCGGCGGTCTTCTTCTTGGGCTTCGAACCGGCGCTGCGCTTCACGCGCAGATTATTGATCGCATATTCAATGAAGCGGGGCTCGAAGTGCGGCTTCTGTCCCATGAACTTGCAGGTCGCCACCACCTGATCCACGATGAACCGCGGATGATACGCGGCTAGCTCCAGTTCCTTCACCTCGACAATATGGTGCACGATGAAGTCGAACACCTGGTCGTCCATCGACAGCTCTTGCCGCTTGCATTCCTTGTCGAATATCTGCCTGTAAAGCTCCAGGCTCGGCGCTCCGATCTCGATCTTGTACGGTAGCCGCCGCAGAAAGGCAGTATCCATCAGGTCTTCCGGCTCCAGGTTGGTGGAGAAGACGATCAGCTCTTCAAACGGAATGCTGAACGACTTTCCCGTATGCAGCTTCAGGAAGTCCACACGGCTCTCCAGCGGCACAATCCAGCGGTTCAGCAGGTCGGTCGGCCGCACCAGTTGCCGGCCGAAATCGTCGATGATGAAGCAGCCGCCCAATGCCTTCACGTGCAACGGAGCTTCGTAGAAGTGCCCGGTCGTGTCATAGCGCAGGTCGAGCATCTCCAGCGTCAGTTCGCCGCCCGACATCACAAAGGGCCTGCGGCATGCGACCCAGCGCGCATCGAACTCCTCATGCCGCAGGAATGACGTGGTGACATCGGCGTCCTTCGCGGGTTCGGTCTTCAGCGCCTTGTGAATGCTGGGGTCGTGCACGCGAATGATCTGGCCCTCCACCGAGACCGCGTACGGCACGTAGATCACGTCGTTGAATACGCTGGCAAGCCGGAATGCAACTGAAGATTTGCCATTCCCCGGCGGCCCATAAAGCAGCACCGCGCGCCCCGAATTCAGCGCCGGCCCGCATTGTTCGATGATGCTGTCGTCAAAGGTCAGGTCGCCCAGCGACGTGCGAATCCGCTCCTGCGTGACCAGTTCGTTGGTTAGCTTCTGCAGATTTACCTGATCGGTAAACTCCTCGAGCGTCACCGGCGCCGGACCTACATATCTCAACCGCTCCAGAGCGTCGATCGTCCACCGCCGTCCCTCGTCGGTGAGCGTGTAGCTCATGTCCATCATGCTGTCGGAGTCGCGCGTGCCCAGCGTCCGGATCAGAGCCCGGTCCACCGCCATGTGCACCAGATCGAGCACTAGGTGATAAGGCAGCTTGATCGCTTCAACAAACTGGCGATTGGTCTCCAGACGCCCTGTGTAGATGAGCTTCATCAGCAGCGCAAGCAGTTGTGTCTCGTCGATTCCTGTCGCCGCTACATCGTTCGGCTCGGTTGGAATGCGATGAATGAAAGAGTCGAGCACACGCTGTTGAAGGGCTCCAATGGCCACCAGATTATCGCCCAGCCGCCCGCCATGCTGCGCGATGCGCGCTACCGCCCTCGCCACGTCGTCTTCGCTGACGAGCTTCGCCCGGATCAACAGATCGCCCAACCGCATTCGAACTGAAATGGCGTCCCCCCGTCCGCGGACCTAGACAGCAAAGTCAGCGCGTTCCATTGTTAGAATACTTTCTACAACGTGCATTTGAATCTACAACTTCCGGGTAGAAAGAACTCATTTTCATGGCCCCGTCAAAGGCGCGGGAACTTCCCCAGCGGACATGAGCGCGCTCGCCACCCACTCGCCATGCTTTTTCAGCGTGTGTCCCCGGTACCATGCATGAGCTCCCATGCCGATTCTCTCCGCCTCGCCCAGAGACAACTGACCGCCTGCCTCCGATGACCAGCAATTCATCCCCAGAATCAGCCCGTCCGCATTGGCCGATGTCTTCCCCGCCAGTACCGGCAAAGCCCCGTGGGCGCAAATCGCCGCCATGATCCCCGATTTGGCCTGGCCCTCCGCCGTGTATGCGACAAATCCAAATCTCGACTGCGAAAGCAGCCCGCCGATCTCCTCGGTCGGCTGCCAGCCAAGCTCCGTCACCGGGCAGCCGCCAATCTCCTTCGGGCAGTTCTCCACAGGCGATCCAACATCGCATACCTGTTCCACGCCGAGCATCTTCACTGCCCGCGCCAGGCCAACCGCGAATCTTCCGTAAGCATTGCCGCGTGAGCGCGGCTGCCCCAGCACCAACATCCTCGGTTGTCTTGGCCCGAACGCCAGAAACTCCCCGGACTCCCCAAAGTTGGAGAAAACCGGAAGCACCGTAATCTCCCGCCCCGACCTGTTCCATCGCTCGACAACGTCCCGGTGCGCCGCGCAGTTGGTAAATGCAATGTCGGTCAGTCCCATGGTCGCCGCAACCACACGGCGTTGCCTGGCGCCGATCGTCCAATACGACCGGCGGTAAATAGGGATCGACTCGTATAGCTCATGAAACATGGTCGCCAACACCAGCATTGGAGAAGCTGCCTTAGCCCTGGCCAACCCTTCGATCAACGCTTCTGGAGCACCCACCCGGTCGTAAGAATAGCCGCTTGCATGCAGCAGCACAGCGCACGGATCTCCACTTGAGGCGCGCAGCAACGCATCCTTGATCCCCTCCGCATCGTCCGCCGGAGCCGCGTACACTGCAAATTCCCGATACGCCTTGAACTCCGGGTACTCCTCGGAAATTACTAGAAGGCTTGTTTCAATATCCCAGGCATCGCGCAGCTCGCAGGCCAAATGAAACGCATAGTCCCCCAATCCGCAATGTCCGGGCAGATTGGACGGAACAATTTGCACGAGCTTCCCGGTCCTGCGCTGCATACGAATCATGTTAGCAGGCACTTGTGCTCTTCGAGCTATGACCAAAGGCACACCTGGAGTGGTGCAGTCTGAAGGGTACGGGCTTCAGCCCGCACATTAATCTAGTGTCCTGTCTCTGAAGTTCATTTAAGAAATAAGCTGCCGAAATGCAGGTCCTTCGACTCCGCTGAAGTACGCTTCGCTCAGGATGACCGCCTCTTTTGAGCGCTCGGATTGAGCATAATTGTTCAACGAACTTCAGAGACAGGACACTAGAGCGTGTTTCAAAAATCCGCTTTGTATCAGGGCACGACTTCAGTCGTGCCGAAAAGGGCCGGAAAACGAAGGGGTTTTAACCCCTGAGGGGCGGCGTCCGAGATTTGGCGACCATTTTTGAAGCACGCTCCAGCAAAATGAGCATGGGCTTTAGCCCCTGACGGATGGTTCACTCAAGCAGACCCACAACCGAGATAGCGGGAGTTACCGTTCTCTGCGCATTGTGTTATATCTTCCATCCCATAATCCGCGGCTTGCGCGCTCACCCCCGATGCGGGCAGCTCTTCGTATTCACGCACCCCTCTGCCAGGCGCAGCCTTTCCACAGGCCGTCCGCCAACCAGATGCTCCTCCACGATTGCAATCGCATCTTCCGGCTGCACGCCGCCGTACCACACCGCCTCTGGATAAACCACCACCGTGGGGCCATGTTCGCACTGATCCAGGCACCCTGACTTGTTGATTCTTACCCTCGCCCCCAATCCCGCGGCTTTTGTAAGTTGCTGTAACTGTGCATGCAGCTCGCTCTTTCCATCCGCGGTGCACGAGGGCCGCGGCGCGTCTGCGGGCCGAGTATTGTGGCAAACAAAAACATGCCGCTCAAAAAAAGGCAACTGGTCCTCCTCCTCGATTTTCCTTCAACCAAATTTCAGTCCCGACAATCCCAGACTAAACCCCGGAGCGTCCCTGACCCCTGTTCCCTGATCCCTGTTCCCTGCAGCTCGCAAACTTTCCACAATCCCCATCCCCCCACCCGCCCGCATCTGCGAAAATAGAAGCTTGACCATGACCACGGAAAACCTCCTCTCGCTGAAAGACGACATGGTGGCCTTTATTGAAGGCCACGGCCTGCATCGGCTCCCCGGATACATCACCGAAGACATTCCCTCCATCGTTTGGGAGGGCGAAGGCAACCCCGACTCCTGGAAAGACTTTGTGGAGATGGCCAAGCACGTCGGCGCTCCCTTTGTTACCTTCAGCGAGATGGCCCTCGAGCGCGAAGAGCTCGACGCCCTCATCGAAGAAGCCGGAGAGATGAACTTCCCCGATGAAGAAGCCACTGAGCTGGTCGAGGCGCAATGGCTGCGCAAGTACGCCGGCAATGTCGGCTACATTCAGCTTGGCTTCGTCTATCAGGGAATGGTCTTCCTGCACGAAACCACCACCGAATGGTACGAGCGCTATCAGGCGCTGCTCGAAGACATCGAAGCCTTTCAGGACATCGTCATTGACGACGTGCACGGGGTCGATGAAGAGGACGAGTAATTGACGACGTGCACGGGGTCGATGAAGAGGACGAGTAAGCGAATCTCTGAATAGGTCCGTGTTCTGAAAGCTCTGGATCAGCCTGTTTTGCCGGAAAAGCTGAATGAGTCCGCGTTCTGAAAGGGCGCGGATGGTAGGCCAGGGATTCATCCGGATGGTAGGCCAGGGATTCATCCGGATCGTAGGCCAGAGATTTATTCGGAAGGCAAGCCAGAGATTCAACCGGAAGGTAGGCCAGGGATTTATCCGGTAGGCCAGGGATTCATCCGGTAGGCCAGGGATTCAACCGGTAGGCCAGGGATTCAACCGGTAGGCAAGGGATTCAACCGGAAGGTAGGCCAGGGATTTATCCCTGGCAATGCACCAACAAAATCGACGTGGGCCTTACTGAGAACTGCATAAGGAATGTCCGGACAAACGCGCCGTAGGCGCAAAGTTGGTTAGCCCCGCGCTTCAGCGTGGGGAAAAGGGATCCCACAAGTTCGTTACGGAGTCCCGTAGGGACGGCGCAAGGACATTGTTTATGCAGGAACCAATAGCCCCTGAGGGATGCTTCTTGCCACACCCAACCCAGAGCAGGCATTTTCTCGATGCCTGCCGAAGCGTCTCGCCCTTGAGACCTGGGGAAAAATGACGTTTCCTCCCATCGCCGATCCGCCGGGGCAATCCGTTTCCACGCCGCGCATTCATCCCCGCCAGGTCTGGTCCCTGCCCGACCCCCATCCCGATGAAGCCACCGCCCTCGCCAAAGCCGCGCAAATCCCCGTTGTGCTGGCCGAGCTTCTCATCGCCCGCGGCATTGCCACGCCCAGCGATGCCACCGCCTTCCTCAACCCCGAATTCGCTCATCTCCACGACCCTTTCCTGATGTCGGGAATGACCGCGGCCGTCGAGCGTCTGGAACGAGCCATCGCCGCTTCTGAGCCTATCCTCCTCTACGGCGACTACGACGTTGACGGAACCACCGCTGTCGTCCTGCTCAAGACCGCCATCGAAATGCTCGGCGGTAAAGTTCAATTCCATGTCCCCCACCGCATTCGCGAGGGCTACGGGCTGCAGTCCAGCGTCCTCGAGGCTGCCTATGCCGACGGCGTCCGACTGGTCATCACCGTCGACACCGGCATGAGAGCCTTTGCCGAAGCAGAAACCGCCCGCCGGCTGGGCCTCGACCTCATCGTCACCGACCATCACCTGACCCAAGCCGATGACGCAGTCCCCCACGCGCTGGCCATCCTCAACCCCAACCAGACCGGGTGCACATACCCTGAGAAGTCCCTTTGCGGCGCAGCTATCGCTCTTAAATTAGCCCAGGCAATCCTCGAACGCCGCGACCCCATCCGCACCCGTAATAAAACTCTGCCCAGCTTTCTTAAGATGGCCGCCATCGCCACCATCGCCGATGCCGTTCCCCTCCACGGAGAGAATCGCGCCATCGCCGCCCTAGGCCTTGCCGAACTGCGAAAGCCCGTTGGCGTCGGCCTGCGCGCGCTCTTCGCCGCCGCCGCCCTCGACCCGGCGGCCAGGCAGCTCACCGGCTACGACATTGCGTTCCGCATTGCCCCGCGCATCAACGCCGCCGGCCGCATGGATGTGGCCTCCGACGTAATCGAGCTCTTCTCCACGCGCGACTATCCCCGCGCTGCCGAGCTCGCCAACAAGCTCGAGCGCCTCAATCGCGAGCGCCGCGATACCGAGGCCGTGGCGCTCACTGCCATTGAATCCATGCTCGCCACTGACCCCGAGCTCGCCTCATCCCGGCTTCTTGTTCTTCACGGAGACGGATGGCATCGCGGCGTCATCGGCATCCTCGCCTCGCGCGTGGTCGAGCGCACCGCCAAGCCCGCCATCGTGGTCAGCATCGAAGACGATGTTGCCCACGGCTCCGGCCGTTCCGTCGATGGGTTCCAGTTGCTCAACGCCATCGAATCATGCGCCGATCTCTTCACCCGTTTCGGCGGCCACGCCTTCGCCGTCGGCTTTGCCATGCCCGCCGAGGCGTTGCCGGAACTGAAACAGCGCCTGCGCATCTACGCCGAAGCACATCTGGCCGCACACCAGCCCGAGCAACGTCTTCGCATTCACGCCGAGTTGCCCCTCGATCGCATCACCCCCGTGCTCGCTGGCTGGCTGCGCAAGCTTGAACCCCTCGGCCACGGCAACCCAGAGCCCATCTTCATTGCCCGCAACGCCCGCCTGCTCTCCGCGCCTCGAATTATGAAGGATCGCCATATCCGTCTTGAGCTCGTCCAAACCGCGCCCGACGATTCGACCCAGCCCGCAGCCGCGTCAGGCTCCAGCGCCGCCATCCGCGCGGTCGGTTGGAATCTCGCCGCCCGCTCCGCTGCCCTTGAGCTCAAACAAGGCTCGCTCATCGATCTCGCCTATCGCATCCGCGAAAACACCCACCCCGACTTCGGTGGGCTCGAAGTCGAGATCGCCGGGATGAGGCGCTCTCAGCAAGACCCCCAACGCACCGAGGCCCACGCATGACCGTGGGCCTCGATGGCGAGAGCGATCTCTGCGGCGATGTGCCGCTCTCCACTCAATAGCGGTAACTCAGTCCCATGCCCACCACATGCCGCGCCTGAAGATTCACCGGCAGGGAGATGGTGGCAGGATATGGCGGTGCCAGGCCGGTTGGCAGCACCGCGGTACCGATATTTCCCGCCACCTGGCCGATGCCGATGTCGAAGGCAAAGTGCGGAGCCTCTCTCTGCGTCACGCGTACGGCGTAGTCCAAAGTCGTCGGTAAATGGACTCCGTTGTACGGTCCGCCGGTCGGAATGATTGCCCCCAGGTTAACCGCCGTGTGCGGTTCCTGTGTGAATCCCGCCGAAGGCACTGCCACGATTCCGTGGCCTACCGGCAACGGAATGCCCAGCCCGCCAAACAATCGTCCGCCAAACCGTGTGCTCTGGCCGCCGATGCCGAAGATTGTGGCGTTGGTGACCTTCCAGCCCAGGTTCACCAGGAACGGCACCGGCGGCTTGGCCCAGGTCTTCGTCACGGCTATGTACACGTCCCCATTGGTGTAAGACTTCGCCGGCACAACGGCCCCCTGCAGCGCGGCAATCTGCTGCACCAATGCGCCCGAGACGAATTTATCGTCGGTGCGCACCACGCCGCCAACCGCCACACCCGGCGTCCACGGGCCCCACTGTCCGTCCTTGATTCCCACCACCTTGCCGTGAAAGACGTTCATGCCGTCAAAGTTCCATAAATTGCTGAACGCCCCCGCGCTGGGAACCGTGCTGTCGCCTAGCTGGTGTACGCTGCGCGTGTAACCCACCTCGGCCCGGTTGGCGAAGCCTTCCGTGACGCTGAAAGTCTCAATATTGCCGATCACCGCAGCGGTGTCGATGAAGTGGAAGCCCACGGCCGGGTGTGAAAAGACGTGTTTTTTCGCGCTGTATACAACATAGGCCGTCGGCGTCAGAAACCCGCCGGTCTGGCCTTCCAACGTCAGATTCTGCGCCATCAGGCGGCTGGCAAACGGCATGGTCAACAAAACAATGCCGCAAACGGTCAATTTGAAAAGGTTGCGCAAATTCACGTGTAACTCCATTCGAGACAGTCGCCTGGCTCAGATGATGGTGAGAAGTTCTCCACTTGTAACATGGAAAAATCACACCTTGATGTGATGTGGATCATACTCCTGCTGACGGTGCGCTTGCACCTGTGTCGCGATTATCCCGCAATGTTAAACTCCTCCCATGCCGCGCGGTCTATTTATCACCCTCGAAGGTCTTGACGGGTCAGGCAAAACCACCCAAATCAAGCGTCTGGCTGCCTGGCTCAAGCAGCGGAACCCGGAAGAAGAGCCGGTTCTCACCCGTCAGCCCGGCGGAACCAAGTTCGGCGACCGCATCCGGGCTCTGCTGCTCGATTCCCGCTCCACCGGCCTGGCGCCCATGACCGAGATGGCCCTCATGTTCGCCGACCGCGCTCAGGCCATCGCTGAGGTTATTCAGCCCGCCCTCGACGCCGGAAAAATCGTCATCTGCGACCGCTTTACCGACTCCACAGAGGCGTATCAAGGCGGCGGCCGCGAGCTCGGCTCCGCCCCTGTCCTCGAACTCCACCGGCTCCTCTGCGCCAACCTTCAGCCCGACCTGACCCTGCTGCTGTTGCCCTCGCTCGAGTTCAGCCTGACCCGCGCCCGCCGCCGCAATCTGCACGTCGAATCCAACACTGGCCTCAACGAAACCCGCTTCGAGCAGGAGCAGGACGCCTTCTTCACCCGTGTCTGGCAGAAGTACCACGAGATCGCCGCCCGCGAACCCGCCCGCGTCATCTTGATCGAAGGCGACCTTTCCATCGACGAAGCCCACGAGCGCATCGTCGCCGCCGTAGCCAAGCGGTTGCCGCCTCTCGCATGAACTACTGAGGACTGCTAGCGCATTCTATAATGCTCATCCGCCATTTGAGCAATAATAAGAGGAGAGGTTTTCAATGGCCACTTCCAGTGTCTTGATTTCGTATACGTCCGGGACCAGGCCCTTGGCCGAGGAGTTGACTCAAGCCTTGCTGAATAAAGGCATCCAGGCTTGGGCGGGCTTCAAGGATCTGGAGTATGGCCAACAGTGGAAGTTGGAACTGGATCGCGCAATTGAAAACGCTGATTTGTTTCTCTTTCTGGTGGATCCAAGAAGCAGGGCAACTCATTGGCAAGAGGAAGAATGGCGGTTTATGCTGACGAAGGCATGGACCGACTCCGGCAAGAGGGTTCTGCCCGTGGTCGTCGGCTCATCCGAGCCGCCCCCGTTTCTTCGTAACTGGGTCTCGCTCAATGTCGATCCTGCCTCTGAGCCGCGGACCTGGACAAACCATGTGCTCGACGCGATTGACTCCGTTCATGCGCAGACCGCCCACAGTTTAACCGCAAAGAGCAGACAGGAACGGGAGAAGCGCCTCAGCGAAATCGGCAAGGCCGTCGAGACGCTTGAAGGCGGACCCTTGGGAGACCCACGCATTGGCCTAGCACAGTGAGTTCTCGTGTGCGTCCGCGTCTCGGCCAAGGTGAACTTGTCCTTAAACCATCCAGATCGGTTTTTATCAACTGCCCCTTCGATACGGTATACGCGCCCGTATTCGACGCAATCGTCTTTGCCGCTGTTTGCTGCGGCTTCATGCCGCGAAGCGCGCTCGAGAGCGGCACTGTGGCAGAGCCGCGCCTTGCCAGAATCACGCGTGCAATCTTCAACAGCCGATACTCGATCCACGACCTTTCGCGCTGCACCGGAGAAGGAAACGAGAATTTTGCGCGATTCAATATGCCCCTCGAACTTGGAATCGCGATGGCGCGGCGTTTTCAAGGGACTGCCACGGAGCACGACTGGCTGGTGCTCGTGCCCAAGGGACATGCCTACCTGCGCTTTATCTCCGATCTGGCCGCCTACGATCCCGCTACTCATGACGGCTCCATCGAAAGCGTTACAGTGGCCGTGATCGCCTGGCTGGCAACGCGCGAAGAGGCGGTGCCTCCCATTACCCCCAAAGAGGTCCTGGCCGCATTGCCCGAATTCCAGGCGAGAAAGCACGACCTCGCATCCGCATGGCATCAAGAGCCGCCGTGGCCCGGCGTCGTCCTGGCGGCCATCGAAATCGCAAGAGCAATTGCCCGATCCGGTTTGAATCCAGATAGCGCACCTTGTGACCGTATCTCCAGTCCCCCTTCACCCTTGTCATCCCATCGTCAATCCCACTATGCTTGACAAAACTTATGCCCCATGGATTCGACACGTATCGCGTCTTCATCTCCGCCCCCGGCGATTTGGGGACGGACCGCCAGGCGGCTCACGATGCCCTGGCGCGAGCCAACGAAGAGACTGCCATGCCGGCCAAGCTCCTGCTGGTTTCGGTTGGCCTGCGCGAAAACGATCAGATTTCCGCTAACCGCAGCATCGTCTCCGACAATGTCCGCTGGAGCAGCTTCTTCATTCAGCTTTTCCAAGATGACTGGGGACCGCGCGACCTCTTCCGCAAGGTGTTTCTGCTTGCCGTCGAGTGCCGCGACGATGAGTCCATGCCCATGCGCGACGTCATTGTCTGCCTCAAGAACGCGCCCCACGAAACCGATCCTGAGATTCTCGCCTTTCGCAGAGAACTGGAAGAGCGCCAGGATCTACGCGTCGTGCGCTACGGAACCGCGGATGAACTCAAAGCGGAATTGATGGAAATCTGCAACGGCTGGGCGCGCACATTGATCGACTCGGGAGCCGGCTCCGCACTTCTGTCGTGACGCTTGCCTCACTAAAACAGCGGCACCGGCCGCCATTCCAAGAAAAAGTGCATCAGATCTTCGCGCAGAATCGTAAAGCCCAGCCGCTGGTGAAAGCGCAATGAGCCTGGATTGAAGCGGGACACGCAGCAGCGAACGGGCAGTCGCGCCTTCGCGGCCTCCTGTTGCAGACGCCGCACCAGCGCGGTCCCGATCCCTTTGCTCTGCAGCTCGGGGTGCACCGCTATGTCCACCAGTGTGAACTCATGTTCTGCTTGCGCTACCCAAAGCCTGCCCACCGGCTTGCCGTCCAGCAAAACAATGTGGTAGCAGGAATTCGGGTACATCTGCGCGTAGGCAGACGATTGACCGCGAAATTGCATGCGGATTAGTTCTTCCTTCTGCGTCGCGGTGACCGGTGCAAGCGCAAACTCCGGAGCACGAACCGCGGAGTAAAGCTCGTAAAGGAAGATCTCGTCCTGTGGAAGGGCGGGTCGAACGGCTAACGTAGACATGGCGCGAACAAGCCCTGGGACCGGTCGTTCAACCGGTCCCCGGAAGATGAAGGTTAACTACGAGCGGGTCGGAAAAATGCCCGATAGGCAAATGATCCAGTACATCCCCACATACGGCATCAGGTTATTGTGCGGCAGCCCGCCGCCGTAGGGCGAGATTGCGTTCGGGTTCATCAGCGTCGTTGGCGAAGCGCTGGAGTACATGAAGCCCGAAACTGACTCGGCAAAGGAGTTCCCTACCGGGCTCGCTTTATCGGCACGAGTATCCTTTGCCATGGGTGCATGGGTGTGGCTGGGAGTCTGGTCTTGAAGCAGGGTGACGGTTTGTGAGCCGCCCATCTCCCCCAGGACGTAATTGCTGAGGCCGGGCCCCTGTCCCATGCCGATGGGGACCACGCCCTGCAGGTTGGGGAGCCCGAAAGTGGACTTCCCGTCGCCTCCGAACGACGTGCCCAGCAAGGAAAACAGCGCCGTGTAACGCGATATGGGCAAGAGCTGGCCCTGTGCCAGCAACCAATTAACGGGCGCGAAGTTGAACCCGACCACCGACAATTCACCGATGAATGGATCTGACATGCGTGATTCCTCCTGATTTCGAATTCCCTAACTGCGGGTCGGAAAGATGCCCACCAAAGCGATGACCCACGTCATCACCAGATAGGGTTGGCGATTCTCGTGTGGCTGGTTTCCTCCGATTGGTGTGAGGGTTGCTTGATTCATTGCCCCGGGATTGTTCAATCCGGTGAATGCAGCCGCGACCTGGCCGGCCGGCGATGCCCCGCTGGGCTTGGGGCTGTTTGCGGTCGGCGCCGCTTTCAGCGCGTGGCTGTGAGGCGGTACCTCGCCCATGTTCAGTGTGTGGAACTCTTGTCCGCCCATCTCACCCCACTGAACGGTGATCCCTGTGCCGGTTCCCGCCCCTACTGGCGTCCGGCCCTGAAGGTTCGGCAGCCCGAACGTCACTCTCCCGTCTCCTCCGAACGTTGTCCCGAGAAGCGAAAACAGAGCCTGATTCGAATTGATCGCAAGCAACTGCCCGTTGCACATGCTGAAGCCCTTGGGCGCGAAATTGAAAGATGCCAGCATCAGCTGGCCTACAAACGGTTCTGACATTCTATCTCTCCTTTCTCCTTTGCCTTTGCCATTGGTTCGCCTAAGGTCAGTTCGGGGTCGGATAGACGCCGTAGAGCGCGATTATCCAGTTCAGAACCACAAACGGCTGCAGATTTTCGTGAGGCAGGTTGCTTCCGCTGCTGAGGCCGATCATGGCAGGATTCATCGGATTGATCGGCGTTGCGGTTAAATAGGCCGTCACAGTTGGGCCCACCGTTTGGTTGCCTGGATTGCTATTTCCAGTTCCCGTCGAGGCGCCCATCAGACTGTGGCTGTGGTTGGGGTACTGGCCAATCCCCACTGTGACGTTTTCTACACCGCCTGGTTGCCCAATCACGTATGTGCTCCCCCCGGCCAGGGTGCCCTGGTGGATGGGGATTCGGCTCTGCAGGTTGGGCAGATTGAATGTCGATTGACCGTCTCCGCCATAGGTGGTGCCGATCAGGTTGAATAGCGTTTCGTTGCCTGAAATGGCGAGTGACTGGCCGTTACACAACGCCCAGTCTACTGGGGCAAAGTTGAAGCCGACAGGTTTCAATTGTCCGACATAGGGTGTACTCATCCTTGTCCTCCTGATTTTCTTGGTTTTGCTGCGGGGAGCGGGAAAGCGCATCTCACAAGTAACACTCCATGTGCGCGCCGCGCAAGAAAAAATCTTGTGGAAAACCGTAAATATAGGAAATCTTTCTGCTTGCGAACCGATTTTTACCAAGTATTAACTCCGCGCCAGGGCTGTTAATGACTGCAGCCAAAGCTCGAGCGGGAATCTTAGTTGATTACTTGGTTAATAAAATGATGCGGCATAACTTCGGCAGGGCAATCGATGGGCGGCTAGGAAGAGCCTTCCACTTCCGCCATCCGGATTTGAGCACTAATGCGAAACGTCTCCCGCCGCCCGCTGCGGCAAATCGAGTCTGGAATCCAGTTACTTCCACGCCCCCAGCAAACGCCGCAAAAGCACCACCTGTCCAAGATGATAAGAATTATGATCGGCAACCAGCAGTGCCTCGCGCAAAACCGTCTGCCCGTCCCCGTGCGGAATCTTCGCAAAAAGATCCGTCTTCTCGTCGCTCACCAGCGCGCACATCGCCTTCAAATCCCTGCCAAACGCACGCACGCTCTTATCCCAGGCCTTTTCATCGGGAGGCGCAGCCGTTTCCGGCCAATATCCCTCAGGCCACTTCGGCGCTTTGTAATCGGGGTTGCGCGAAAAGTCCAGAATGTCCCACTGCGCTATGCGCAAATGTTCCAGCAATTCCCAGGCCGAGTGTTCCGCCCCCTTGGGCGTCTTGCCTCGTAATTCCACCGGGAATCCCTTGATGGCCGTCTTGAAATCGGCATGAGCATTTCCGCCCTCGAGCAGCTTGATCAAATGTTCGCGCAGAGCTTTATCCTTCGACATCGTGATCCTTTCCTATTCCGGCCGCCAACCTTGAATCTTGTTGGCCTCGCCTCAACGAAGAGATTCTCCGGCCGGCAAAAGGATGCCGCCAAATCTCAAACCCGCGATTCGAGACACTCTCGCCCATCGACAACCGCAAATGCTCTAAACTCGATCCGTGGGCTTTCAGGACTTTCTCGGCAACACGCAAACCGTCACCCATCTCCGCGAGTCGATCCGCGCCGAGCGCTTTCCCCACTCGCTCATCCTCGCCGGGCCCCGCGGAGCAGGCAAATACACGCTGGCTCTCATGCTCGCCAAAGCCGTCAATTGCCTCAGCCCCTCCGAATCGGACGGCCTTCCCGACTTCTGCGGCCTCTGCTCAAACTGCATCCGCATCGGCAACGCCGCCAACCTTGAAGCTCTCGTTGCTGAAGCCGTCGAGGCCCGCGAAAGCCTGCGCGAGACCGACAAACGCGAGACCCGCATCCTGATCCAGACCCACCCCGACGTCTTGATCGTTCCCCCCGACCCGCCGCAACTGCTCATCAAGCTCGGCCAGGTTCGCCAGGTCATCCACGTCGCTTACTACCGCCCGCCGGTCGAATCCAAGCGCTCCTTCTCCATCTTCACCTCGTCCGCATTTATGAAAGAGGCGGCCAACAGCCTGCTCAAAGTCCTGGAAGAGCCGCCCGAGCACACCTCGCTCATCCTGCTCACCGAGAACCCGCAGGAGATGCTTCCCACCATTCGCTCCCGCGCCGTCATTCATCGCCTCGGCGCGCTTCCTGCATCCGATCTCGAATCGCTGCTCGCCCATCGCCGGCCCGAGCTCAAGCCTCAAGACCGCGCCCTCGCCGCCCGCCTCGCCGAAGGCGCTGTCGGCCGCGCGCTCTCGCTCGATCTCGGCGTCTACTTAGCCGCCCGTCAGGACGCGCTCATTCTGCTCCGCACCGCCTTGCGTGAACCGGACTATTCGCAGCTCTTCCACGCCACTGAGAGTTATCGCGCCGGCGCTGACGGCCAGGAAAAAACCATCAATCTCCTGCGCGCGCTCGGCAGCCTCTTGGAGGATCTGCTGCTCGTCGTCGCCGGCACGCCCAACCTCATCCGCAACCTCGATCTCGAAAGCGAACTCGCCCGCCTCGGTCAAAATCTAAATGTGGACTGGATCGACTCGGCCGCCCGTGCCCTCGTCCAGGTAGAGCAAGGCATGCGCCGCAACCTCCTGCGATCTCTCTCCCTCGACGCCATGGCCGTCAGCATGATCCGCGATTAACAGCCTCCAGTCGCTAAAGGTCATTCAACATGTGCCGCCTATCCGAAACCCCAAAAGAGGCGGTCATCCTGAGCGAAGCGTTCTTCAGCGGAGCCGAAGGACCTGCATTTCCATCTCGCACTTCTGTAAGGAACTTCCGAGACACCACGCTAGCCCAATTCAATCCTCGCAATCTTGCTTCCGCCGCTTCAACACGACCTTCAGCAAAATTCTTGAGCAACTTCCGCCCCGTCTCAAGCATCTTTTTGTGTACAATCAATTCCACCCATCGCACCTATTCCGGTTTTCGGTAGGCTTTCCCAGCCACCGGTGTCTCCTACCCGGAAATCGATGCGAACGGTGTAATCAGCTTTCGCTTCTCGAATCGGTTTCAGCGCCGCTAGCTTGTCAAGAGGAGTCGGACGAGCTCCTCCGGCACGTTTCGTGACCTTCAGGCTCAAGCGGCATCGCCATGTTGCATCTTTTCCCAGAGAGGAGCGCCATTTTTGAGCACTCATGCCATTTTGACCAAAGTCAGCAACGAGACTGCCCTTGGCGCGGTAGCCGGCCGCACGCCATCGCGCCCTCACCGGAACCCGCCCGCGCCCTTGCCCTTCCGATCGATCGCGCACTTCCCTGACGAAGCCGCGCACCGGGACGCCGAGCTCTTTTACCTGCAAAAGCAGATCCACGCGCAGACCCCTATGGTTATTGTGCTCGAAGACGGTGAGCACATCGAAGGCTGCATCGAGTGGTACGACCGCAACTCCCTCAAAGTCCGCGGCCGCAACAAGGCCCTGATTTACAAATCCGCCATCAAATACATGTACAAGGTCGGCGAAACCGGCTGATGGATCCTCTCAACGATGGGCCGTCTCTCCAGCTTCTTGGAGCCGAATGGATGTATAGTTGAAGGGCAGGTGCTCAGTTATGGCCATCGACACAGCCACGGTTACGCTGCTGAATTCAACGCTTGGCTCCCCGGCCACCCGTAGACTTTTCACGACAATTGCCGCTAGCCGAATCGCATTGTTAGCATCGCTAAAAGAAGCGGGGGCAAACGAGGAAGAGCTCAGTGCCTTGCAAGGCGCCGACCTAATTGGGGCAAATAGCAGCGGAGAAAAGTTCTATGTCACCGCCAAAGGGCTGAAGGTCGCGCGCGATCTGGAACAGTTGACAATATAGGCTGGCGTGCATGCCCGTGCTTCCAACTCCAATTGACCCCGCCACTCACCACCCTTACGCCTTTGTGTTCATGGTGGTTCTCATGCTGGTGTTCGGACTGGCGCGGGTGGCGAAGGGAACCAGGGTCTCGGTGAAGTGGCGGTCCTTCCTGCATATGTGGATGGT
>Ga0326727_10013311_pt1 | contig 18362 bp, 15 predicted proteins | sample MB2enrmetagenome_FD_207643 | JGI IMG/M metagenome (GOLD analysis project Ga0326727, IMG submission 207643) | Lab enriched peat soil microbial communities from McLean, Ithaca, NY, United States - MB29MY | ecosystem: Environmental > Terrestrial > Soil > Wetlands > Peat | place: USA: New York...
AGGCAATGCTCACGGGAACATACCAGTCTTCCTCGTCGTGCGACGTGCGCAACTGTTCCAGCAATACGCCGCGCAAAGTGGTAGGCGGTTTCTTGCTATTTGTCTGCGCGGAAAGCGGGATGGCGAGCAGCAGGACGAGGAAAACGATCCTTTTCATGGGTGGTACCTCGAGGAAATGCAGTGCGGGAAGTATAACGCCGGGCTCGTGCCCGAGCATCCGTTAAAATCTCCCTGCAGGCCGGCTCGAAACTCCAGGCTGCAGCATCGGGCTGGATTGCATCGCGTCAGCAGCTTGGGCGGTTGCAGAGAACGATCCCCGGAAATCAAGCGAAGCCTGCAAAAAATGAGCGCCGGCAACCCGGCGCTCAAGGAACCGCAGAAGAACCCGCTTACATCTCGCAGCCAACCCGGTGATCGGCCGACATTGCCATGGAGCCATACCGGGCTGCAAGCCGCCGGGAGATCGAGCGCGAGAGTATGCGCTTGCCGCGGAACACGCGCGACTTCATGGTGGCTACGCTGAGATTGAGTGAGCTGGCTGCTGCAAGCTGCGGCCGTTCGTCGAGCACGCACATCTCAATGGCGCGCCGGCATACAAGGCCGAGCTTGCCGACCTCCTCGCGCAGGATGTTTTCCATCTCCTTGCTTTCCCAGATCTCCTCGGGATTCTTGCCGGGGTCGGGCAGGTCGATCTCAACGACCTCGTTATCTTTCTTGCACAGGTATTCGATCGAAATGAAGACGCGGCCGCGACGGCTGCGCAGGTGCTCGTGCGCCGTGTTTTGCACGATGGCACCCAGCCAGCTCGACATCTGCGACTCGCCCCGGAACCTGGCGAGAGCTTTGAAGGCTTTCATGAACGCTTCCTGCAGGATGTCTTCAGCATCTTCGTTGCATTGGGTCATGCGGCGAGCCATCCGCAGCAACTGCGGACGGCGCCGCTCGGCAGTCTCCAGGAATTCCCGAATCCTGCCATCTCTTGACGGTGCGTCTGTATCTACTTCCATTGCACTAAGGGCAATTGGCATATACACCCGCTCCCTTCGGGTGGGCATTTCAAAGTTCGTTCGGTTAAATGAAAAGCCGGAAGGCAGTGAACGTGGCCAAACGACAAAGGCCCGTACTGCCGACTACGCCAGGGAAGGATTGTTGATGGGAGGGGCCCGGAAGCGGATTAACGAGGAGAAGAGGAACGCTTCGCGCGCGGGTGCCGATTCGTCGAGTACGAGGGCACGCGCTGGGCGCGAAACTCGAGGTGCAACGCTGGTGGCCAACTCCAATCCGAGCAGTTTGCTCGGACGAATTCGCTGGAGGGAAGGCGCTACGAGGGAATCGTTTCGGTGCTCAACCCAGATGCGGCTATATGAAGCCCTGGAGACTCCCGAGTGCTGGAGGTATTGGGAAAGCTTGTATGCGTAGCTCCAGCCGCCAACTGCGACAGCCAGAGCGAGGAAGGCCAGAACATAAGGCCGGAAGAACTGCCGCACTGCAACGTCGACCTCGGAATCGCTCTCAACCATCAAATCCGGGCGCTCAATCTGCGCCGAACGGATTCTCGCGATGGGAGATACGTCGTGCACGGTGTCTTCAGCTCCTCTAGCAATGCAGCGGAGGCTCCACAGGTATAGACGTGGACCGGTTCGATTCGCTGCAAAAAACCTATTATCCGGGGTGACGGATGAAATTCGCTCAGCTTTCGCTCCCGCCGGTTTTGACCTAGGATTCAGGTTTGGAGGGCGTGTTCTGCGTTGTGAAAGAGGTTGCGGAGAGCGCGCCAGACCCAGCGGATGAGCAGGAGGATGGCCAGGACGAAGGCGGCGGCGATGGAGCCGGCGGCGTAGGGGTGGCGAGTGGCGAGCCACGTGAGGGAGATGGCCAGCGCGTCTTCGCCGAGCGAGAGACCGATGTTCGAAAAGGGCTCGGGCGAGGGGGTGACGGCGGCGCGGACTGCGGTTTTGCCGCCATGGGCGGCCAGCGCGATGAGTCCGCCGAGCAGCGTGGCGGCGAGTTGTTCACCGGGCGTAAGGGCCGCGGTGGCGCGCCAGGCAATGAGGGCCGCGATGGGCACGCGGATAAAGGTGTGCAGTGCGTTCCAGATGAGGTCGAAGGCAGGGACCTTGTCGGCAAAGAATTCGACAGCAAACAGCGCGGCACTGGCGCTGATGACCCACCAGCTTGCGAGCAGGTGGAGCGGATCGGGGAGGACGAGCACTCCCGCATGAGCCAGAAGGCCGAGGGTGGCGACGGTGGCGTAGACGTTGAGCCCTGCGGCGAAGGAGACCGCGACGACGAGCGCGACAAGTTCCTGGCCGGGGAGTGGGAGTTTCACGTGGTCAGTATAGGACCGCTCCACCGACCAAGACATGTCTGTGGGAAACCGAGGTGCGATGACACTGCCACCCCTACCCATACTTTGTAAAAAAGTTCCTTGTTTTCAGAAGGATACTGTGGATCGGAAATTACGCCTATTAACACCGGTAGAAAAACAGCGCACAACACACTAATCTTGCAGCCGGAGCGAAGCCTATACCCCGCAAAACGCATAGCAGTGATAGAGCCTGGAATGGTTCCTCGGAAACTGGACCATGCCCAGTCTTCGGGTCTCGCGACGAGGCCTCGCTTTACGGGATTGCAGTGCATAAAGCGAAGTTTCTCTGTGGTCTTTTCTGGATTCCAGACGTTGAAGTTGTAGTAACGCGGCCGTTGCCGGAACATCCTCCCAGGTCTCAGAAGCGAGGCCTGGGCACCCAGAGTTGTGGCGATTGAAATTTGGGCCGCAGCCAGTCGATGTTTCGATGTGATTCAATAGTAACGATGGCTACTCCTCGGAGGTCGACGGTGCGCGGGAAGTGGATTGCGGCTACGCGCAAGGCGCGGGAGCTGCGCATGGTTGCGTCCGCGCTGGCGTCGACGTCGCATCCTGTTCTGGCGCAGATTGTTCCGGCGCGGTTCTGCAATCTCTCGTGCGCCTACTGCAACGAGTACGACAAGGTGTCAGAGCCGGTGCCGCTCGAAGAGATGTATCGGCGCATCGACCACCTGGGGCGGCTGGGGACGGCGATGATCGGCATCTCGGGCGGCGAGCCGCTGACGCATCCGCAACTCGACGAGATTATCGAGCACATGCGGGGGACGGGCGCCATTGCGGGCATGATCACGAACGGCTACCTGCTGAATGTGGAGCGGATCGAGCGGCTGAACCGGGCCGGTCTCGATCACATGCAGATATCCATTGATAATCTGGAACCGGATGAGGTCTCGAAGAAGAGCCTGAAGGTTCTGGACAAGAAGCTGCAGATGCTCTCAGAGCACGCCGAGTTCCACATCAACATCAATTCAGTGGTGGGCGGCGGCTTCCGCGATCCCAATGATGCGCTGGTGATCGGGAAGCGGGCTATCGAGCTTGGATTCACGTCTACGATCGGGATCATTCATGACGGCGACGGGCAGTTGAAGCCGCTGAAGCCGAACGAAGCGAAGGTGTATCGCGAGATGAGCGAGTGGAAGAAGGTGAACTACTCGCGTTTCGACGATTTTCAGTCGGCGATTGTGGAGGGACGGCCGAACACGTGGCGGTGCCGAGCCGGGTCGCGGTACCTGTATATCTGTGAGGACGGGCTGGTGCATTACTGCTCGCAGCAGCGAGGGTATCCGGGCGTGCCGATTGCGGAGTATACGACCGAGGATGTGAAGCGGGAGTTTTTGACGGCGAAGAGCTGCGCTCCACATTGCACGATCGGGTGCGTGCACAAGATCAGCTACATCGACCACTGGCGGGCGCCGCAGATCAGGACCGTGGCGCCGGGGCAAGGTGAGCTGGTGAAGATACAGGGGACGTGAAAAGGCTGGGTCGCAGGGACCAGGGACTGGGCTGTCAGTTATCAGTGGTCAGCAAAAGAGGGGCTTTGGCCCCTTTACTCTTTTGTGCGGATGGCGTGTCTGTTTTGAGACTGAAGACTGACAACTGAAGGCGGACATGGGGGGAAGGGGGGCCGGTTCGCGAGTTTGTCCTATTTGTGTGCTGTTTTTACGGGTGCTGACCGGGTGTCGGCGATCGCCTGATCTATGAGTTGGAAGAGCTTGGTTCGGTCAACGACTTCGATGAAGGGTGCGCCTTTGGAGTTGGAGGTTGTGACCCAGATGGTGGGGGTGTGCTCGATGCCGATGCGTTGGCCGAGTGCGTAGTCGGTCTTGACCTCGGCGGCGAGCTTGCCCTGCGGGTCGATGGCAAATGGAAGCTCGACGTTATGGCTTTTGGCGAAGTTCTCGGTGAACTGGCGGAGGCCGTCGAGGTTGACGATGGATTGCTGGCTGGCGAAGACGGCATCGCGGTAATCATCGCCGAGCTTTTTGCTTTTGGTGTCAAGCCAGCGGGCGTTGACGGCGGCCTGGAAGCTCCAGGCGTGGAACGGAAGCGGGAAGTCGTGGCGGACCCAGGGGATGTTGTACTTGGCTGCGGCTTCTTTCAGCAGCGGGTTGGCGTTGGCGCAATCGGGGCACTCCATGTCTTCGAATTCGATGATGGCCACGCGGGCGCCGGCGGGCGGCTTGAGAGCGGCTGGGTCGTGCACTGTCGTCGTTGGGGGAGGGCCAAACTGCGCACGCGCACCGGGTGTGGCAATGAGCAGGGCGGCCGCTGCGACGGCAGCAAGCCGGGTGGCGAGAAGAGGGAAGCGGAAAGCGGTGGAATTGCTGAACATGGGTCTTGGACGGCTCCGTTGTGCTCATTGTAACGGCTTTAGAGCAGGAAAGTTGCAAAAGGAGATCCCACTTTGGGGGACGCAATGGTGGCGCTGGGGTTGTCTGCTCCGGCACGACGGAGCGGGTAGTTAAGGATGTGGGGTGTGGCCGGGGTCGCCGGGGCGGGTGGGCTCCTGCCCGGCGCGGTGCTGCGCCAGCCACTTGCGCCACTTGTAGTCGGCGAAAAAGGAAAGGGCGAAGACGACGAGCACGAGGATGGCGAGCGCGAGTTTCATAAAGGCGTGAACAGTGAACAGTGGCCGAGTGTTGATTCCGGGTTTCAAAATCGAGACCCCCGCCCCACGAACGACGGACCTGTTCGTGGGGGTTGTGCAGCATGCTGGTTAGCGGCCGACGACGATGATTTCGAAGGTGCCGGGGATAATGGGCGGACGCGGGCGCGGGTTCTCTGGAGTTGGCGCGGGGCGGGGGCCGAAGTCGGCGGTGACGACGTAGATGCGGTCGGTGGCGGGGTCGTAGGTCATGGTGCGCGCGCCGCGCTTGGTGGAAAGCGATTCGATGGTCTTGTAATCGGAGCCGGAGGCATCGACGACCGAGAGCACGCCCTCGCCGCAGGAGGCAAAGGCCAGCTTGTGCTTGGCGCTCCAGCCGGCGGCGTCAGGGCCGTCGCCGATTTCAGGATTCGCGAGGACCTTGCCGGTGGAGGCATCGATCACGCTCATCTTTTTGCCGTCGCAGACGGGGAAGAGGCGGTTGCCGGCGGTGTCCATGGCGAGGCCGGAGGGAGAATCGCAGCCGGCGGGCCAGGTCGCGGTGATCTTGCGTTCGCGCGCGTCGATCTTGAGGACTTCGCTCTTGTCTTCGAGGTTGTTGTAGACGGTCCCCTTTCCGTCGGCAACGGCGAATTCGGGCTTGCCTGAGACGGGAATGGTGGCGACGACCTTCTGCGAGGCGGCGTCGATGACGGTGATGTCGTGGCTGCGGCCGTTGAAGGCCCACACGGTCCCGGTGGCTGGTTCGAAGATGATGGCGTCGGGGTTGGTGCCGGCGGGGATGGTGGCGACGGTGGAGAAGTTGGAGCGGTCGAAGACGACGACTGCGTTGCCGCCGCCGTCGGAGATGTAGCCAACCTTGCCGTCGGGATTAAGCGCGACGCCGTGCGTGCCGTGCAGGCCAGTAATGGTGCCGAGCAGTTTCCCGCTGGTGGTGTCGACCGCGTCCACGTGGTCGCCACGGGTGATGTAGACGCGGTGGGCTGCGGAGTCAGCCAGCAGGTAGTCCCATCCGCCGGTGTCGGCCAGATTCCAGTTGTCGAGCACCTTGTAGGGCGATTCTGACCCCACGGACGAAGACCTGCCCGCAGGAACCCCCGATTGCGCGTGAGCGGTAACGGTGGCGGCGAAGAGGGTGCACAACAGCGCGGCGGCAAAAAACGTGCGCGCGAATGACCGGGCAGTGGATTGCATGTGCATCGTGATCTCCATTTCAGGCACGGGAAAGCGCGAGCTTCACCGGCGCAGCAATTGTGTCATGGCGGTGTTAAGGAATGCTGAAGGCCCCGGAAGGCCGGCGAAGCTGGATGTATTCGTACCATTCCATCCTTGCCTTCACCCCACCGACGAAGACCTGTCCGTGGGGACTCCAGTTAGCGCAAAAACTAAGGACGCGGCAAGGATGGGGCGCCCAGGTTATTCCTGACGAAATGATCAGCGGACGCGATTGAGCCAGTCGGCGAAGAGCCGTTCTTCGCCGGTTTTGGTCATGCCGGGGATTGAGAAGTGGTACTTCTTTCCGGAGGTGAGCCGGATTCCGTTCTCATCGACGGAACCGATCTCGTTGACGGCGATCTGGACGCTGCCGTGCAGGTCATCCGGGCAGTTGAACACGAGGCCGCTTGTGCTCAGGGTCAGCTGTCCTGAACAACCCTCGCCGAAGTGCTTTTCGTGTCGCGCGTGATACACCACCGGGGAGTATGGAGGCTTTGCAGGAACGACCGTTGCGGGCGGAGCAGTTTGCGCAATCGGCGCGGATGTGGTCGCACTCGTCATGTTGTTCGGCGGGATTTGAACCTGGGCGGGTGCCTGCTGGGTTGGCATTGCGGCCGCGGAAGGCATTGGCAGAGGTGGAGCGGCCGCGGGAGGCGCAACAGGAAGCATCGGCTTGCCTGGCGCAGGTTTGGGCTTGCCTCCGCCGTTGAGCAGAGCGGAAGGATTTCGGATGGCCAAGCCGATGTCTGCTGCTTTTTTTAACGCGTTTGGGCGAGTTGCGTACCAGACGATCGCGGCTGTGACCGGAAGAGCCAGAAGGGCCAGCAACATCCCGCTTGCCAGTTGCTTCCGGCGGGCAAAGGAGTTCCGGGCGGAATCTCTGATTCGCCGCCACGCGGTTGTCACTTCGCTGTGTGCCGGGTTGGCGTGCGGGCCGACTTGCGGGTTCGAACTGCTGCCAAAGTCGCTCATGGCAGATTCCTTTCGGGGAGGTGGAATCCTGGCAGGATGATGCCTGCCCCATGGCAGTGCTCCGCTTATTATCGCGCTTCAGGCGAGGGGGTGATCCACAGGATGGGCGAGTTCTGAGTGGGTCAGGTCAGGGCTGAGGTCGTACCGGATACAAGCTTCATTTTCGGGTGGTGTTCGCGCTATCACAACCTCGACGCGACGAAACTGCGTCTAGCCACCCCACGGACAAAGGCCTGTCCGTGGAGGCCATGGGGTTGGGTATCCGGCGACCTGTTCATACGAGCAAGCGGAAAACCGCTTGCCTCACTTCTTCAGTCTCCGCCATGCACGGGCTCTGCCCAGATGTTTTCCCAGTCCCTAGTTCGGCGTGAACGTGAAGGCTGTACTTGTGGGGATTAGCCGTGGGAGTGACAGATCCCCGACAATCGCCGTGAAGATTCCACTCAGCGTGTTTTTCTTCCCGTTCATTGTGACCGACGTAGCGTGGACGCAATCTCCACTCGTAGTCGACGACGTATCAACAAAGAAGTTCGCATCCGAGCTGGCAATATCTCGCAACACTGTGCATGCGGTCCAACTGCCACCAGTGGGCGGATTGTCACCCGTCGCGCCATTGTCCACCTCGCATCCACCGGATGCGACACCGTAGCCCACCGTGTAAATCTTGGTCCCCGCGGCCTTGGCCGCAGCAGCCACCTGGTACGCCTGCTCGCACTGGTCAATGCTGGAGGGGTATGTCCCGTTGCTGTTGAGGTATTTGCTAGCCGCAGACATTGTGCCGCCATTGGCGTCGCCATCGCTGAGGAGGATGATCACGTTTTGCGCGTTCGACCTCGCATTGGCCGCGAGATACTGTTGTGCGGTAAAGAGTGCGCCCCCAAAGAAGGTTGAAACTCCGCCTTGCGCCTGCATGCCTGTACAACTGGTTCCTCCGAAATAGCTGTCCCCGCCGACCGCATTCACGATGGAGGGGGAGCTGCTGCTGGGAGAGGAACTTGTGCTCAAGGGGTTCGTCCCGGAGGTGCTGTCGGAAGTGCGGTAATTGCTCGACAGCGGCACAACCTGATACTCGCTCACCAGGGTAGCCAGATTGGCTGAAGTGGGCAAATTCGTGAGGGATCCAAGTTGGGTGCTATCCGGGTAGGAGATGACACTCGGCGTTTTCGAGGTGCAACCTTCGTCATTTGTCACCTGAGTGCCGGCTGTCTGCGCGGGAAACGTAAAAAGAGAGACCTCATCAACCGCATTGGCAACGTTCCCATTGGTAGCCGTGCCACAGGTCGTGTTTGGCAGGCAGGGCGAGAACTCGGAGAGCAGTATCTGAGCTCCCTGCTCCGCGCATTGGGCTTTCGTGCCGGTGCAGTTGCTGCCGCCATCGGGACTCTGCATCGATCTCGTTGTATCCATGACGATTGCGACGTTGTAGGGGCCTCGCTGCGCACCCCTCATAACCGCGGTCGACGTGGCCGTGATTGTGAGTGACTTGACAGAATTGATGCCGAAGACGGACAGGACTTTGATGAAGTACGTCGGAATCGTGGTTGTCTGCGTTACCCGGATAGCGTTTGCCGCTATCGAAGACCCACACTGCGGCAGGGTTGTTATCGCCGACACGCAACCGGCGGTGGGGGTTGTCGTTGTGTTGGTCACGGCGATAGGTTTATTCAGAAGAGGATACCGGTTGTAACCTGCGCTGCTGCCGGTTGCGCATGTGGCGCAGGCGCTGAACTGGTAGGCAGCATTCACCGCATTTGTCGCATTGGGCAATTGGGCTGCTCCGGCCAATGCAGCGGCGTCTGTGGAGGTCTGGAGTTCCCGATAGGAGATGAACGCACTACCGAGGTCCACTACCAATCCAGCCATACCTAAAACCAAAGGGAGCAGAAAAGCCAACCATACCGCTGCCACTCCACCTTGATTGCCAAGCAGCCGGCGCAGAAAAGCTTCGCGTTTTTGGCTCATTGGACAGCCTCCGTGACAGACTGAGAGATTGAACAGCCGTTGGGCAAAAGTTTGTTGCCGTAAAACGTCAGACTGCAATTTGAGTATGTGACCTGCAGGGTAACGCTTCCGCCTGAAACCAGTGCCCCCGCGTCTCCGGTGGTGGTGGAGGTGCTCGCGCAGGTGAAGTTAGCACCCGTCGTTGAGGAAGCACTTTGCTGGCCCGCGCTGGAGCCCGGAGTCGGGTTGAGCGTGAGCGAGTAAGAGAGGTTTTTCGGGTTGAGTGACGGCGCGGAGTTTTGGAACGCAGTTGCCGCCGTAGCACAGGGGTCGAGAATAAGCCCGCCGCTGTCTGCAAGAACCCTCCCGGCATTACCCACGCCCTCGGTCAGGCTCAGTATCTGGTTCAGGAAGATGCCGAAGACCAATATGCCGGTAACCGCTATCAAGATAACCGGCACCACCAGCGCGGTCTCCACGAGCGCTTGACCCTCATCGTCCGAGCCAGACCAATTGCGTACCCGCGCCCGGCCACCTTTACAGGTCCGCGTCCTTCTTAGCAAGGAGGCTATGGAGTAATTCATCACGTATTCTCCGTTCGCGTTTCGAGACTGAGGGTTCCCAGGCGTCCCAACGTGCGGTTGATGCTTCGCACTTCATGATTTGCGAGAACATGGTTTTGCACTGACCCATGAGTTGTGGCTTGGACTAACGATTGACAATTGTCATAGCTTGACTCCAGTCCGCTTGTCAGATGGGGGAATCTAGCGGGACGTGCGCGTTTCAGAGCGCGCTATGTATCAGATACTTTTACTCAATTGCAAGCTAAGAGGCAATACCACTCATATAAAAAAAGGACGACTCTTAAGTACCCATCATGGAACCACCAGCGCAGAGAAGCGAGGTTACCAAGGGCCCTTGGAATCACGCACCTGCGGTAAGTTCTCCCAATCGCCATCAAATGGGACGCAGGTCGGGGACGGGCGTCAGGATCGGGAACAATGGCCCAAGTCTAAGAGAAGAAGTATGTTGCGCCGATGCAAGCTGTCTCGAGATACGACGTGTAGACATTTGTTTTGCGAAATGTGACGGCCCTTGGCACCCGGCACTCATGTAACAAAAACAGCCGCGGGAAACCCGCCGGATTCAGGGATTCAGACCGTGTCACGACTTCGGGAGGCGAACGGTTGCGGTGGTTCCTTTGCCGGGTTCGCTGGAGAGGGTGATGGAGCCGCGGGCTTTCTCTACGGCGGCTTTGGCGATGGCGAGGCCCAGGCCGGAGCCGCCGGTGGCGCGCGTGCGTGAAGGGTCGGCGCGGTAGAAGCGCTCGAAGACGTGCGGAAGAACGGCAGGATCGATTCCTTCGCCGCGATCCTTGACGGTGAACTCAACCGATCCGTTCTGCGCGGAGACGCTGAGCTCAACCTGCGAGTGCAGCGGGCTGTGCTGGATGGCGTTCATCAGCAGATTCGTTACCACCAGCGCGCAGTCCTCGCGGCCGAGCGGTACGGTGCAGGCACCGGAAGGGAGATCGCGCACGGCCACCTCCACGCAGCGCACGGCGGCGAAAGTTTCGAGTTCCGCGGCCGATTGGCAGATGCATTCGCCGAGATCACAGGAGGCGGGTTCAGTTGAGGCCGTGCTGCTCTCGACGCGCGCCAGGGTGAGCATGTTGGCGACGAGTTCCTCGATGCGCGCGGTGTCGGCGAGGGCACGCTCGTTGCCGGCCTGGTACTCCTCGGGCGTGCGTTGGCGCATGCCCACGAGCTGCAACGATGACTTGACTACGGCGACGCCGGTTTTGAGCTCGTGAGCCGCGTCGGAGATGAAGGTGCGCTGCTGGTTGAAGGAGCGCTCGAGGCGATGCAGTACATTTTCGAGGGCCTGCGTGAGGGGCGCGAGTTCGGCGGTATCGCGCGCAGAGGCGGGCGGCGAAAAATCCCACTGGTCAGCCGAGACACGGCCGGCCATGGTGGCGAGCTGGCGCAGAGGGTCGAGACCGCGATGCAGCACCAAGGCGATGAGCGGGCCGGTGATGAGGACCAGCAGCAACATCCCGGCGGCGTAAAACTCGACCGTGGCGCGAATGGCCTGCCACACACGCTCAGTGGGTGAGCCGTACAGGATGGTGACGAAGCGCAGCTTGCCTCCGCCGGGTTCGCCGGGATCGACGATGCGCGTGCCTCGCATGAAGAGGAGCCGATAGCCCCGGTTGTTTAGCCCGAAGCGGAAGATGCCGTTTTCGTGTGGGACTTCGAGTCCAGCGCTTCCCTGCCAGTTTGCGGAGCGGCCGAGCAGGCGGCCTCGGCCGTCCCACACCTCGTAGACATCGTCGGGCGGCACGTGCAGGTCGGCGAGATCGAGCATGACGTTGTCGCCGGCATCTTCGGCGTCCTGCACGGCGCCGAGCACGGAGTCGGCGCGGCCGCGGAGCATCACGTCAAAGGAGCGGAAATGCGAATGGCGCTCGTATCCATACGCAACGAGGATGACGAGGGCGGCCGAGGCCAGCTCGACCAGCAGGACTGCCGCGATAAGACGGAAGGCGATGCTGGAACGGCGGGTCATGATTGGGGCTCGGGCGAGAGGCGGTAACCGCGACCGCGCAGTGTTTCGATGACGGGCTCGGCGTTGGGGACGGCGGCGTCGAGTTTCTTCCGCAGGTTGGAGACGTGCGCCTCAATGACATTGGAGTGGTGCTCCCAGTTGTAGTCGTAGAGATGCTCGAGCAGCTCCTGCTTGCTGACAACCTTGCGCGGGTGGTGGAGCAGGTACTCGAGGATGTGGTACTCAGTGGGCGAGAGATCGACGAGGACGCCGCCGCGATGGACGGTCTGCTCCAGGGTGTTGAGGGTGACGCCGAGCGCGCTGAGCATGGGGTGGGCCGCACCTTTGCCGCGACGGATGAGGGCCTTGGCGCGTGCAATGAGTTCGCCGAGGTCGAAGGGCTTGGCGAGGTAGTCGTCGGCGCCGGAGTTGAGGAGCTGGATGATGGTGTCCTTGCCTTCTTTTGCAGTGAGGATGAGGACGGGCGTGGAGTCTTTGCGGGCGCGCATTCGGCGCAGCACGCTCTGGCCGTCGAGGCGAGGGAGCATCAGGTCGAGGATGACGAGGTCGTAGCAGAGATTGCGGGCCGCGTCGTCGCCGGCCTCGCCGTCGGCGGCCCAGTCGATTGCGAAGCCGGGGCCGTCGCGCAGGGCGGCGGCAAGATTGTCGGCCAGCCGGACCTCGTCTTCGACGAGCAGGACACGCATGGGAGGGGATCTCCTCTGTGATTATTGTCGAAGCAAGATTAAATCAGGCTGAAGCACCTGCGGTGAGGCTGGCGTTTCCAGACAGCTTTCAAGTTCGTTGACGGCCTCTATTCCGAGGTCGATGCTTTACTCTAGTCCTTGCGTCTCCAACACGAATTAGGGACCTGACCCTTGCGCATTGTTCTCTCGAACATCGGCACCTATGGCGATACGAATCCGCTGATTGCACTGGCGCTGGAACTGAAACGGCGCGGGCACACGCCGGTAATGGCCCTGCCTGAGGTCTACAGGTCTAAGCTTGCGCCGCTCGGTCTCGAGTTCCATGCGATCCGGCCGGACATCGACCCCACCAACAACGTGCTGGTCGAGATGGTCTACGACATCAAGCACGGTACCGAGCACGGGCTGCGGGATTTCCTGTTTCCGTCGCTCCGGCAGACGTATGACGACCTGATGGACGCCGCGACCAGGCCGGTGCGCGCGGACCTGATGCTGCTGGGCGAGCTGAACTATGCCGGGCCGCTGGTGGCGGAGGTGACGAGGATTCCCTGGGCGAGCTACGTGCTGGCGCCGCTGTCGTTTTTCTCGGCGTTCGATCCACCGGTGCTGCCGCCGTATCCCAGGCTGGCCAAGGCCGACAAAAAGGTGCCGGGGTTTGGGCGGGTGATCAGGCGCGTGGCGCGGTTCGCGAGCCGCAAGTGGCCGGAGCCGATCTATGACCTGCGGCGCGAGCTGGGACTACCGCGCGGCGCGAATCCGCTGTTTGATGCCAAGCACTCGCCGGAGCTGGTGCTGGCGCTGTTTTCGCAGGTGCTGGGTGTTGCCCAGAAGGATTGGCCCGCGAATACACTGATCGCCGGATTTGCTTACTACGACGCCGACGCGGGCAATGGAAAGCTGCCGCCGCATCTCGAGAGATTTGTCGCGAGCGGGGAGCCTCCGGTGGTGTTTACGCTGGGTTCGGCCGCGGTGCTGGCAGCGGGGAATTTCTACGAAGTGTCAGCGAAAGCGGCGATGGAACTGGGCGTGCGGGCGGTACTGCTGATCGGGACCGATCCGCGGAACCAGCCGAAGCAGAAGCTGCCGGACTCGATTTGCGTGGCGGAGTATGCTCCCTACTCGGCGCTGTTTTCGCGGGCACGGCTGGTGGTTCACCAGGGCGGCGTGGGGACGACGGCGCAGTGTCTCCGCGCGGGCAAGCCGATGCTGATCATGCCCTACTCGCACGACCAGCCCGACAACGCGCGGCGGATGAAACGGCTGGGCGTAGCCAAGGTGATCCAGAAGGCGAGCTACAAGCCGAAGGAGGTGACGCGCAAGCTGCGCAAGATCCTCGAAGATCCCGGGATCGCCAACAAGGCGCGCGCTGTGGCCAAACAGATGCGCGGCGAGGACGGCGTGAAGACGGCGTGCGATGCGCTGGAAGCGCTGTATGCCAGGCGCGCCGCGCGCGGGTAGTGGTGAATCGCGGATAGAGCCGGCATTGCGCTTGGTTCTGTGTTGGTTCGTGCTAGAGCCTGCGTTGATTTTCCCCGATTACAAAACCAGCCCCAGAACGAGTTTTCCCGGAGCCTGTGGACTTGCACCGTGACACGTTCGATGGCCCACGTATACAGGGCCTCCCTCATTCGTGCGGATACTCTTTTGTTTTTCCGGTGCGGGAGTTGGTCACGCTGAAGCTGCCGTCGCCGTTCGCGAACACTTTGAAGTAGTGGCCATCGCTGTCGCCCTTCGGATTTGCGATGAATGCCACGGGGCTGTTGTGGGCGGCGTCGGAGTCCTCTGCGGTGTGCAGCATGTAGAGATCAAGCAGGCCGGGGCTCTCGTGCGCGGTCTGCCAGGCTTCGGGGCTGCCGGCCTTGTGCGCACCGTTGTCCATGATGGCCACGCGGGGATGGATGGCGTCGACGAGAGCCTTCGAGTTTGACTGGTTGAAGCCGTGGTGATTGACGAGATAAAGGCTCACGGTGCCGATGGGGTTGTTGGGACAGACAAGTTCGATCTCCCTGGGTTTGGTGAGGTCGCCAAGATCGAGAAAGCTGAAGAGGCCGAAGCGAACCAATATTCCAACGGATCGCGGATTCTCGGTTGCGTCCAACTCCCACTTGGGCTCGCCGGCACAGTAGGGATTGGGTTCGGGCTTGATGCCGGGCACGGAGCTGGCGTGTTCGCCGTCGGCTGTGAGGACGACGGTGTTGAGGCCGGGAATATTGATGACGTCGCCGGGATGCAGCGTGCGGCGCGGCGTATTGCCGATAGCCTTGGTGTAGGCCGCGTAGTCCTTGCGGGTGATGTCGGAGTCTTCGCGGTTTACGCCGTGATCGAGAAACTCGCCGACCCGGACGCGCTTCACCAGCTCCGGCACGCCGCCCACGTGGTCGGTGTGGAAATGCGTGATGAGCACCTTGTCGAGCCTGGTGATGCCCGCGTCCTTCATCGCCTCCTGGATGCGCTCGGCGTCGCGGCCGTTGTTGTCGGGCCAGCCGGTATCGATGAGGAGCGATGCCTTGGAGGGGCTGACGAGCAGCGTAGCCTGGCCGCCTTCCACGTCGATGGCGTAGATTAGCAGGTCCGTGTTGCCGCGGACGCCCTGCGCGTCAGCTCGATTGGGCACAGCCAGAAGCGAGAGCAGGCTGGCGGTCAGCAGCGTCAGAGCGAAAGAACGGGTCAGCGGCGGAAGCGAAACGAAGCGGGATTGAGCGTCGCGGATCATTTGCCGATGAGTGTAAACGCTGAGGCGGTCCGCGGGAAACCGGATCAGCGCATGTCCATCTCGTTCAGCGCGTTGATTCTGCTGGAATTGCGTTGCTGCTAAAATAGAAGTTGCCGCATTGTGCGGCTAATCATCGCATCTTCATACCCGACCTGAAGGCCCATTGAGGCCTGGCTAACGCAAATCCCAGGTTTGCCCGAAAAGAAAAGGAACATTGCCCCTGTGAGCCAGACGATACGCAATATCGCCATCATCGCCCACGTTGACCACGGTAAGACCACACTTGTTGACGCCATGCTGCGACAGTCCGGCACGTTTCGCGCCAACGAGCAGGTAGCCGAGCGCGTGATGGACTCGAACGAACTGGAGCGGGAGCGCGGCATCACCATTCTCGCCAAGAACACCGCCATAAACTACGCCGGCGGCAAGATCAATATTGTCGACACGCCGGGCCACGCCGATTTTGGCGGCGAGGTGGAGCGAGCGCTGGAGATGGTGGACGGCGTGATGCTGCTTGTGGACGCGGCCGAGGGTCCGCTGCCGCAGACGCGCTACGTGCTGGCGAAGGCGCTGGAGGCGAAGCTCGCGCCGATCGTGGTGATCAACAAGATCGACCGGCCCGATGCGCGTCCGCAGGAGGTGCTGAACGAGATTTACGACCTTTTTATCGATCTCGATGCGGAAGAGTCGCAGCTTGAGTTCCCGGTCCTGTACGCAGTGGCGAAGGCCGGCACCGCAACCCTCGACCTCAACACGCCCGGTGAGAACCTGAAGCCGCTGTTCGAGACCATTGTGTCTACCATTCCCGCGGCGACAGGCGATGCCGAGGCGCCGCTGCAGATTCTCGTCACCAATCTCGACTACTCGGATTACTTCGGACGCATCGCGATCTGCCGCGTATTCCAGGGCACGCTGCATGCGGGAGATGAGGTGGCGATTTCGAAGCGCGACGGGTCGCTCGAAAAGACCAAGATTACGAAGCTGTTCACGTTTTCGGGCTTGAAACGCACCGAGATCACCGAGACGGTGATGGGCGACATTGTTGCCGTAGCGGGCGTGGAGGGAATCACGATCGGCGAGACCATCACGTCACTGGAGACGCCGGCTCCGCTGCCGCTGATCGTCATTGACGAGCCGACCATCGCGATTCAGTTCAGCGTGAACAACTCGCCGTTTGCGGGCAGGGAAGGCCAGTATGTGACCAGTCGCAACCTGCGCGAGCGGCTTGAGAAAGAGCTGCTGACCAACGTGTCGATTCGCGTGGAGGAGACGGGCTCGCCTGACACGTTCAAGGTGCTGGGGCGCGGTGAACTTCAACTCGCCATTCTGATTGAGATGATGCGCCGCGAAGGCTTTGAGTTGATGGCGGGCCGGCCCGAGATCGTGACCAAGGTTGTCGACGGCACGCGCATGGAACCGGTAGAGCGCCTGACGATTGACGTGCCGGAGCAGCACACCGGTGTGGTGATTGAGAAGCTCGGTCCGCGCAAGGGCGAGATGACGAAGATGCATAATCATGGTTCGGGCCGTGTGCGCCTGGAGTTTCGCGTGCCCAGCCGCGGGCTGATCGGCCTGCGCAGCGAGATGCTGACGGAGACGCGCGGAACCATCGTGATGAATTCGTTGTTCGATGGATACATCCCATACCAGGGCGAGATTCCGCAGCGGCCGACGGGCGCGCTGATCGCCGATCGCCAGGGCCTGACCACGACGTATTCACTGAACGGATTGCAGGAGCGCGGCATTCTGTTTGTCGGTGCAGGCGTAGAAGTTTACGAGGGGATGGTTGTCGGCGAGCACTCGCGCGACAACGATCTCGACGTCAACGTGGTTCGCGAAAAGAAGCTGACCAACATGCGTGCGTCGAGCGCCGACGACGCCATCCGCCTGGTGCCGTACAAAACGCTGAACCTCGAGCAGGCCATCGAGTTTATCGCTGATGACGAGATGGTGGAGATCACGCCGAAGTCGCTGCGCCTGCGCAAGAAGATTCTGCAACAAAACAGGCGGCCCAAGCGATGGGAGAAGGCCGAGCAGTTCAGTTGAGGAATGCGCCGCTTTGATGAACTGGGTGCTCCATCCTTCCGCGCCTTTTGCGGAAAAGGTGGGAAAGCAAGAATTAATCTACAGCCGCCGCTTCGCTTCCAGTACGCGCTCCAGTGCTTCCTCTGCCGTTGCCCCAATCGCAGACAGGTGGCCCATTTTGCGGCCCATCTTCGCGGCCCGTTTTTCATATAAATGCAACCGCACGCTCGGGACGGCGAGCGCCGCCGCGAAGTTCGGCGACATCGTGAGCCAGATATCGCCAAGCAGGTTCACGATCGCGGCCGGAGTGATGAGCGACGTATCGCCCAGCGGCAGGTTGCATGTCGCTCGCACAAGCTGCTCGAACTGGCTGGTGACGCAACCGCGTTCGCTCTGGTGATAGCTGTTGTGCGGTCGCGGCGCCAATTCGTTCACCAGGAGCCGGCCCTGCCTGGTAAGAAATATCTCAACGCAGAGCAGTCCCTCGATGCCGAGTGCCTCAATGATCGAAGCAGCCAGTTGCTCGGCGCGCTTTTCCATATCTGGCGAGATGCCGGCGGGAAGCACGCTCCAGGCGAGGATCTGATTCTCATGGTGATTGCGGGCTGCGGGATAGCTGCGCACTTCGCCCGAGGGACTGCGCGCGGCCATCACGCTGATCTCGCAATCGATGTCGAGCGCCTGCTCGGCAACTGCGGGTTTTTGCCCGATGGCTTTCCATGCATCCGTAATGGATTGCGGGCTCAGCGGCGCATCCATGCCGATACGAACCTGGCCGCGGCCGTCGTAGCCACCTCGCCCGATCTTCAGATACACCCAGCCGCCGAGCGCCCGCACCGCATTGTGCAGGTCATCTTCGCTTTGAATCACGCGAAACGGACCGACCGGGAATCCGTTCTCAGCGAGCCACGTCTTCTGAAGTGTCTTGTCCTGGATGATGCGGATCGGTTCGACGCCGGGCCGAAGCGGCACGAGTTGCGCGACCTCGTTCAGGGCATCCACGCCGATCTGCTCGATCTCAATCGTTGCGACGTCGGCATCGCGCGTCAGCTTTTTCGCAGCAGAAATGTCGTCCCATGCACCCACGATCGTTTCATCGGCAACAAAGCTTGCCGGACACCTGGGCTCCGGATCCATAACGAGCACGCGATAGCCCATGGTGCGCGCGGCCATGGCGGTCATGCGGCCAAGCTGGCCCCCGCCGAGAATGGCGATGAGGCCGCCGGGTTCAATGATGGGCGGCAAATCGGAGGTCACTCAGGCAGCTCC
>Ga0326727_10013313_pt1 | contig 18362 bp, 10 predicted proteins | sample MB2enrmetagenome_FD_207643 | JGI IMG/M metagenome (GOLD analysis project Ga0326727, IMG submission 207643) | Lab enriched peat soil microbial communities from McLean, Ithaca, NY, United States - MB29MY | ecosystem: Environmental > Terrestrial > Soil > Wetlands > Peat | place: USA: New York...
CAGGATCCCAAAACCCAGATTCGCGATTACAAGCCCTCCCTGATTCACGTGCCGCTCATTCAAAAGCCGGGCAAGCGAGTGGACATCACCATTCCGGTGGAGGAAGGCCAGCTTTATCACCTGGGGGGAATCACTTTTACGGGCAACAAAGCTATCACCAATACCCAGTTCCTGCGCCGCCTGTTCGGGATGAAGGACGGCGACATTTTCGACATGGACTTGGTGCGCAAAGGACTGGAGAACCTGCGCAAAGCGTACGGCGAGGGGGGCTACATCAACTTCACCCCGGTACCCGACACCAAATACGACGAGGATAAGAAGCTGATCTTCCTGGCCATCGACCTCGATGAGGGCAAGCAGTTTTACGTGCGCCGCATTGAGTTCTCGGGCAACACCACCACGCGCGACAAAGTGATTCGCCGCGAGCTGGCCCTGGAAGAAGGCAACATCTACAACAGCCGGATGTGGGAAATGAGCCTGATGCGCCTCAACCAGCTCGGCTATTTCGAACAGCTTAAGCCCGACGAGGCTACGGAAAAGAAGTTGAACGAGCAGGAAGGCACCGTAGATTTGACCCTGAAAGTCAAGGAGAAGGGGAAGAATTCCATCGGCTTGAGCGGCGGGGTGAGCGGACTGGAGGGGTCCTTCATTGGCCTCAATTACTCCACCAACAACTTCCTGGGCCTAGGCGAAACGCTGAGTGTAAGCGCCAACCTGGGCAACATTCAACGCAGCATCATGTTCGGGTTCACCGAGCCCTATGCCTTCGACCGCCCCCTGCAGCTCGGATTTACGCTGTATACGAGCAAGTACAATTACAATCAGGCGGAGCAGGAACAACTGCTGTTGAATCAAAAGCTCAACTTGTCGCAGGCGGTGCTTAACACCCTGCTCAACTACACCCAGTCGAGCACCGGGCTCACCCTCTCGGCCAGCTATCCGCTGCCCCATTCCATCAAGCGTTTCGGTCTCACGTACGGGCTGGACAATTCATCGCTGAAAACCTTCAGCACCGCCTCGCAGCAGTATTTCGAGTTTCTGAATTTCCGCAGCATCTCCGGCCCCAATTCGCTCGATGGGATCATTACCAGCAAGCTGACGCCCAACTTCAGCAGCAACTCGATCAGCAACCCACTTCGCCCGCAATTCGGGCAGAGTATCTTTATCGGCACCGACATTGCCGGTCTGGGTGGCAACGTGCGGATGATCCGGCCGGTGGCGGAGTTCAAACGCTTTACTCCTATGGCGGGACTGAAGCCGAAAAAGAGGGGTGATCCGAAAGGCAGAGAGGTGCTCGGGTTCCGGCTGCAGGGCTCCTTCGTGACCGGATACGGGGGCGTCGTGGCGCCCCCCTTCCAGCGCTTTTATTCCGGCGGCGACAACGATTTGCGGGGATTCGATATTCGCTCCATCACCCCCTACACGTTCATCAGCAATACGATCAATGTGACCTTGCTCAATCCGGACGGGTTGCCGGTACCTGTGGATTCCAGCAATTCCCGGAAGGGGAGTGTCACCATCCCCATACCGGTGCAGCAGTTGGTGTTCACCGGGGGCGACACCAGCGTGGTCAGCAATCTGGAGTACCGGGTCCCGATCGCCGGCCCCGTGGTGCTGGCGTTTTTTGACGACGTCGGAGTCAATGCGGCGGCAAGGCAATCGCAGCTCCAGCTCAGCAGCAGTCAGCTCGCCACCTTGACCACCACCAGTTTTGGGTGCCCCACGTTCACCCCGGGCGTCGGCTGCACTCCCCTTCCGGCCAGTCAGGTTCCGGTATTTTCGCAGGACCTGAAGGTAATCCCGTCCACCAATTGGCTGCCCCGGATGTCCACGGGAGCGGAACTGCAAGTCATGATGCCGGTCATCAACGCGCCTTTCCGGATTTATTGGGCTTACAACCCGCTACGGCTGGACAAGCTGGTCAATACGCCCAATCCCCTTACCCGAAGTATGTTTCCTCCAGGCGCGCCAGGCGATTACACGTTCCAGGTCACCAATGCGCTTTATGCCCCAGAGTACCTGTTGCGGGAACCGCGCAAGACGTTTCGTTTCACGGTAGCCACGACGTTCTGAGGAAGCGGTGGGGGAGGCGTCCGCGAGCAAGCGGCGCGGCGGTCTAAATTGACGCTATTCAGCCCCGGTACCTATAATCCAGAAGTATCAACGACCCTGAGAGCTTTTCTTGGCCATGGAGCCGGGTAGGATCTTGGGGGTTTGAGCGATCTCAAGGAGTTCAACCGTCCAATGACACGCAAGCTGGCAAGTATCGTCTTTGTTGTCCTCGCCCTGGCCCTGGCCCTGGCCGCGCAAACTGCGCCCGACGCGGCCGCCCCTGCGGGACCCGTTCCCATTAAGATCGGCATCGTCGACATCCAAAGGGCGATTGTGGCCACCAACGAAGGACAGCGAGATTTCCAGAATTTGGATAAGAAGTTTGAGCCCAAGCGTACTGCCCTGCAGAAGGACAGTGCGGATCTCGAGGAAATGCAGAAACAGCTTCAGACCCAGGGTGACAAGCTGAACGACAGCGCACGCAACGACCTGCAGAAAAACATCGAGGCCAAGAAGAAGACGTTTCAACGCAACTACGAGGACGCGCAGAGCGACTGGCAGGGCCAGCAGGGCGAGATTGCCAATCGTATTGGGGGCAAGATGCTCGAGGTGATCGAAAAATATGCCTCCGCGAATGGCTATGCTGTGGTATTGGACGCGAGCCAGAGCAATCAATCCAATCCGATACTGTATGCCAGTGCCGCGAGCAACATCACGAAGGCGATAGTGGACGCCTATAACGTGCAGTCCAATGTGCCGCCCCCGCCGGCGCCCGCGAATGCGGCCAGCGGCGCGCCCGCCAAGCCGAGCACGACCGGCTCGCCCGCCAAGCCGAGCACGACCGGCGCGCCCGCCAGACCGAGCACGACCGGCGCCAAGCCCGCAGGAAGCACCGCCGCGCCGAAACAGTAGTTGGAAGACGATGGAGTATTCCTGGCCCCGGCTGCGGGAACGGCCGGAGCCAGGGTTCTTCTTTTCTTTTGTCGTTCGCAAGTGTGTAGAATAGGACTTACCCCACGCATGCGCCGTTGGCATGCGACCCCTGGTTGTCGGGACGTGGCTCAGCCTGGTAGAGCACTCGCTTGGGGTGCGAGGGGTCGGCAGTTCAAATCTGCCCGTCCCGACCACTTCTTTCTTACGACATAAGGGGTCCTTCGCTTCCCTCAGGATTTCGCCTGCGGGCTCCCGCTTCGCTCACGCCCGCAAAACGGCTCAACTTGGGGTGCGAGGGGTCGGCAGTTCAAATCTGCCCGTCCCGACCATTTCTTTCTCGGGACACGAACGGGTCCTTCGCTTCGCCCAGAGGCTGCGATTCTTTTGCCGGGACCTGCCATTCAATCCTGCGATCCCGAACGAAGCAAGAACACGGTCCCGCTCCGGTATGGGGGCGCCAAGTTCTTCTCTGTCTTGCCGTTAGAGCGGCGGGGCAGAGCCTGCCCTGAGCTTGCCCAAAGGGTCCTTCGCTTCGCTCACGCCCGCAACACGGCTCAACTTGGGGTACGAGGGGTCGGGAGTTCAAATCTGCCGGTCCCAGCCATTTCTTCTACTGCGAGGCGGGGATATTCGCGGTATGCTTCATATTCATACTTCCAATAGCAATTAAATTTATGAACTCCTGAGGTATAGATACATGACGGGCGTTGGCCTCAAGCCTACCAAGGACCAGTACGTAATCGATCCGGCGCACGATGTACTGCGCTCGGAGCGACTTCCGCTTGACGATATTTTCCGGCCCAAAGCGGTCGCCTTGATCGGCGCCTCCGAGCGGCCGGGCAGCGTCGGCCGCTCGGTGTTGTGGAATCTGTTAAGCACGCCGTTTGGCGGTACCGTGTACCCGATCAATTCGAAACGGGACAGCATTCTGGGCATTCGCGCCTACAAGGACATGGCTTCGGTACCCGAGCCTATCGATCTGGTCGTAATCACCACACCGGCCTCGAGCGTAGTCAGCCTGATCGAGGAAGCGGTGGCCAACAGAGTGCCCGCGGGCATCATTATCTCCGCCGGCTTCAAAGAGGCCGGGGAAGAGGGCAAGGAGTACGAGCGCCAAATCGGCAAACTGATTGCCGGCAAGATGCGCATTGTCGGACCCAACTGCCTGGGAGTAATGAATCCGGTTACCGGACTCAACGCTACTTTTGCCAACAATATCGCGCGGCCCGGCAACATCGCCTTCATCAGCCAGAGCGGCGCCCTGTGCTGCGCCGTGCTGGACTGGAGCTTGGGCGAGCTGGTGGGCTTCAGCGGCTTCGTTTCCGTGGGCTCGATGCTGGACGTCGACTGGGGCGATTTGATCACGTACTACGGCAAAGATTCCCGCACCCACTCCATCGTGTGCTACATGGAGACGGTCGGCAATGCCCGCTCCTTCCTTTCGGCAGCCCGCGAGGTGTCGCTGGTCAAGCCCATCATCGTGATCAAGCCTGGGCGCACCTCGGCGGCGGCTAAGGCGGCCGCCTCGCACACCGGCTCGCTAACGGGCAGCGACGAAGTGTTGGAAGCGGCTTTCCGGCGCTGCGGCGTGCTCCGGGTGGACAGCATTGCAAGCATCTTTCACATGTCGGAAGTCCTGGGAAAACAGCCTCGCCCGCGGGGGCCGCGGCTCTGCATCGTCACCAATGCAGGTGGTCCCGGAGTGCTGGCTACCGATGCCCTGAGCAGCGAGGGCGGCGAACTGGCCGAACTTTCCGCAGAGACCATGAAGGCGTTCGACGCCATCCTGCCGTCCGCCTGGAGCCACAACAATCCGGTGGACATTCTCGGCGACGCCGAGCCGGAACGCTACTCCAAGGCCCTGGAGATTGCGGCCAAAGATCCCAACATCGACGGCATGATGGTGATCATGACGCCCCAGGGCATGACCGATCCTACGCGCATTGCCGAAAATCTCAAGCCTCTGGCCCAGTCGCTGGGCAAGCCGGTGCTGGCAAGCTGGATGGGCGGACCGGTGGTCCGGGCCGGGGAAGAGATTCTGAACCGCGCCGGCATCCCCACCTTCCTCTTCCCCGACGCCGCCGCCCAGGCCTTCGTCTACATGTGGAAGTACAGCTACAACCTCAAGGGACTGTATGAAACACCTTCCCTGCCGACGGGGCAGGAGCACGAAGCCGATCGCAACGCCGCCGCCCAGATTGTGGATGCGGTGCGGCAGTCGGACCGGACCATTCTCACGGAATACGAATCCAAGAAGCTGCTGGAAGCTTATGGCATTCCGACCGTCCGGACAGAGATCGCCCGCAGCGCTGCGGAAGCGGTGGCGCTGGCCGGGCAGATCGGCTATCCGGTGGTGTTGAAACTGTACTCCGAGACCATCACGCACAAGACCGATGTCGGCGGGGTGCAACTGAATCTCCGCGATGCCGAGGCGGTGGGTACGGCCTACACGGCCATTGCCACCGCGGTGGGCGAGAAGGTCGGGAAGGAACACTTCCTGGGCGTAACCGTCCAACCCATGGCTAAGCTGGACGGCTACGAAGTCATTATCGGCTCCAGCATCGACCCCCAGTTTGGTCCGGTGCTGCTGTTCGGCTCCGGCGGACAACTGGTAGAGGTTTACAAGGACCGGGCCTTGGCGCTACCCCCGCTCAACCGAACCCTGGCCCGGCGGATGATGGAAGGCACCAAGATTTACCGGGCCTTGAAGGGCGTGCGCGGCCGTCCCCCCGTGGACATGAATGCCCTCGAGTCGTTACTGGTGGCCTTTAGCCAGTTGGTGATGGAGCAGCCCCGCATCAAGGAGATCGATATCAATCCGTTGCTGGCTTCCCCCGACCGGCTGCTCGCCCTCGACGCCCGGGTGGTGCTGTTCGAGAAGAGCGTAAAGGACGAAGACCTGCCGAAGCCGGCGATTCGCCCCTATCCAACGCAGTACGTGGGCGACTTCGAGACCCAGGACGGACAGCATATCCATATTCGTCCGATCCGGCCGGAAGATGAACCGCTCATGGTGAAGTTCCACGAGCATCTCTCCGATCGCAGCGTGTATCTGCGTTTCTTCCAGCCGTTGCAACTGGCCCAACGCACCGCGCATGAGCGCCTGACCCGCATGTGTTTCATCGACTACGACCGCGAACTGGCGTTGGTGGCGACGCGCTCGGAATCGGGGATGCAACAGCCTGAGCTTCTGGCCGTCGTACGACTGAGCAAGGTCCACGGCACCGGTACCGCCGAACTGACGCTGATCGTCAAGGACGATTTTCAGCACCACGGCCTCGGACGGGAGTTGGCCCGGCGGGCCATCGAGGTGGCCCGCGCAGAGAAAGTCTCCAAACTTGAGGGCAACACTCTCCCCGAGAACACCGAAATGCAGGATCTGTGCAGAAAACTGGGCTTTACCTTGACCCCACAGGACAAGTACGTGCACTGCGAACTGGCGCTAAGCTAGGCGGGAACGTCAGGGCGTAACGAGACCCATGCCATAAGGGTCATCCTGGGTGGAGCGAAGGACCTGTTTTCTCGTGCATCTTCAGCAGCACCAGACGAGAAGAAAACAGCAGATTTTTCGCTCCGCTCAGAATGACCCAAATGGATGGAGAAACGGCTTGGGAAGCGAAGGGGGAGGGGTTCTCAAGCGCGAGCGAAGAGGCTGGAGCGGGGTACGGGACTCGAACCCGTTTCGCCGGCTTGGGAAGCCGGGGCACGACCCATATACCAACCCCGCTTAACGGGTCATTGTAGCAGACCGGGCAATCGCCGGCGCGGGGAAACGCAACTATCGATTCCCAGCGGGCGCCATCTCCTCCGCCACGCATTTCTGGAAATACGGAAGGCAGAGGCGCAAACCGGTTTCCAGCGGAATCTTGGGTTCCCAGCCGAGCAGTGCCTGGGCTTTGCCGATGTCGGGACGGCGTTGCTTGGGATCGTCCTGAGGCAGCGCTTGGTAACGGATCTTGCTGGCGGAGCCGGTAACCCGCAGCACTACGCCGGCACACTCCAGCATGGTGAATTCCCGCGGATTGCCGATATTCACCGGCTCGTGCTCGTCCGAGCGCGCCAAGCGCAGAATGCCATCCACCTCATCGGAAACGTAGCAGAAACTCCGCGTCTGGGTACCGTCTCCATAGACCGTCAAGTCTTCCCCACGGAGCGCCTGTTTCATGAAATTGGAAATCACCCGGCCGTCGTCGATTTGCAGCCGCGGTCCGTAGGTGTTGAAGATGCGCACAATGCGCGTGTCCACCTTATGAGTTCGGCAATAGGCCATGGTGGCGGCTTCGGCAAAGCGCTTGGCCTCGTCATAGACGGAGCGGGGGCCGACGGAATTCACGTGGCCCCAATAGGTCTCCTTCTGGGGATGTTCCAGCGGATCGCCATAACACTCGGAGGTGGAGGCCAGGAGAAACTTCGCCCCATACTGGCGCGCCAACTCCAGGCACTGAAAGACGCCTTGCGAACCGACCCGCAGGGTTTCGATCGGGTGATTCAAGTAATCCACCGGGCTGGCGGGGGAGGCGAAATCGAAGATGAAGTCCACCGCGCCGCAGTCGAACGGTTCGCAAATATCCTTGATCTGGAGTTCGAAGCGCGGCTCCTGACGCAGGTGGGCAAGGTTGGAAAGCCGTCCCGTCAGCAAATTGTCAACCGTGATCACCTCATGGCCTTCGGCCAAGAGGGCATCGCACAGGTGCGAACCCAAAAAACCGGCGCCGCCGGTGACTAACATGCGCATTATCTTGCCGTCTCCGTTGCCGCCAAGTTCTGCCGCCGCGAGTCTTCCTCGTCCAGCATCACATCGGCACGTCCTACACTGAGATAGATGAACCGATGGCGCCGCATGATTTCCGGGTCCCACAAATTGCGGCCGTCGATGACAATTGGGTATTTCAGCGTTTGGCGCAAGCGGGCCAGGTCGAGGGTCTTGAATTCTTGCCACTCCGTCAGGACCAGCAGGGCATCGGCGTCAGCGGCGGCGTCATAGGCGCTTTCGACGTAGTGCACGCCCTTATCGCCCAGAATTTCGCGGGCGCGACCGGAGGCGGCCGGATCGTAGGCCTGCACTTCACAGCCTTCGGCGAGCAGCGAATTGATAATGGCCAGCGCCGGCGACTCGCGCACGTCGTCGGTGCCGCCTTTGAAGGCCAAACCGAGCACCCCCAGACGCTTGCCTTTCACGGTCCAGAGAGCGCGCCGGACTTTGCGCAGAAAACGCTGGCGCTGCTCGTCGTTGATGTGCATGACCTCCTCCAGAAGGCGGAAGTCATAGCCGCACTCGCGGGCCACGGCACGGTAGGCGGATAGGTCCTTGGGAAAGCAAGAGCCCCCATAACCGATGCCCGGATATAGGAAGCGCCCGCCAATGCGGGAATCGGAACCGATACCCGCGCGCACCTGGTCGATGTCCGCTCCCACCGATTCACAGATGGTAGCCACGGCGTTGATAAAGCTTATCTTCATGGCCAGAAAAGCGTTGGAGGCGTACTTGATCAGTTCGGCCGACTTGGTGGTGGTCGCGATCGACGGGGGCGGGACTTTGGCCGCAGGCGGCCCCGGAATCGCGTCGGGCCGGCGATAATAACTGCCGTCGAGCAAGGGTTGGTAGATCTCGTTCAAGAGCGCTGCGGCCGCCGCGGTGTTCGCTCCCAGCACGATACGGTCGGGATAGAGAAAGTCCTGCACGGCGGTCCCTTCTCTCAGGAACTCGGGATTGGAAGCCACCTCAAACTGGCCGGGCGGGGCGCCGTTCAGCAGCATGACGCGGCGCACCCAATCGCTGGTGTATACCGGCACCGTGCTCTTGCCGACAATGAGTTTATAGCCGGTGACCGACCGGGCAATCTCGCGCGCCACCGACTCCACATAGGACAGATCCGCCTCCCCGCCGAAGGTTGGCGGCGTTCCCACCGCAATGAACACCGCCTGGCTCAGCGAAACGGCTTCCGGCAGGCTGGCGGAGAAGGAAAGCCGCCGGTGACGATGGCGGGCCAGCAACTCGGGAAGATGCGCCTCGTGGATGGGACAAGCCCCGGCCTGCAGAGCCGCAAACTTTTCCGGATCGTTATCGACCAGGACCACCTCATGGCCGAGTTCGGCGAAACAAGCGCCCGCTACCAGACCTACATAGCCGGAACCAATGACCGCGATATGCATGAATCTCTGCCTTGGCAAATCTAAGCGTTACCTCCTCGAAAATAGCACACGGGCGCGACCGGGGCTCAGCGAACCGCCGTCATTTCGCGGCTTCCGACCATGGCGGCACAATGCCGTTCACCCGCGCATAGGCAACCAATTGGCCCATGTGCTCATTGGCGTGAATGATGATCCGAAGATACATACCATCGACGGTAACATCATGGCCGACAATTTTGACCTTGCGCTGCAAGTCGGCGGGCTTGAGCCCGGCCCGGGCGGTCTTGACAGCGTCGAGGGAGCGCTTCAACCAATCGATGACTTTGGCCTTGTCGGTAACCGTCTTCTCCAGGCTGGGGGAATCCATGTCGGCAGGCATCTTCGGTCCGGTAACGCTCAGCAAATAGAAGTTGGTCAGGGCGATGTGCATGAAGACCTCGCTGGTGGAACGTACCCCGGGACCAGGACGCCAGGAGAACTTCTCGGCGGGAATGGCTTCCGCCAGCGCCACCAGTTGCCGGGAAACGTGGCCCCACTCGCCGCCATAACCCTGCCAGATGCCTTCCAGCGGGTCCAGTCTTTGGCCATGCAGCGCCGTGGCGCACAATACGAGAGCCAGCAGGCACCTCTTCATAAAGCCTCCTTTGCGATACTGCGGGGTGAAATTCACCGGGCCGCTGGAAGCAGCGGGGAATGCAGGACGATGCGCGCAATTTCCCCGCGCTGCCACAGCCGCATGCGCGGGCCCCAGGTGCCGGTTCCGCGGCAAACGATCAGCGGCATGCCATTGACATTGTAATATCCGGCCACGAACGGATAGATCGCCTGGATAACGTAGTTGAACGGCCAGATCTGGCCATTGTGGGTATGGCCGGACAGCATGAGACCGATCCCCGGATAGGCGGCTCGATCCGGCGGCCAGGGCGTATGCGAAAGAAAGACCGTAGCGCCGGAGGCGGGACGTCCGGTCAGGGCGCGGTCCAAAGCGGACTGGTAATTGCCGGCCCGGCGCCGCAGGGTTGTAAGATCGTCGACCCCGGCAACGATCAGGCCGGACGCCGCCGGTTCCCAGCGATTGTGGAGCAGATGGATGCCTGCGTCCTGCAGGACGGTGTCGCGTTCGCCGGGAGGTCCGAAGGTTTCATGATTGCCGTCGACCGCCCAAACGCCGAGCGGCGCGGACAGGCGGCCCAGGATGGGTCCCCATTTGCGCTTGGCCGCGCCGTGATCCTCGATAATGTCTCCCGCCAGCACAATCAGGCTGGGGTGGAGGGCTTCAACCTGAGCAATGCGAGCCAAGATCCAGCGCTCGTCCAGCATGGCGCCGAGGTGAGTGTCGGAGAGAAGCACCAGTACGGCGCCATCGCGTTCGGCAGGCAGGTTCTGAAGAACGACATTGTAGCTGGTAACCACGGGAGGGCGGTGCGCCTGGACGATGGCGACGATGCTGAGTACCAGCGCAACGCCCAGACTCCAGGTGCGCACCGCCGGGGCCAGGTGCGGCGCCAGGAAGCCAGATCCGGTAACCAGGTCGGCCGCCAGCAAGCTCAGAAAAACCAGGAACAGGATACCGATCCAGTAAGAACCGACGACCTCCAGAAAGAACCCCAGCCGGTCGAACCCCGCCTGGTCCGCGATGCGCGATGCCAGGTAGCTGGCCCACAATAGCAGCAAAATCGCGAACAGTACCGGCCGCGGGAGATAGCGCACCACCAACGGAAGCGAAGCTCCGCGCCAGCCCACGTAAACATGCAGCAACGTCCAGAGGGAAAGGATAATGGCAAAGAACATGGGGAGTCCGAGCTCGTGCTATTCGCCTAATGTAGCATGCCGGGTTTGTCATCCCGAGTCCCATGGGCCTGCGGCCCACCAAAGTGGATGAAAAACGGTGTGCCCGCGGTCAGCGTTCCTAAATGCCGCCAAGGGTGCACGAAAAAAGCAGGTCCTTCGCTCCGCTCAGGATGACGACACCTTCGTTTTTCATCCACTTCGGTGGGCCCCGGGATGACAAATTCGCGATTTTTCGATGTGGAGCATTTAGGTACCCGCATCTCTGAGTAAACTGGATTCTTGGCAAACTAACATCTTGGGGCAGTGAGGCACAAATGGTGCACGAATGGTAAAAGTGTCCGATTACGTGGTGAGGCGCCTGGCCGATTGGGGAGTGCGGCACATTTTTCTGCTGACCGGGGGGGGCGCCATGCACTTGAACCACGCCATTGGACAGGAGCGGCGCTTGGCCTATGTCTGCCACCACCATGAGCAGGCAGCAGCCATGGCGGCCGAAGGCTATGCGCGCATCAGCGGCCGGCCGGGGGTAATCAACGTCACCACCGGGCCGGGCGGTATCAATGCGCTCAACGGCGTTTTTGGCTCCTGGACGGACTCGATTCCAATGCTGGTGCTTTCCGGACAAGTGAAGCGGGAAACCTGCATGGCCACGGCGGGAGTCCGCGGACTGCGGCAGCTCGGCGACCAGGAAGCCGACATTCTCTCGATGGTCAAGGGAATCACCAAGTACTCAGCGCCGATCGCAGATCCGGCGACGGTACGCTATCACCTGGAACGCGCCTTCCACCTCTGCCAATCGGGCCGGCCGGGGCCCTGCTGGATCGATGTCCCCTTGGATGTGCAGGCGGCGCAAGTCGATGAGAACGAGTTGCCAGGCTACGATCCCGCCGAAGACGAGCTGCCTGAAAACCGCCAGGAGTTGGCGGCGCAGTGCCGCGAGATCGTCGAACGGCTGCGCCACGCGCGCCGTCCAGTGGTGATGGGGGGCACCGGGGTCCGCTTGGCCGGCGCGCTGCCGGAATTCACCGCTCTGGTGCAGCGCCTGCGAGTGCCGGTCGTAACCGCGTGGACGCACGATTTGATCGCTTCCGGTCACGAACTGTTCTGTGGCCGTCCGGGCACCATCGGAGAGCGGGCCGGGAACTTCACCGTGCAAAATGCGGACCTGCTGCTGGTTCTGGGTTCCCGGCTCAACCTGCGGCAAGTGAGCTACAACTGGCCGGCGTTTGCTCCCAAAGCTTTCAAGATCCAAGTGGATATCGATGCCGCAGAACTGGCCAAGCCACTGGTGCGGCCCGACTTGGGGGTCCAGTGCGACTTGAAAAGATTTCTGCCGGAATTGCTCGCGCAACTCGAGGATGCGGGGTACCGCGGCGGCAGCCACGCTACCTGGCTGGCGTGGTGCCGGGAGCGCGTGGCGCGCTATCCAGTGGTGCAGGCCCGCCACCGTGTCCCCGGCCCACCGCTGAATCCCTACCATTTTGTGGAGCGGCTCAACCCCATGCTGCTGCCCGACGACGTGGTGGTCTGTGGGAATGCGAGCGCGTGCATTGTGCCCTTTCAGGTGCTGCGGCTGGAACCACAACAGCGGCTGATTTCCAATTCGGGGGCGGCGTCGATGGGATGGGATTTGCCCGCCGCCATCGGAGCGGCCTTTGCCGGGGGCGGCCGGCGGGTGCTTTGCCTGGCCGGCGATGGCAGTCTGCAATTGAACATTCAGGAGTTGCAGACGGTGTTCCACCACCAACTGCCGCTCAAGATTCTGGTGCTTAACAACGGAGGTTACCTGTCGATCCGCAGCACGCAGAAAAACTTCTTCGGCAGCTTGATGGGAGAGGGACCGGAGAGCGGAGTTTCTTTCCCCGATTTCGTCAAAGTGGGGCAGGCCTACGGGATCCCCAGCCTGCGCGTGGACCGCGTGGCGGGGCTGGCGGAGGTGCGGAAGGCCCTGGAAAGCGCCGGCCCCGCCTTGATCGAAGTGATGCTCGATCCCGCCCAGGAATTCGAACCGCGCGTGCGGTCCAAGCAACTGCCCGATGGGCGCATCGTTTCGCCGCCCCTGGAAGACATGTATCCCTTCCTGGGAGCCGACGAATTGGCGGCCAATGTCTTTCCGGAGCCCGGCGGCGATGGCCCCGAGAAGAGGTGAAGACATCGTTAGGAGCGTGGTGCCCACGGAACTCGGGTCATCCTGAGCAAAGCGAAGGATCTGCTGTTTTTTGTGCTCCTCACTTGTCATTGAGGGTGCAAGAGAAAGCAGGTCCTTCGCTGCGCTCAGGGTGACCCATATCAGTGCGCCGATCAGCCGAAACAAGTGCACGAGGAAGAATGTCTCAGTTGATAACGGAAGATCTGGATAGCGCCTTCGGGGACGACCCGAGTTTGTGGGAAGAGCTGCGGGGACAGCGCCTGTTCATTGCGGGCGGCACCGGCTTCTTCGGTTGCTGGTTTCTGGAGAGTATTGCCTGGGCCAACGCCCGTCTGAATCTGGATTTGCGGGCCACGGTGCTGAGCCGTAACCCGGAAGCCTTCCGGCAGAAATGTCCGGAACTGGCGAACAATCCGGCATTCCAGTTTCAACCCGGCGATGTGCGCTCGTTCGAGTTCCCCGCGGGACAGTACTCCCACCTCGTCCATGCCGGGGCCGACGCCCGCGCCCACATCAACGACACCAAGCCGTTCGAGATGCTGGACACCATCGTCCAGGGCACGCGGCATTGCCTGGAATTCGCCCAGGCGTGCGGAGCCAAGAAGTTCCTCTACATCAGCTCCGGCGCGGTGTACGGACCGAAGCCCCCCGAGGGCGTGGAGGAACACTTCGCCGGCGGCCCCGATCCGCTGGATCCCTACGCGGCCTATGCGGAAGGTAAACGCGTGGCTGAGCTGCAATGCGCGCTGGCCGCAGCCTCCGGGTTCGAGGTCAAGCTGGCGCGGTGCTTCACTTTCCTGGGACCGTATATGGAGCTGAACGCACATTTCGCTATCGGCAACTTCATTCGCGACCAGATGAAGGGCGGGCCGATCCGCGTTCAGGGAAACGGTCAGGCGGTGCGTTCCTACATGTATGCGGGAGACCTGACGGTCTGGCTGTGGACGATTCTGCTCCGGGGAACCAGCGGCCGGGCCTACAACGTGGGCTCGGAGAAGGCGGTCACCATCGCCGAAACGGCGCACGCGGTGGCTGGCGCGCTTGTCCCTCGCGTGGCCGTGGAGATCGCCGGGAAACCGAATCGGGCCGGCGCGGCCCAGAGTTATGTTCCCTCTACGGCGCGGGCGCAGAGGGAACTGGGACTGCGTTGCCGGATCGGCCTCCCCGAAGCTATTCAGCGCACCCAGGCATGGTTTCGGCCGCGGGTGGAAACGGATGGCGTATAATCCGCCCTTGGTTCAGCCAACGTGCGCCTGCTCATAATTAGCGATATCCATTCCAATCTGGAGGCCCTGGAGGCTTGCCTCGACGCGGCGCCCGCCTACGACCTGATGGTCAATTTGGGCGATGTGGTGGGCTACGGGGCCAGTCCCAACCAAACGATCGCACGCGTGCGTCAACTCGGTCGTGTCCACGTGCGCGGCAACCATGACAAAGCCTGCTCCGGAGTTACGACCGTCGACGGCTTCAACCCGATTGCGGCGTGGGCCGCCCGCTGGACGTACGCGGCGCTGACCCCGGAGAACCGGGATTGGCTGCGGGCTCTGCCCGCCGGACCGCTGGCCGTCCCCGGGCTTACCCACGTGCAGTTCGTGCATGGTTCTCCCCTGGACGAAGACGACTATCTGATTGGACTTACCGATGCTTTGCAAGCCTTGCTCGGCATTCCGGCGCCGGTAACCTTTTTCGGCCACAGCCATGTCCAGGGCGGTTTCTCGCTGCACCGCGAGCGCGGCAGCGAAATCCATCCGCCGATCGAGCTCGGCAATGGCGCCGGGCACGGTGAACTTCGGCTCCAGCCTCGTGGGCATTACTTGATTAACCCGGGTTCCGTGGGCCAGCCCCGCGATGGCGACTGGCGGCCGGGCTTCGCTTTGTACGATAGCGGTGCCCGCACCGTCCACTTCCACCGCGTGCCCTACGATGTGGAAAGGGCTATGAAACGCATCCACGAAGCCGCCTTGCCGGAACGGCTGGCCACCCGTTTGCTCCTAGGGCGGTAGACTCTGCATCGGCGATTGGCGAGGGTCTGGATTTCACCCAGTCCCAGAAGACGTTCATAGGCGGTGACCAGAGTCGAGCCCAGGACCTGAGCGGTGGCGGCCAGGATTCGGTCGGCAGGATCAAGCACTCCTCCCAGGCGAGCCACGCGGCACAAGGATGTTGCCCGAATCGGTTCTCCGCAGGCTGGGGTAAAATACTGCGGCCGCGGGAGACTGGGCGCGAGGATCTCAGGTTGCGCATTCGCGCCTTCGGACTGGGTCTGCTTGGCAGGATTCTGGGTGGTCTTTACCGCTCTGGCGCCACATCCATGCGGAGGCGACAAGCCACCGCTTTGCCCTTTTCAAATGCGGGAATGAACTTCCATCCCCGAGTTGCCTCTATCAGCTCTTTGCCGGAACCTCCTTGCAGTTTCGCGGACCGGACTTTTCCGGCGGCATCAATCACCAACTCGAGCGTCCACTGCGCTTCGGCTGGCGGCTTGTCGGCGCTAGACGGAGACGGGGCCAGCAGTAGAATAGCCTTGGGCGTCGTGTCGACAAATCCGTGTACATCGCCGACAGCAGCGTACTTGGGGCGGTTGGAGGAACCGTTGTTGGCCTCATAGAAACCGGGGGTGCTCTGGCTTCCGACTGCATGCGCCGTTACCGCGGGGCCGATTTCACGTTGCTCAAGCGACTGCTCTACGTCATAGATGCGGACCTGATTCTTCTTCTTGCTATTAAGCTCGGGAGCGTCCGGGGAGACACTATCGATTTGGGAACGGAGGCCACGGACTTGCGCATACAAGATAGCGCTGCGGATGCGGGCTAGGTCTTCCGGCGGCCACATGTCGGCCAAGGCGCCCCATGCCTCCTCATCGCGGCCGCTATTCAGGTAGGCCCAAACGATTTCCAGCACCTTGACCTTCGTGCTTCGTAAACGGCGGGTCCGCTCCGCCGTTGAAGAAGCAGCCTCCGCCAACCGGCCATCGCTCTCCGCCCCGGCACGCCAGAAGCGGGCTTGCTGGGGACCCCATTCCACCCCAGCAAGCCAGAAGCGGGCTTGCTGGGGACCCCATTGCCGGAAGTCGCCGATGTCCTGTGCGCTAAGTCCAGCTCGTATCGTTGCAATTTGCCCGTCAAAGTACGCGGGGAACTCGGCGCTGGCATCCCTGAGTCGGTTGCGTTCAAGGCGGAGCGCCACGGCCGGCGCGTAATCGAAGTCGCCCGGAGAAAATCCCTCGAAACCCCGGATGGCTGCGACGTCACGGGTCCATATGACATTTCTGCCGCTTAAGTCCGCATCTTCAGCACGATAGAAATCGCCTCCGCCGATGGTGCGTAACAACTGCGGGGGCTGGCTCAGCGAGTAGATCAGGTACGTCATTTCCGGCTCGTCGCGGGACTTCTTGATCTGGAAGGCAACCACGGGCACATCCAATCCCAGATCGGCACCCAGCACATCGATATCGACCTGCGCAGCCTCCGTGGCCACCGGCAACTCGTGTCCTTCCCAGGCGAGCGAAGCGGCACAGGATCGTTGCGCGAATCCGCCACTCTTGGTGGCGCCCACGGCAACGGTCACTCCCGCGAACGTGGTCTCGAACCCGCCTTGGCCATCCTCGCAAAGCACGAACTGCGGCTGCGGCCGACTAAGAGCGACCCAGTCGAGTTGCGCTTTCGCACCGCTGGACTTGTCGGGCTGGGGCTGAACCTCTCCGGGAACCCGGGGTGCACCACCGTTAGCGGCACGGATTAGGGGTTTTGCTTCCCGGGCGAGTTCTGTCTTGTCTTGCTCTGCGCCGCCGGTCGCCTGCTTAGTCGCGTAATAGCCCTTGCGGGCCTGGATGGTGAGCTTAGAAGAACTCGTGACGGTGACACTCAACTCATGGAACTTGCCGTCGAGCTTCAGGTTGTGGGGTGAGAAACCGAGCAGGTAGACATATTCCGGGGGAGCGGCGATTTCCCGGAACCCCTGGTCGAAATCGTTGCTGCCGTGGAAGTAGGAGCCGCCGGTGCCGTACGCGAGCCGGCCCAGAATCTCTTCGTTGGCGGCTGCGGCGGCCTGGAAAACCTGCGCTTTCTGGTTGATGGTGTCAGGAGTTTGCGACCCCTTAACGGTGACATCTCCCAGGGTATCCAAGGTGTATAGGCCGCGGCCGTCCAGAGTACTGATAGTCACTTGGGCGTGCAACGCCCGGTCCACCAGTTCCTCGTACATGTACTTCATGGGCGCGGCATAGAAACCGGGGGAAAGCAGGAGAATACTGCGCTGGCCGGACATCCCCGAAAGGTGACGGATCGCGTCCTGCAAAACGAAGAGGGATATCCGGCTCTCATGCCGGTCCGCGTCCAGCACCTGGTTGGCGACCCGGCACGCCTCCGTCCTCGCTTCGGCTATGGCTATGTCGCTGCCGCGGCTTTGGTCGCCGCCGCGGCAACTCAACGTCTCCAGGGTAGCGGCTCTGACTGTGGGATCTGTGGGAAGTGCTTTCAGCGTCTCCTTGCTTGACCCCATTCCGCTGCAATCCCCTGAGCTTCGCATCAAGTCGGCCTGGTAAGGACTGATCTTCGGACAATCCGTAACCTCGCCGCCGGTAATCGGCCGGGGCTGTAACTGGCGCAGGGCGTTCTCTAACCGGGCGCGATCATCGGTGAAATCGACATTCCCTCGGCCCGAGGTGGTAAAGAGGGCGGCGCGATCCCTCGGACTGAGCGCGGCCAAGTGCCGGATGGCGGCATCTCGTACCCGGGTCAAGTCCGAGAAGGCCATATGAATATCGTCGAAAAGATAAGCCACATAGCGGTCCGGAGAGGGCGACGGGAAAAGCGTGCCGGAATTCTCGACCGGCCCGGCCAAAGGCGGAGAATCTGCCCTCGTCTTCGCTTTGGCGGCCTCCTCTACGCTGAACTCTTTGATCTCTTGCGGCTTGCCCCGGTCGAAGAGCTGGAAGTCTTCTTTCCGCAGGCCGCCGACGGCATTTCCCTTGGCATCGCGCACCACCACGCGAACCGGCACCAGGTTGACTTCAACCTTCACGGTGGTGGCTTCATCGCGCGGGCCGGTCTCCCCGGCAGGATTTTGGGGGGGCTTTATCACGGCCTGCGAAGAACCGGCGCTGAGGACAGGTGGAGGCGCCCCCTGTTGGGCCAGCACGCTCGTGGAACTTAGCAGAAATGCGACGCCACCCAAAAACGCGGAAACTACAACCGAGGTGCGCAGAGGACATGCTCTAGACCTTGCCATAAACGTTCCTCCTGCAAGCCCGGCGTTCAGGCACCGGACAAACCACGCGCTTCTTCCAGCGCCTTTCCAGCAGGCT
>Ga0326727_10013314_pt1 | contig 18360 bp, 20 predicted proteins | sample MB2enrmetagenome_FD_207643 | JGI IMG/M metagenome (GOLD analysis project Ga0326727, IMG submission 207643) | Lab enriched peat soil microbial communities from McLean, Ithaca, NY, United States - MB29MY | ecosystem: Environmental > Terrestrial > Soil > Wetlands > Peat | place: USA: New York...
TCTCCTTCGGTCCCTGGTGGCCGTCGTTGATCAGGACGCGGCGCAGGTCGCCGAGCTGGCCGTGGTTGAGCTCGTCGTATGCGGCGCGGTTGCTCGCGTACCAGGTGGTCTCGTAGTTCACCAGCACGTGCACATGGTGGAACCTGGCAATCTCGCGAATGGCGAGCGCGTCTTCGTATGAGATAGTGAGCGGCTTCTCAACCATCGCGGAGACGCCGTACTGCGCGGCAATCCCGATGGCGTGCCGGTGCTCGCCGATGGAGGTGTAGACCAGCACCGCGTCGGGCCTCACGCGCTCGATCATGTTGGCCTCGCTCTTGAAGAAGAGCGTTTCGTCGAGGTGGTACTTCTGCTGGTACTTGGCGATCAGCGACGAGTCCGCGTCGGCGATGCCCACCAGCTCAACGTCGCGGTGCGAGGGCAGCGCGCCCAGGAAGCCCTCGACGTGGCCGTGCTCGAGGCCGACGATGGCAACGCGGAACGGGTGAGGCTGGTCCTGCGCGGCCAGGATGCCGGTTGCGGCAAGGTAGAGGGCGGCGATCAAGAGTAGGGAGGAAGGACGCAAGCGGAAGAGAACCATTGGAATTCCTTCAATTCAACTGCGTTTCTGATTCTATGCGGAGCGCCGCTCCCAGGTCCCGAAGGACGGGAGGCGCCAGCCCTGTGTGGGAATCGCGCGCCCGGGACGGGGCATCTAACTCAAATGGGAGCAGGCGCAGATCAAGTTGCGGTACGGCGCCGATAAATATCCAGATGTTTGCTTTTCTCGAGCGCCGGCGAAGTAATCTGCTTTTCACGCGATACCGTCAATCCATTGTGGTGACCTCTGAGAACCACTTCCGCTGCCCCTGCTGTGGATACAAGACGCTCAAAGCCCCCGGTGCGCTTGGTCTCTGCCCGGTTTGCTGGTGGGAAGACGACGGGCAGGACGATGAAGATGCTGAAGAGATTCGGTTTACGGTCAACGGGCAACTGAGCCTGCGCGAGGCGCGCCTGCACTATGCCGCTGTCGGCGCGTCCCATCCCCGCTTTTTGCCCTACGTGCGCAAACCCCTGATAGCCGAGCGGTAAGCCCCTGATTCCTGGCTTCGAACCTGGCGTCCAGGGCTGCGCTGAAAGGTGCCTTTCGCGGTCCCGGCCGGTCGTTTTGGGCGCCGCCGCGGTTTGACCCTGTCCGCAATCCCACTTACCATGAAATGAGGAGTTTCCCCGGCCACAATGTGCCTAATCCGGCTCAAACGGCGGCACGCGGCGGCAGTTGACAGGGAACCTGATATCGAGTGGCCGCCAGATGCGGCCAGCCCGAGCCCGGATCAAATCCCGCTGTAAGTGGCAGTCAATGGCGCAGTCCGCGCCTGGAAGGCTAATACGTTGAGTAACACCGGCACCCTCGAGAACAACCCCCCGACAGATACGCCCGAGACGGCCCACGACCACAGTCACGAAGGCCACGACCACGATCACACCCACGAGCACGGGCCTGTCCTGAACCCCGATTGCACCCGCGAGCTCACCATCGATGTGCCGGCCGACGAGATCTCGAAGGCCTTCACGCGGGTGACAGCAAATTACCGCCGTTATGCTAAGATTCCCGGCTTTCGCCCGGGAAAAGTGCCGGAGAGCGTGATCCGGCGCAGGTTTGCCGCCGACATTCGCAAGGAAGTGATCGACAGCCTGCTGCCCGAGCGGTTCAATCGCGGCATTGCCGAGATGAACGTGCGCCCGGTGGGTCAGCCGCAGGTAACCGAGCTGACCTTGGAAGATGGCTCGCCTCTGCACGCCAGGGCGACGTTCGAGGTGCTGCCGCAGTTCTCGATCGAGGGTTACCAGGAGGTAAAGGTCGAGAAGCCTCCTGTTGAGGTGACCGAGGACGAGTTCAAGCACGAGCTTGAGATGTTGCGCGACTCTCGGGCGACCATTGAGCCCGTGGAGGAGGACCGGCCTCTGAAGGATGGCGACTGGGCTGAGATCAGCTACCAGGGCCAGGTTGAGGGTGTCGCCGGGGGCGAACCGGAGGCTGCCCCGCTCACGGGTGAGAATGCCCTGGTTGAAATTGGCGGCAAGGAAACGGTTGCGGCGTTCAGTGACGCGCTGCGCGGGGCCAAACCCGGCCAGGAGCTGAAAGCAGAGGTGGTGTATCCGGCTGATTACTCCGAGGCCCGTCTGGCGGGCAAGACTGTAGCCTACGATGTACAGGTTAAGGCGATAAAGAAGAGGACTTTACCTGAGCTGGACGACGAATTTGCAAAGGAACTTGGCTCCTACGAGAGCTACGCCGACCTGGAAGCGCGGGTGCGCGAGCACCTGGCGAACCGCAAGCGGCGAAGTGTTGAAAACGAGACCAAGGACCGGCTGTTTGCCGCGCTCAACGAGCGGTTCCAGTTCCCGGTGCCCGAGTCGCTCGTGCAGGAACAGATAGATACGAGACTGGAGCGGGGATTGCGGGCGCTCGCCAGCCAGGGCATGTCGACGGAACAGATGCGCAAACTGGACTTCAACCGGCTGCGGGCGGCGCAGCGCGACAGCGCCATGGCCGAGACCAAAACGTCGATTCTGCTGGGAAAGATCGCCGATGCCGAAAAAGTAACGGTAACCGACGAGGAAGTGGACCACGAATTGCACCTTGCTTCCTATCAGTCGCGTGAGCCGGTTGAGACGCTGAAGGCTCGTTTGACGCAAGACGGCGGGCTGGCTAGAATCCGTGAACAACTGCTGAAAGAGAAAACGGCGACGCTGCTCTACGAACGGCTGCCAGCGTAGGGCGAAAGTGGGGACCGGGAACAGGGTGCGGTAGGTTCAGGGCAAGGCCGCGCAGGGGAAACGAACCGGGGCCGGAGGCGGCCCCAATGAAAGCGGGAAATACAAATTATGGCATTGGTTCCCATGGTGGTTGAGCAGACGAGCCGGGGCGAGCGCGCCTACGACATCTTCAGCCGTCTGCTGCGCGACAACATTATCTTTCTGGGTACTCCCATCGACGATCAGATCGCCAACCTGGTGGTGGCGCAAATGCTGTTCCTGCAAGGGGAAGACCCTGAAAAGGACATTTCGCTCTACATCAATTCGCCGGGCGGCTCCATCACGGCAGGTCTGGCCATCTACGATACAATGCAGTTCATCAAGAATAATGTTGTGACGTATTGCATTGGCCAGGCCGCAAGCATGGGCGCGTTTCTTCTGCTGGCCGGTACGAAAGGCAAGCGGTTTGCGTTGCCCAACTCGCGGATCCTGATTCACCAACCCTCCATGGGCGGGTTGAGCGGTCAGGCGACAGACATCGACATTCACGCGCGCGAGATTTTGCGCATCCGCGAGATTACGAATAACTTGATGGCGAAACATACGGGCCAGCCGCTGGAACGGATTGAACGCGACGTTGAGCGCGACTTCATCATGAACTCCGAGCAAGCCAAAGAGTACGGGATCGTGGACGAAATTATCGACCGACCGCGGACGTAGGCCGGGATTGTATTGAGCCTTGGAGGGCAGGACCTCGATGGCGGAGGCAACGGAAGCAAAAGCAGAACCGGTTTGCTCCTGGTGCCACAAGCCGCAGAGTCAAGTGGACGTGCTGATTGCGACGCCGACCGATGTAACGCCGCGAGTGTATATTTGCGATGAGTGCGTGGCAGTTTGTAATAGCCTTCTGGAAGATCGGGCCAACGGGATCATGCCAATGAAGGTGTTCTGAAGGAGAGCGCATGGGATTCATCGAGGAAGGCCGCCAGTTGATTCAGGACTTTGTGGCGCCCGAGATTCGCGCTATCGAGGTAAGAATCGACGCTGTCGAAAAGAAAATCAATCAGTTGGAAGCGCGCATGGACAAGCGCTTCGACGCCGTCGATGCGAAGATGGAGCGGAATCAGAATCAACTGATGGACACGCTTCGCCGAATGGAAATGCAGAACCAGATTCTTGAACGCCTGGCACGGCTCGAAAGTAAGATGCAGAACGTCGCGTAAGCGGCCTAAGTACCGGGGATCGCGCAAGACCGGCAGGACAATCGGGGGGATTTAAATGATGAAAACGCGTACGGGACCTGAAGAAGCGCTGCGGTGCTCGTTCTGTCACAAGTCGCAGGACGCCGTTGCCAAGCTGATCTCGTCGCCCAGTGACTATCCCCGGGCATACATCTGCGATGAGTGCGTGGCGGTCTGCAACTCGATTCTCGAAGACGATCGCGGCGAGGCGGCGCCGGCCACGGTTGCCGGCCACCTGCCCAAGCCGCAGGAAGTGAAGAGTTTTCTCGACGACTTTGTGATCGGTCAGGATCAGACCAAGAAAAAGCTGGCCGTGGCCGTCTACAACCACTACAAGCGCGTGCAGATGAACCGGCTGCGTAACAACGACGTTGAGCTGTCGAAGTCGAACATCCTGCTCATCGGGCCCACCGGCTCGGGCAAAACCCTGCTGGCGCACACGCTGGCCAAGATGCTCGACGTGCCCTTTGCGATTGTTGACGCTACCACGCTCACCGAGGCCGGTTACGTGGGCGAGGACGTTGAGAACATCATCCTCAAGCTGCTGCAGGCGGCCGACGGCGACGTGACCCGCGCGCAGCAGGGCATCATCTACATCGACGAGATCGACAAGATCGGCCGCAAGGACGAGAATCCCTCCATCACCCGCGACGTTTCGGGCGAGGGCGTGCAGCAGGCGCTCCTCAAAATCCTTGAAGGCACGGTCGCCAATGTGCCGCCGCAGGGCGGGCGCAAGCATCCGCACCAGGAGTTCACCGCGGTCGACACCACCAACATCCTGTTCATCTGCGGCGGGGCATTTGTTGGCCTCGAGCGCGTAGTTGGCCGGCGCGTAGGCAAGAAGGCGCTGGGCTTCCGCTCCGCCGACGCCGATGCCGATGCGGCCACCACCCGCAGCCATCGCGATACCGAGCTGCTGCGCCGGACCGAGCCGCAGGACCTGATCAAGTACGGGCTGATCCCGGAGTTTGTCGGCCGCCTGCCGGTGATGGGCATTCTCGACGAACTCGACGAGGCGGCGCTGATCGAGATTCTCTCCAAGCCCCGCAACGCCATCATCAAGCAATACCAGCGGCTCTTTGAATACGAGAACGTGCGCCTGCACTTTACGCAGGATGCGATCTGCGCCATCGCCCGCGAGGCTCTGGCCCGCAAGGTGGGCGCGCGCGGATTGCGCATGATCCTCGAGGAGCTGATGCTCGACCTGATGTACCACCTGCCCAGTAACAAGCGGGTGCGCGACATCGAGATCACCAAAGACATGGTCGAGCGGCGCGACCTGTCGCTGTGCCTGCTGGAGAAGGCCGGATAACCTGCGCAGGCTGCTATCTGAGATTGTCGTTCTGAGCGAAAAGACCGCATTCTGTGCGGCCTTTTCAGTCGAAGAATTTGCGGTTGTTCTTTTAAGAGGCGTCTGCGCGAAGCCTTAAAGCTTTTCGTGCGTGCCATCGCAGAACGGCTTGTCGCGGGTTCGCTTGCATCCGCACAACCACACGGCTTCTGAATCTTTAGCCTCGAACCTGACGGGCGTAAATCCCGTTCCGTGGTGACTGCCGTCGCAGAAGGGCTGGGTGGCGCTGTGACCGCAGGCACACCACAAGTAGCTCTTGCCGGCTTCGACATCAACGGGATACGGTCCTTTTTGCGGCATCGCGCGTTCTGCCATGTTGTTCTCCTCTATCGCTTTTAAGACATTATCGTCCACGCGGCTTCGATGAGGATTTGTGCTACGCATCCCATGTGGATATCGCAGAATTGACCCGGATTGGGAATCAACGCTCAGGCGATTAAGCTGTACAATCCGACTATGACCCCCGTGAGGCCGTGCGTCGCCAACGGACTTTCGGGCGTCTAAGAATAAGGTGCTCCAATGACGACTTCCCGAGAAAAACCCGACCTGCGCAAGCTGCCCATGATGCCTATACGCGATATGGTCATCTTCCCCTACATGATGACTCCGTTTGTGGTGGGCCGCGAGTCGAGCGTGCGCGCGCTCGAGGAGGCGCTCACCGGCGACCGCAAGATTTTTCTCGCCACGCAACACGACGCATCCATCGACGAGCCTAAGGCCAAGGACATCTACCAGGTGGGCTCCATCTGCAACATCGTGCAGAGCGTCAAGATGCCCGACGGCAATATCAAGGTGCTGGTGGAAGGCGTGGAGCGCGCCAAGTCGATTGAAGTGAACGATCGCGACGGTTTCTTTGTGGCCACGGTGCGCACCGGCAAAGCCAATTTTGAAATGACGCCGGCCCTTGAACAGCTGATGCAGCGCGTCACCAGCCTCTTTGAGCAATACGTCAAGCTGCAGCAGTCGCTTAACTACGAGACCATCATCGCCACGGTGCGCATGGATGAGCCGGCCAAGCTCTCCGACACCATCGCGGCCAACCTGCAGCTGGGCATTGAAGAGAAACAGGAACTGCTGGCCATCTTCGATCCCGCGGCGCGCCTGGCGCGCATCGCCGACGTTTTGGATATAGAGATCGAAAAGCTCGATCTCGACCGCAACATCCAGAGTCGCGTCAAGCGGCAGATGGAGCGGGCGCAGAAAGAGTATTACCTCAACGAGAAGATCAAGGCCATCCAGAAAGAGCTGGGCCGCGGCGAGAAGAGCGAGTTCGACGAACTGCGCAAAAAGATTGAATCGGCCGGCATGCCCAAGGATGTGCTCGACAAGGCGATCCAGGAGCTGAAGAAGCTTGAGGCCATGCCACCCATGAGCGCGGAGTCGACAGTGAGCCGCAACTACATCGACTGGCTGCTGGCCGTGCCATGGAAGAAAAAATCGAAAGAGACGCGCTCCATCGACTACGCCGAGAAGGTGCTGAACACCGACCATTACGGCCTCGAAAAAATCAAGGAGCGCATTCTCGAGTTTCTTGCCGTGCGGCAACTCGTCAAGAATCCCAAGGGATCGATCCTGTGCTTCGTCGGGCCCCCGGGAGTGGGCAAGACCTCGCTGGGCATGTCGATTGCAAAATCTACGGGGCGCAAATTCGTGCGCCTCTCGCTGGGCGGCGTGAGGGACGAGGCTGAGATTCGCGGGCACAGACGGACGTATATCGGCGCCATGCCCGGCCAGATCATCCAGCACATGAAGCGCGCGGGAACCAAGAACCCCGTCTTCCTGCTCGACGAGGTCGACAAGATCTCGTCCGACTTCCGCGGCGATCCGGCCTCGGCGCTGCTCGAGGTGCTTGATCCCGAGCAGAACGTCACCTTCCAGGATCATTACCTCGATGTGGACTACGACCTTTCGCAGGTGCTCTTCGTGGCCACGGCCAATGTGCTGCACACCATACCGCCGGCGCTGCAGGACCGCATGGAGATCCTCCGCCTGCAGGGCTACACCGAGCAGGAGAAACTGGAGATCGCGAAGCAGTACCTCATCAAGAAACAGCGCGAGCAAACCGGATTAAGCGAGAAGAACATCGTCTTCAAAGACGATGCGGTCCTCGAAATCATCCGCTACTACACGCGCGAGGCCGGCGTGCGTAACCTGGAGCGCGAAATCGGCAACGTGTGCCGCAAGGTGGCGCGCAAGGTGGTCAAGGGCGGCTCCAAGCACAAGGAAGAGATCTCCGCGGCCAATGTGAACGAGTACCTGGGCGTGCCCCGATTCCGCGACAGCGAAGTGCACGAGAAGAGCGAAGTGGGTTTGGTCACCGGCCTGGCCTGGACCGAGGTAGGCGGCAGCATACTGTCGACCGAGGTGCAGGTGCTCGACGGCAAGGGCAAGCTCACCATCACCGGTCAGCTTGGCGACGTGATGCAGGAGTCGGCTCAGGCCGCGCTCAGCTACATTCGCGGGCGCGCGCAGGCGCTGGGCCTCAGCCGCGAGTTCTACCGCAACGTCGATCTGCATCTGCACGTGCCCGAGGGCGCAATCCCCAAGGACGGCCCTTCGGCCGGCATCACCATGGCCACGGCGCTGGCCAGCGCGCTGGCCAAGATTCCGGTGCGGCGCGACATCGCCATGACCGGCGAAATTACCCTGCGCGGCAAGGTGCTGCCCATCGGCGGACTCAAAGAAAAATTGCTGGCCGCTCTGCGCGCCGGCATCTTTGAGGTCATTCTGCCCAAGGCTAACGAGAAAGATGTGTCGGAGTTGCCTGACAACATCAAGAACTCGGTGAAGCTGCACTTTGTCGATTCGATGGACGAGGTGCTGGCGCTTGCGCTCGAGAGCCCGCTGCCCTCCACGGCATCGAGCGAGGCCGAAGGGCTGGCTCCCGTGCCGCCCGCAGCCGAGATCACGGGCAGCGTACCGGCAAGGCAGTAAGCATCTCCGCACAATCAGTCCGGGCTATCCTTGCTGGCGCATGGATAGCCCAGTGTTTTTTGGGATCGCACGATTGGAATTCGTGCTGTCCCACCCCTGGCGCAAGAACAAAGACGCGCCAAGGATGGGGCACCCGACGCAATTCACTCGGCCGCCCGATAATAGAAATACGATGCCGCTGGATTGGGAGCAGGGCGTGCTGGCCGAGGGACTCAGGTGCTATCGAAGCCGGGAGTTCTTTGCGGCGCACGAGCACTGGGAATGCGAGTGGCTGCGCGCGGCGGAGCCGGAGAAGACGTTTCTGCAGGCTCTGATCCAGATCGCGGCGGCGTTTCACCATTTCGAGCGGAAGAACCGCGCCGGTGCCGCGTCGCTGCTGCGGGCTTCGCTGCGCAAATTGGATTTGTATCCTGCCGCGTTCGGCGGGCTCGACGTGGAGGCGATCCGGCAGAGTGTGCGCGCTTGGTTGAGCGCGCTCGACGCCGGGGAGCCGGCGCCGGAGCTTCCTTTCCCAACGATCCGGTGAAGCGCGACGCCAGCGGCGATTCGCAGGACCGGTGCAGACAGCTATGCTAGACAGGATGCGCTACACCACCCAATTCCTGCTCTCGGCCCTCAGCGCGGCGCAGTTTCCTGCTCCGTCGCTGCCTGAGGTTGCGTTTCCCGGCTATCTGGGACTGGCGATCGTGCTGGGCCGCGTGATGGGCAACATCGGCCCGTGGCGCGTCTTCTGCTGCTTCATGATCCTGCGTGGATCGGTGCTGGCCGCGCGGCTCGCGCGCATCGAGCGCACGAATTTTGCATTGCGCCCTGTGCCCGAGACCGCTTAGGCACGGCCTACTCGGGCGTGAGCAGTTGGTTTTACTGGGATTCCCGGGTTTCGGAATTGGAGCCTGGAGCCCTCGTTTGCTTCAGGAACCTCCTCAGCCCGCACGTCCGACTCGTTCCCGTGTAGAATTGCCGCGTGCAGATCGCCGTCGTCACCGACGTGTTGCGCAACGATATAGGGCTTCTTGTCGTTGGGGAGCTCACTGTGAGCGCCGGTCTGGCAGCTCTTGTCTTCCATCTCTTCCGATCTCGCCCTACCGATCGCTCAACGCTCTATTTTGGTCTCTCCGCCCTCCTCTATGGCATGCGGCTTACTGCCGGAGTGGGCTCGCTGCATTTGACGTTTCCCAACGTTCCCTGGGGCATGTTCAATTCCTGTATCAGTCTGGTCATCGGAGTGCCCTTCGTGCTCTATATCGGCAGTACGATCGGTCGCGCCTATTCGTGGTTCATACGCGCAATCGTTACTGCCAATATTCTCCTGGCCGCTGTGGGAGCTGTCATACTGCTTCTGCATGCGCCTTTGGGCGGCGTCTGGCTGGCCAGCAGGGCATTGGCCGTCGTAAGTCTTTCGGGATGGGTATTCATTGGTATCTTTCCCAGGATTCCCATCAACCGAGAAGTGCGCGCTCTAAGAGTCGGCCTGATGGTACTGGCGCTGGCCGCGCTCTATCGTAACCTGGCGGCAATTCAAGTGCTTTCCTTCGCAGAGTTCGTGGAGCCGCTGGCGATGCTTTTTCTGCTGGGCACTTTCCTTTATGTCAGCGCCTCTCGGAGCTTGCGCCATGAGACCCGTCTCATCGCCATCCGCAAAGAGCTCGATATTGCCCGGCAGATCCAGTCGGCGCTCTTGCCCACGCTGGAGCGGGGAATCGCCGGAGTTGAAATCCATGCCCGCTATTCACCTGTCGGCTCGGTCGCGGGCGATTTCTACGATGTGCTCTCCGACGGGCTTGGGCTGGGAGTGCTCATCGCCGACGTTTCCGGTCACGGCGTCCCGGCTGCGCTCTCGGCCTCCATGTTGAAGGTTGCTTTGCGTGCGCAGGCCGGGCACATCGCGAATCCCGCCGAGGTCCTCGGCGGACTGAACGCGGCTTTATCGGGCATGATCGGAGATCAGTTCATCACCGCCGCATTCGCGTATTTCGATACGGTGCGACGCGAGCTGCGCTACGCCGGAGCGGGGCATCCGCCTCTGCTTTTGTGGCGCTCTGCCGAGAAGCGGGTGATTAGCCTTGAAGAGAACGGATTGTTTCTCGGACCGTTTGCCGGGGCGCAATACTCCGCCATCACTTCGCCCTTTGAGCCCTGTGACCGATGCCTGCTCTATACCGATGGACTCGTCGAAGCTTTTAACCGCAAAGACGAGGAGTTTGGTGCGCGGCGGCTCAGAGATTTTCTGGCGAGGAGCTCCGAAATTCCGGCCAATGCAGCCTGCACCGCGTTGCTCGACGACGTAACCGCATGGTCCGGCGGCAAGCCTGACAGCCAGCAGGACGATATCACGTTTGTCGTTGTCGAGTTCGAAGATACCGCTGCCGCTGCCCGGCGTTAGGCAATCCTTCCTCGCCCATCCAGTCCTGTATCCTCAAAGGCAGACAGCTTTACGGGTTTCCAGGCCTCACGATCGCGGCCCCGAACATTCAGTCCGCCCGTTGGCCCGTTGTTCTCGATTTCCAATGCGATATACCACCCAATTCCTGCTCTCGGCCCTCAGCGCGGCGCAGTTTCCTGCCCCGTCGCTGCCTGAGGTTGCGTTTCTCGGCCGCTCGAACGTGGGCAAATCGAGCCTGTTGAATGCACTGGTGGACGAGAAGGCGGCAAAAGTCTCGTCGACGCCGGGCCGCACGCGCGCCATCAACTTTTTCAAGCTGTTGGATGAGCGGCAGCGTCCCACGATGATGTTTGCCGACCTGCCCGGATACGGATACGCGAAGGTTTCAAAGTCCATCTCGGCCGAGTGGCCGAAGTTCATTGAGCCGTATCTCTCTGGCCGCGAGAACCTCTCGCTTTGCGTCTGCCTGGTCGACTCGAACGTTGAGCCGCAGCCGAGCGATGCGCAGTTGTTCGAGTGGCTGCGGGCGCACGGCCGCGAATTTGTAGTGGTCGCAACCAAAGCGGACCGGCTGAGCGGCAACCAACGCACGCGCAACCTGGCGGCAATCAAAAAAGCGCACAGGCTCGATGAGATTCTTGCGGTGTCGGCCAAGACGGGATACGGAATCAAAGAACTGTGGGCAAAGATCGAAGAGGCAGGGAATAGGGAATAGGGAATAGGGAATAGGGAACAGGGAACAGGGAATAGGGAATAGGGAACAGGGAACAGGGAACAGGGAACAGGGAACAGGGAACAGAGAGACGCTACGGCCTTTCCAGCTCCGCCAACCCCGCTTCCTTCTCAACTGTTCAACTGCTCAACTTTGCAAGCTCTGCTCGCAGGCCCACGACAGCCGCCGCGTTGCACACCAGTGAGCGCGCGCGCCGCGCGCCTGGCCCAAGATAGCGCGGCGAGAGGCGCAGCCAGCGCCGGCCGGCCAGGTCGCCTTCCTCAATCGACGCTGCCAGAGTCTCTTCAATCCGCGCCGATTGGCGCATGGAACCCGGGGGAATCTCGACGGTGAAGAGCGTTTGGCCGGGCGCGAGCGGTCGAGGTTCGATGCGCTCTGCGCCGAGCGCGATGAATTGCGCAAACGAGCCGGACGATGCGCTCTCAGTTGCGGGCAGCATATCGGGCTGGACTCCGCGCTCGAGCATCTCGCGCACCACCTCTTGGGGTGTACGCCCCACGCAGACTGAGGCTGGTTCGCGCTTGCGCAACTGATTTTTGAGGATGCGCAGAGCCTCGTCGAGGGTGGTAACCAAGAAGTCGACGACGCCTTCGCGCATGGCCTGCCTACTTGCGGTCTGATCGGCAGTTGCAGCCAGTGTTGCGGCGCCGGCGATGTTGCCGGCGATGGCGAGCGCGATCCCGCGGGCATCCAGCTCTGCAGCGTAAAGCAGCCTGCCGCCGAGGCTATCCTGCCCGCCGGCGCAGCACATCAGCGCCGCATAGTTCAGGTACACCTGCGCCATCGACTCAGCAATCTCCGGGGATGGGGGAGCGAGCGGCAAGTGCGGAGTTGCTCCAGTTCAGGGCCGGAAACGATCAATGGGCCAGTGCGTCGTGCCAACTGTTCGACCGGACAAAGAACACAAATTCGCCGGGCACGGGCGAGATGTTGAGTTTGTGCTGGTACCTGCCTTTGTAACACAGGTTGGTGGTTACGATGCCGGTCTTCAGAATGTCTGCGATCGAATACCACTTCAGCTCCCCGCCCTCTTTGCCTGTGTCGGCATCGCAGTTGACGTAGACCTGCGTCGATGAATCGTATGCCCCCTGAACAGAAAGCAGCGTCGCGCCCGGAGAGAGCACAGCCGTAGCAGTGTAGTCATCATTGAGTTTCAGCCCCTCGTTGTTGGGCTCTTCAACATGATTGACGCGAATCAGCAGATTCGTTGGTTTGATGGGCTCGCCGGTTTTGCCATCGAGGATGCGAATGGTGATCGTCGGACCGGCCTGCGCAGACAGAATCGATGCGGCGAGAGCAATGACGAAGAGAGCGGCGCAGCCGAGACCGGCTCCGCGTGAGGCGAAGGCTGAAATCCATTGAGGGATCATGCTAATACTTTGCCACGCCAGGGGCGGAATCTACCAGGAAGAGTAAGGCTGGCCGTCGGAGCCGTTCTCATCGGAGCCGGAGTGGACGTCGTCGATGCCGGGCTCAGTCTGGTCGATGGAGAACATGGCGTCGCTGGTGTCGGTGACCCAGGTGTCTTTGGTGTGGGTCATCGGATCGATGGGAATCTCGCGCAGGTAGCCGTTCTGAACCAGGTCGTCGAGCGACTGCGGCGCCTTTTCCTTATCCATGGTGTAGGAATCGATGGCGTCGCGCATGGTGTGCAGGTCTTCGCGAAGAACGGCCTCGCGCGCGGCTCGGATGGACGAAGTAAACCTGGGGATGGCCACCACGGCAAGAATGCCGATGATCATCAGCACGATCATCAGCTCGAGGAGCGTGAAGCCTGCGGATTGTTGACGATTCTGTTGCACGTAATCCTCAGTTTTTTCCGAGCGTCACCAAGTGTTGTACTTCGTGCCGTCGAGGGCCGTGCCATCTGCCTTTGAATACACGTCGAAAACGCTATCCCCGCTATACGAGTCTGAGTCGGGGTCGTCCTGCATCGAGCGTAAGCCCCACTCGGCTTTGCCGGTCATGGGATCGACGGGAATGCGGCGGAGAAAACGCAGCTTCTTGCCCTGCACATCCACGCCGTCCACCAGCGTTTGCAGGTCGGGCGGATAGTTCTGGCTGTCCACCTTGGTCTGGAAGGCGCCCTTGTCGCCGGCGTCCTTGTACTTGTCGATGGCGTCGCGCATCATCCACAGGTCGTAGCGTAACTCGCGTTCTTTCTGGCGCTTGTACTGGAACCGCGCTATGGGAAACGCAGCGCCGGCAAGGATGGAGAGGATGGTGATGGTGACCATCAACTCGATAAGAGTAATGCCGCGCTCGCCCGGGCGTTTTCTCTTTGCCGGCCACATTTGCATGTGCGTATCCTACTTCACCACGATGGTGGTTTGCGCGCCCTGTCCCTGCACCTGCTGCTGGGTGCTATTCATAAACGACGCGCTGGTAAAGACAAGGCCGGTGGTTCCGGGAGCCTTTGCCTGAAATGTAAGGACGCAAACTGTGCCGCTGCCGCTCACACCAGGCGCGTGCGGCGGACGCGACGCCACCACGGTCAGGCCTCCCTTGCCATCTTCGTTATGAATGATCGTCGCCGGCTGGCCGTCGCGATTCAACAGGTTGCCTGCGGAAACATTGACCAGCGAAAGCACGGCCGGATCAAAGTGAATCTGCAGGGGGATCAAAGAGACGTCAGTGCCCGAGTTGAGCACCACCGGGACCTGGAAGCTGGCGCCGGTGTTCACCGTTCCTGCGGGCGGATTGAACAGGAATGAGACAGCTCCGCCTGGACGCACCGGCGGGGTACCTCCGGCTGGCGAACCGGGGACTGGCTGGGCTACCTGAGGCGAACCACCCGGTGCAGCGACAGGTGGCTGAACAATCTGAACGGCTGGCTTCCCGGCCGGTTGGGCTGATGGCGGGACGCCGGGCTGACCCGGCTGCTGTGGAGGCGGAGCCGATGGCGGAGGACTGATGCCCTGCTGAAGGTTCGAGCGCATCTGGGCCAAGGCGATGGGCGCGGCTATGTCGGCGCTCTGGCTGGGGATGGTTGCCGCGAAACCGGGGCGCTGGCCGGGCTGCTGCTCAAGTGCTGCCGGCTTTACCGACGGAGCTGGCGCCGGCGCGGCATTCGAGATATCGAGATGGCGCAGGTCGATAGATTGGCCTGTGCCGGTGTCGATCACGCGCAGGTTGCGCTGTTGAATGTCGGGCGAGCGGACAATGTGCGGTACGACCACGAACACGATTTCGTCCTGCTGGACGGAGTGATCCTTTGAGCCGAAGAGGTACTTGAGGATGGGGATGGAGCTGAGGCCGGGAATGCCGGTCCAGCTCTGCTGGTCCTGATTGTCCTGAATTCCGCCCAGGATGCTGGCCTCGCCCTCATGCAGCCGGATGACCTGGTCGACAACGCGCTGGCTGAGGATGGGCTCGGTGACACCACTGATGGTAACCGAGCCGCTCTGCGCGCTGACCGTTATTTTGACCTTGAGGGTGACATCGTTGTCGTAGTGGACGCTGGGGGTCATTTCAACGTCGACGCCCACATCCTCATATTGGAACTGGGTGTTGACCAGCGAGCTTACCAGCGCCGTGGCCGCGCCGGTCTGGTAGGAACCGGTGGCGATGGGGATCTTGGAGCCGATCTTCATTGTGGCCTTCTGGCCATCGGTGGCTCGAATGCGCGGGTCCTGCAGAATCTGCGTGTTAGCGTCGGTAAGAAGAAGATTCAGTGTGGCCGAGCCGATGGTGACGGCGAAGTCGGAGGCCTTGAGGTGCGAGAGAGTGTAGAGGGTTAGGTCGCCTGAGGTGCTTGAGGAGGTTGAGCTCGACGTAGTCGACGATGTCGACGAAGAAGAGGAGCTGGAACTCCCATTGGGTTGCAGCGCCACGCCCACGCTGCTGGGCCAGGAGATACCGAGGGTGTGCTCCCAGTTCTTGCTCACCTCCATGACGGCTAGGTCGACCACAACTTCAGGGCGCGGCTTATCCAGGTCCGAAACGAGCTGTTGGGCAAGAAGCAGCTCGTCGGGCGTACCGCGCATGACGATGGCGTTCTGGCTCTGCACCGCGTAGACCTTGGTGTTGGGCATCAGGTTGCGAATCGCGGTCTGCACGTCGTTGAGGTCGTTTTGCTGCCAGGCGTTGGCCAGGTAGAAAGTTTGAACCGCCTGCTCGTCGAGCTCGGTGCGCTTGGCGCGGGAGTTTGTGGCCACAAAGATGGTATTTGAAGTGACCGGACGCCAGAAGGTGTTGGACATGGTGCCGACGATGCGCAGGGCATCGAGCAGCGAGACGCCGGTGAGCTCAACCGAAATGCGCTTGGAGTTGAAGTCGGGGTCGAAGAGAATGTTGATGCCGGCAGCTTTTCCGACGGCCTGGTAGATGACCTTGGTGTCTTCGGTCATGCGCAGGGTAAGGGGCTCGTTTGAGACTGGCTTCAGCTGAGTGGGTGCGCCGATGGAATCGAGCTCGGCCTGTTCGCCTGCGAGTTCGGGAATGGCGGCCTCGGAACGGGGCACAACCTCGCCCTGTTTCTCGCGGACGCGGGCGACCTCCTGCTGGGCCGCCTCGTTGCTGGGGTCGATAGCAGCGGCGTGAAGGAATTCGGCGAGGGCGCCCTGCGTGTCGCCGGACTGGAAGAGCTTGCGGCCCTGGGTGATGTGCGCCGACGAGGCGGAGATGCGCACGCGATAGAAGGCTGTCTCGTAGCGCATTTCCTTGGGGTTTTTCTCGTGGGCCTTCTGGTAATCCTCAAAGGCGGTATCGTAGTCCTGGCGCGCCTCGGCTGCCTGGCCGCGCTTATAAAGGGAGGCGGCCGAGGGGCCTGCGGCGATGGCGGCCGGAACCGCGAGGCCGGCGAGGGCGAGGAAAACCAGCCAGGCCAGACCGGAGGACGGTCTTGAGGCGAGGTTTCGGGACTGGCGGATCCCCGTGGCGGTCGAAGGTTGAGTGCGATCGATCATTCTGCTCCCAGGCTGGTGTGCGGCTGGACGAAGCGCGGTCTTTCGGCCGCCCTGTCCACGGTTCCGTTCGCTGACGCAATTCAATTCGAGCCAGTAAGGGTTCATTTTACGGCGGCTCCGCACTGTGTGGGAAGGTTGGGGCAGGGCGACGGGTGAAGATTCCCTATAAAAAGCAGAGATTGGCGGGTGGGTCTCCGGCGTGGAAACGATGAAGGGCCTAACTGCCGGGGATCGAGCCGCCCGGGGCGTGCCCATGCTCCGGAGCCGGATTCAGGCGCATCTTTATGAATGCTAGGATAAAGACCTGAGGATCGGTTCGAATGGCCCGCCAGACCAGCCATGTGATTGTCGCCAAAGACGCGCCCAGCGCCGGAAAGCCGGCGCGCCCGCGCGAACCCGTGGCCAGCGGCGAGCGCGACGCGGCCTTCAACCGGCAGGCGGGGCACAACTACTTTCTGCTGGACAAGTTCGAGGCGGGGATTGCGCTGCGCGGCACCGAAGTGAAGTCGATCCGCGAGGGGAAGGCGAACCTGAAGGACGCCTACGGGCTGATCAAGGACGGCGAGGCATTTCTCTTGAATATGCATATTGGTCCGTATTCCCATGGAAACCTGGCCAACCACGATGAAACTCGCACACGAAAGCTGCTGATGCACAGGGAAGAAGTCCGTAAACTATTCCAGAAGACGCAGGTGAAGGGGCATACGCTCATTCCGGTGCGGCTCTATTTCCGCCGCGGGCGGGTAAAGTGCGAGCTGGCCCTGGCCAAGGGCAAGCAGGATTGGGACAAGCGCGAGACCGAGCGCCGCCGCGAGGCCGACCGCGAGGCGCGGTCCGCGATCAAGGCGAGCAAGCATAGGAACAGGGAATAGGGGAACAGATAGTGCGGGCTAGTTCTTCGCCGGAGGGGCCGTTCGCCTGCGCACATATTCGTCGGCAAGGCCGCGGCTGAGGAACGCCGCGAAGACAAAAACCGCGATCGATACATATCCCCCGGAAAACTCCACGAATCCCAGGATGAATCCCAGAAGCCAGAGGATATCCGCAAGGTTCTGAGCGGATTTGGATGCCTTGCGATTCATGAGAATCAGAACCGTGCCAATAGTCAGAGCTGCGACTGCTGCGATGCGAAGGTAGAAGACCGCGACCCCAAGGCGCACCAGGAGCACCGTAATCAAGGCCGGCCCGATAAGCAAAAGAAAGTAGTTAAGAACCCGGCTGGGCTTGACGTCCTGTTTTTCCATCTTGTGTCCTTATTCGTTGAGTTGCCGACGCCTCAAACCGAATTGCAGCAAACCGGCTTAAGTCTCTTTGGGGTAATGATGCGGTCATTGTGGGGCAGACTAAGAGCGTTCGTAAGTTACAGGATCGCTTCGGTTTCTGGACCTGGTACCATTCCGGTACAGGCGAAAGCACTGGTCAGGCGGCAGCGAGCAGGGAACGAGGACCTTCTCGCGCCTATTTCGCTTGCTGGGCGTGGCCGGCGTGGCTGTCGCTGCGCGAGGACATGATAGTCAGCGAGCCCCAGAAGCTGAGAGCGGCTGCGACGCCGTACAGGGTCGCCGTCATGGACTGGTCGTGAATCCAGGCACTGGCGGCAGCTGAGGTCCAAAGGACGCCAAGCAGGGCGTAAAAGCGGGCTCTCGAGTTACCTTGCCACGGCCAGGGAGTCGCGAAGACGGCGCAGGCAACAACCGCGACTGCGTAGGCGGCGATGGTCGCTGCATCCAGCTTCCGTCCAACGGCGAAAAGGATGAGGCAGCCCCCCATCCCGAGGGCGAGCAGGGCTGAGACGATTCGAACGAGCTTTTCACCTCTGTGCTGCACGGCAGTCCTTTCCCAGGTCACAATTAATTCCTGACGTTACTCAGATTCTGAGCCTGATCGAGCGCATGGTCAATAGCCATTCGGTTGTACGAGGGGTGCCGAAGAGCGAGGGGCCAGGGAATAGGGACTAGGGACTAACTAGTGTCCTGTCCCTGAAATAATTGTCATAAATAAGATGGCCTGCTGCATCGGATAGAGTGGGAGGAAGTCCGATGCGGAAAGGTCGTCCACTCGCTCCTTTGTCT
>Ga0326727_10013316_pt1 | contig 18359 bp, 15 predicted proteins | sample MB2enrmetagenome_FD_207643 | JGI IMG/M metagenome (GOLD analysis project Ga0326727, IMG submission 207643) | Lab enriched peat soil microbial communities from McLean, Ithaca, NY, United States - MB29MY | ecosystem: Environmental > Terrestrial > Soil > Wetlands > Peat | place: USA: New York...
CGGTCGTGCAGGGGGTCAATAACTGAACCGCATCCGGCAGGCAAATCTGCGTCTCACAGATCGCATCGAAGAATTCCCCCTCCGGAAGATTCTTCAACCCCAGATCGACCATGAAGCCGCCGATGACTAATCCCGGCGCCAGACTGCCATGGAAGGATTTCACGAGGTGGATATACTCTTCATACGAATAGGTGCCTATTTTCATGAAACACTGATCCTGTGTGAAAGTTTTGATTACCGTTCATGCAGAAGGATTGTGCCCAAGTTGCAACTTTCCCCCAAACTGATTTCCATGGTCTTCTTCTCCAATTCCGCACTTTCCACGCTAATCTTATACAGGCCGCTATTTGGTTCAAGCCTGTCAAACTTGAAATCGCCAAAATTATCAGTTTTTGTTGCAAGCAGCTTATCTCCATCACGATAAAGAGCCACCAATGCCCCTTCCACACAATCCTCAATGCCATCATGTTTCAGAGCAATACTGCCAGCAATAAAACACTTTATGTAGCGGTAGAGATTCTTATAGTATACGCGAGGTTTTGTCTGATATTCAGGATTAAGGACTTCCAACCCCCCGTCCTGTATGATCTTATCCATTTCGGAGTCTTCAATATAAAGCATTCTCAGTGCTCCAGTTGGGCAAGCCTGAACGCATCTCGATTTTTGCCATCCACCATCCAGAAGATGAGCACAAAAAACGCACTTTTGAGGGATTTCCTTTTCTTCGTTCCACCAGATAGCGCCATATGGGCAACTCTCAACAAGATGCTGCTGTCCTTTTGATTTTATCGGGTCTATGACGACGATACCATCATTTCTCTTATACACAGCATTATCCGCCGCATTCTTGATACACGGCGCATTGTCGCAGTGCATGCATGGTCTGGGCAGATAAGCAACATCAATTAAGGGGAATTGGCCTCTTTCTTTGCGCATGATATTGATCCAGCGGTGGATATGTTTGGGCTGAGAAAAGGAGCGGGGTGGAAAATCATTGTCTACATGTTCATCCTTGCAGGCAAGAAAACAACAATTACAATCTTCACAATTTTTAACATCAATAATCATGTTCCATTTTTTCATCTTATTTCCCTCCCCACTTTTCAATCTGAACAAGGCAGGAATTTGCTGCGCACGAGCTTGATCTTGAGATAATGGGTCTCTTAGGTGTAAGTGTGTTGACACAGCCTCCCCGATCAGGAGATGTCCCCGGCTCGCCTATGGGATCATATATTGCCGAGGACGAGTATGAATGAACAGTACCTTTGGGGAGTCGCTCAGTGATCTGCGCTGCGCAGATTACAGCCCCGCGGTCATTTAATATTTTTACCAAATCATTATTTCTGATGCCTCTCTCCATTGCATCCCCCGTGTTCATCCGAACAATCCAATAGTAATAACCGTCAATCAAAACCCGGTGGTCTTTGACGTCGTTTACACAGCTACTCTTGCCGTCATTCATCGTGTTGAAGGTATAGCGTGCGTGTGGAGTGATCATCTGCAGAGGGTATTTACGCAGAAGATTGGTCGAATGATGGCCCTCCCAGGAGGGAATATATTTGCTCATCGGCGGTCTCTCAGGATCATCCGGGTCATATCTTTTCAAGGTTGTGGCGACAAATTCTATCTTGCCTGATGGGGTTTGCAGGCCCTCATTGGCCATACCATCTTTCATGTCCGCTGCAAGCGGCCCAAGTTTATATTCATCAATATTTCTTCCTTCAGCAAACCACCGGTAAGCAGGCTTTTGTCTTAGTTCTTCTTTTGGCACAGGAACTACAAAATAGCCTTTTTTCATGAAGTCTTTCCAGGAGATGTATTTCGGTAGGTCCGAAGCATCAAACGTCTTTTTCACCCAGTCTATTTCAGTGCACCCCTCGGAATAATATCCCGCAAGGTTAAGTCTCTTAGCCAACTCAAAAAATATTTCATAATCTGATTTCGATTCTCCCAAGGGTTCTATGCATTTATGCTGCAATGTCACGATGCGGTGGTTTAATTGTGAAAATAAACCGAAACCATATCCTCCCGGATTTGATGCCTCGCAGATGTCCCACCTTTCAAAATTCGTACAGGCAGGCAAAATGATATCTGCAAACTTGGCCTCACCCTCCAGCCATATAGACTGGTTTACTACAAATTCCACTTCGTCGGTCCTATATGCTTTTACGTAACGATTTGATTCAGGCATAGTCCCAATGAAGGACCCGCCATATCTATAGTACATCTTAACCTTCGAATAACCCTGTTGCGGGTAATCAAAGGTCTGGAATTGGTGTTCGACGTGTTTTGAATCCATTATGTTGCCATAGCCTTTGCATTTGCCCTCAAGGATTGCCTCCGGCACATTAATCCTCGGCACCATCTGTCTGTAATAAGGGTTCATGGTTGGCAGCTGAGGCATTTTTTGGTACATGTTGATCGCCAATCCAGTCCCTGCAAGATCCCCGGAAAACCCGCCTTCTGTGTAACCAGGGAAGAAGAACGTAAAGTCAACTGGTGTTGTCACCTGCATATTCCCCAGACTGACCCCCTCTTTTCCCAAACCCCGCATGGCGATCAGATAGACCATGGAACGGGCCCATTCTATTCCGGTCGCCGCCCTGCACGCACCGCCCAGAGTACACCCCATCCCCCCAACACCTAAGAAGGTCTTCTTTGATGCCCATTCCCTTGCGAGGGCCCTGACATCTTTTGCAGGAACATTCGTTTCCTTCTCCTGCCATTCGGGAGTCTTGGGAATGCCGTCTTCTTTGCCTAGAACATAATCCTTCCATTCATCAAATCCTGTTGTTCGGGTTTTCACATATTCCTTGTCATAGAGGTCTTCGGTGATCCAGACATAGGCAATGGCCAATGATAATGCATTCCCGTAATCCGGTCTTGGTGCAATCCACTTGCCTCCAAGCAATGCGGCTGTATGGTTATAGTAAGGATCGATGTGTACAAATTTAACCCCTAGATTTCTGAGCCAGAGACGACGGATGGTGCCTTCCATGCCGCCGTAGGCCCCTGCAGTGGATTCCGGATCGCTCGACCAAAAGATCATCATCTCACAGTGTTTTAAAGCTTCCTCAACACCTCCGGAGGGATCGCCCGCCCCAAGAAGAAAACTGCCCCCCCAGTGATGCATGGCGCCCCAATACCATCCTTCCCAACTGTCTACATTCTGCAAGACAAAGGTATGGCCAATCAAATTCATGAACCTTCGTTGCGCACTCATATAATAGCCGATATTGCCCAAAGCATGATGCGAGCCAGTGCTCTGCATGATGGCGCCCGGACCATGTTCTCTCTTAACCCGTTTGATTTCGCCGACAACGATATCCAGGGCCTCATCCCAACGGATCCTTTCATAACCGGATACCCCTCTGTTTTTACAGTTGCGTTCGCCGTTGGGGTTGAAGTCGATACGTTTCAAGGGATACAGCAGCCTGTCCGGAGAATAGACCTGTGACTTAAAATTAAATCCGTAGGGCGAGAGGGTTGAAGTGCGGGGTGGGGTAAATTCTTTGCCTCTGGCTTTTATCGTCCAGGAATCCGCATCCGTGTCATCAAATTCTATGGGAGTGATACGCAGGATTTTTCCATTTTTCACGTGGACAAATACCGGACCAGCAATGGTGCAATTGGCGTATCTCATTACACCATTGCCCATATCAACACCATATTTCTGGTACTGCCCGATTGATATCAGCAGAGTGCAGAGCCGAGCGAACCACATAGTTAATTCCTCAGGTCCTTCCTGGGTCATCTTGAAGTTCTTCAGCGCGTGTATCTGGTCCAACTGGGTGTGTGTAGGCATCATTAACTTGGCAGCCGCTTCGGCATCATAAAATATCAAAGAGGCATCAGGGTGAGGGTGAATACCGTTCCTTGAATTTACATTCCCGTTATTAAAGATGAAATATCTGCCCTGAGAATTATCTTTGAGCTTTATTTGGATACAGCAATTTTTTCGGCTTATTAATTCTTTTATTTGAACATATCTACGGGCCTTGATTTTCAACATCTTCTCAAGGCCTAAGAGTGCCGCGGAGAACGAAATTTTTGCTATTCCTGATTCTCGTGTCTTCATAGCTACCTCACTTTCCAGCCTTGCTAAAATGCCAGAAGATCTGCACCTCCCGTGACCGGAATGGCAGCACCGGTGATATAGGAGGCGGCAGCTGTGGAGAGAAATACCACGGCGTCCGCGATTTCCTGCGGAGTTCCCAATCTCCCCAAAACCGATAGTTTCCTGATGCGGTCAAGCGTCTCTTTGTCATACAGTTTGACCGCCTCCGTCTCTATGAATCCCGGACAGACCGCATTGACGGTGATCGCATGTTTCCCGCCCTCGATGGCCAGCGACTTCGTCAGCCCTAAGAGCCCGGCCTTCGTTGCGCCATAGGATGGCTGAAGCCATGCCCCCATGTATGCCGCAACGGAGGAAATGTTGACGATTCGTCCCCAACGATTCCTAACCATCGAAGGCCAAACCCCCTTACTGCAATGAAATGCGCCCGTGAGATTGACCTGCAAGCTTTTTTCCCATCGGTCTGGCTCCTGCTTTTCCAATTTACCGAAGTTGTCCATAAGCGCGGCATTGTTGACCAGAATATTCACCGGCCCGAGCTCTTGTTCTATCGTGCCGATCACATAGGTGACTTCTTCGCGGTCCGTCACATCCATCTTCAGGGCCATGCTTTGAGATCCCATGGCCTTGATTTGCTCAGCGGTCTCCCGGGTTTTGACAGCATCGGTACCGTAAAAATGTCCTGCCAGGAAGCTGTAGCGCTCCAGTTCTTCGCGCTTGTAATTATCCCCTTCAATTAACAAATCGGTTACTGCCACATCAGCACCGGCATTACCTAAAGCCAGTGCAATGGCCCTTCCCAATCCACGGGATGCACCGGTGACCAGGGCAACTTTTCCTTTAAGTGATAGTGAGTCTTTCATGTTTCCGAATAATTATTTCTCATAGAATGCTGGGGATAAATCATATCTCCCGGGGATGCGATGATCGTGGCAGCCCACCATTTCTAAATTGGGTTCCAATTTAGCGAGCTGATGAAGCTTGTCGACAGTTCTGTCTGCCTCAGGATCTTCATGCACCATCATTTTCATGAGTTTTGATTTTGGTTTATTATACTCAAGATTCTCCGGAAAATAAATGGAATCCCCACTAAAAAGGAACCTTCTCCCCGAAGTCATGGTGAGAATCATTCCTGTCAACCCCTTGGTATGGCCCGGTAGATCGACGAGCACCATTTGCCCATCTCCAAAAATATCATAAGAAGACGAGAATGAGAGGAAGGGCTTTCCGGGAATGGTACTTATGGGATTAAGGTTACATTCTTTGAGGTGCTGGTATTGTTCAGCGATGTATGCATGCTTGTAGGAATCTTTGGCGTTGGCCGCTTCCCATTCTTTCTTGTTGATCAGGCATTGGGCATCGGGAAAATCTAGGATCCCGCCGGCATGATCCCAATGGAGATGAGAGATGACGATGTATTTCACCTTCTTCGGGTCGAAGCCCAGGGTCGGCAACTGCCGGATAAGCGGGTCACGATCCGGGTTGAATTCCGTTTTCATGATAAACTTTGAGAAAAACCAGTTCCCTCGGTACCGGGCCGGCTTCATCTCATCGTTGATCCTTTCTCCCATGCCCGTGTCAAAAAGGATCAGATCCCCGTCTCTTTCGATAAGAACCGTTAAGATGGGAAAGCAGATCCGTTTCCACTTTTCTCCCTCGACAAAGAGCCCCTTGGGAACAGAGGCAAAACCCGTGGCCAGAAAATAGATTTTCATGACAAACCCCCTGAACTCAATAGAAAACCGATCCCCCGCAAACGTTGATTGCCTGTCCGGTGATGCCTCTGGCATCTTCTGACGCCAGGTATACCGCCATGGCCGCAATTTCCTCGGGATCCATAACCCTATGCTGAATATTCATGGTTTTGATCCGCTCCTCCATAATATTTTCACGGCTTGTATTGAGAATTGTTGCCAATTCATCGAGTATCATCCCTGGACCTGTGAGCATGCCGGTATTTGCCACACCGGGGCATATCGCATTGCATGTAATCTGCGTTAAGCCAAGAAGTCCTAGCTCAGCAGCAACGGTTCGAGTAAGGCCAATAACCGCATGTTTTGATGCGGCATAGGCAGAATTGGTGGGACTTGCCTGCTTCCCGGAAATGGAGGCAATGTTGATAATGCGACCTTTTTGTTGATCAATGATCTTTGGAAGAAAGGCTTTCGTGCAGTAATAGGTCCCAAACAAGTTCACTTCAATGGTTCTTCTCCAAATATCATCATCGGATTGAAATACGAAGAAACGTTTTCCTACAACGCCGGCATTGTTGACAAGAATATCGACTCTTCCGAAACGCTTTGTCACAGCTTCAGCAAATTGATTGACTTCTACTGACTTGGTTATATCCATCACATAACTCATGGCCTGACAGCCAAGTTTTTCAATTTGCTGCACAACCTCCTGGATTTCTGACTCGACATCAGATGCAACGACGACACTTGCACCTTCTCCGGCCATCGCTAGTGATATTGCTTTACCGATTCCTCGCCCACCGCCTGTAACAACTGCTACTTTGTCCTTCAATTTCATACATGGTCTCCTTTCCATCATTTACAGCACATTAATAATTATCAGGGCATCAACAGCGATTATTTGCCGCATTATTATGATCATGTAACGCCTCAAAGAATTCATCGATATTCTTCGCTGGCGTCCCCAGTGGAATATCACACCCCGATGAAAGAACAAAATTACTATAGCTGGCCATGTTATTGAGCAATTCTATAGTACTCTTTCGGATCTCATGATCACTGCCATTCCTGAATACCATTGGATCAAGGTTACCAAATGTTATAATATGATTGGGTACTTGTCTAAGAATAGATGACATTTCAACAGCATTGCCGAGATGAATACCCATTACACCTGTAGATAGCATAGATGGAACAATCTTTTTAGTATTGCCACAGTTGTGAAGGATAACCATGAAGTAATCATCCTGCACTTTCGACACGATCCTGCTCACATAACTTGATGAAAACATGACACACTGTGCCAGCGAGAGAAGTCCGGCAGCTGGCTCTGCGATAATCAGGCCGTTAACGCCAGTCTTCTTATATGCTTGCGCATATTTCACCAGGAAATCTGTGCATTTTTCTAATACGGTATGTATTGTTTCTGGCTCTTTTCGAATATTGACCAGAATATCGGACATACCGCAAAGTCTTCCCGCAAGCGAGAATGGCCCTATATGGCATCCGAAAACAGGACGATCTGCGATTTCAGCGGCTAACAGGAATGCTGCAGAAAGATAAGCACTGGATCTTCCAGCTCCGACAACGGGTATTTCAAGCGCCTTGGCTGCATCCATGCCATCGACGATAATTCCCGTTACGGATGGCACCTCGCTATCAGCATAACGCACCTCACTTCCAAACATCTCACTCTCCACAGACAGATCCATTTGGGTCATGCAAGCTGCAGAAGGATATCTGGAAGTTATTGCCTTGACACACTGGGCTTGACATTCGCCATCTTTAATGACATCGGATATGCGCATTCCCATGAGTTCAAGTCCCACATAATTCATCAGAGGAAATGCACGCCTTTTCTTGGAGGATCGGATTTCCTCGCTCCATTGTTGCATATTCATCTTCATTGATTCTTTTATTCCTTTTAAAAAACGAGAGCGTTCATCCTTTGTTTTTAAAAACTACTCGAGTTGATTCTGTCACTCAGTACCAACCCCAGTGTTCAACGGCCTCTGTCATCGCCATGATGTTTTCTTTTTTCGCGTTGACAGGGATCGAGCATCCGGTACTAAGGATAAAACCGCCGTTGACACCAATTTTGTCGATGAGGCCTTTACAATATAACAGTACTTCTTCCCTGCTTCCCGAAGCCGTGAGAGTACTGGGAACATCGCCCATGATGGCCATGTGACTACCAAGCAATTCTTTCGCTTTGGAAATATTGGTAAAACCATCCAGTTCCAGAATACATTTCCATTTTGGGAATCTCTTGAAATAGGGCAGGAATTTTGTCCAATCGGTATCACAGTGCAGCAACGGTGTGATTCCGGCGTCGATCAGTCCATTCACATAATATTCGATCTCCGGCAGGATCATTGTCTCAAAAAACCTGGATGATACGAAAACTGGCGACGAACGGCTCAAGCCTATGAAGACCCTCTTGATATTATTCTGGGCAACGGACCCGACCGCCAGGCCAAGCATCTCCTCGCAAAATCGTCTGCCGGCCTTCTGCATCTTTTCCGGATGGCGCCTGAGATCGAGCAGTCCTTCATTCACTCCCCGAGCCAGAGAAAAATAATCGAAAGATGGGCCGGGTATCACAAATCCGATGGCAGGTTCTATCCCTTGAGATCTCAGCAGCTTTCCCTGCTGTGTGATCTCCTCGTTGACCCTAGCAAGGTCCGTTAATGCCCGCTCCATCGTCATATCCGGATAGATCCGCTCAATAATCGTCATTAAAAAAGGTATCAATCCCTGAGATTCAAGCAGGTCATAGTCTGTAACCTGCATGAAACCGCTTTCATCAAATTGATGGGTAACATCTGCCGGAAGGTCAATTCCCGGCATCTTTAGCCGCGCAGGCACGCCGACCTTCAACAGGGTTTCAATAGCTGTATCGGCAAGGAAGGTCATATCCCATCTGAATGCTGAGGCGGTTTTCAACACCGCCTCGATGCGCTTCTCCGCATTGGTCATCAGATCATAAACGGGAATGCCCACATAATTCGCGGCCCAATGGTCCAGTAGCGGTGCGAGGGGGATCCTGTCGAGCATTTCACCTGATACAACCGCTTGGATTCTTTCCGATGCGTTCATACATGCTCCACGGTATTAAATACCTGTTTAGCAATACGAATGCCTTCGATGGCGTCTTTCCCATAGAAATCGGCACTAATTTCCTGCCGAAACTTTTCACTGGTTATCGCCCCGCCGATCATGACCTGCACTTGGTTACGAAGTCCGGTGTCATCAAGCACGCGGATCACTTCCTTCATCTCCGGAAGTGTGGTCGTCAGTAGGGCGCTCATCCCCATCAGTTTGGCACCGGACTCCTTGACGGATTCCACAAACTTTTCTTTGGGAACATCCACGCCCAAATCGATGACCTTAAAGCCATAGCACTCCAACAGCATAATGATGATATTTTTACCGAGATCATGGATGTCGCCCTTCACCGTGCCCATGACAATCATCCCTGAAGCCACTGTATCGGACCTCAACAGGAAAGGCCGTATCCCAGCCATTGCACTCTTGAAGATAACCCCTGCATAGATCAGTTCACTCAGGGCATACTCTTCTTCCTTATAAAGCCGGCCCACTTCTTCCATTCCGGCAGCGAGTGCCTGGACAATTTCCAAAGGCATCATCTGTTGCTTCAGTAAAGCATCCGAAAGGCGCAGCACAGAATTCTCATCAAGTTCTGCCAGAGATTTGCTCAATAGTTTAAAATCATTGTCATTGCCCATGGAAAGATTCCTCTTTATTGAGAATGTTTATTGGCCCGATTCATCTTGGACTTGATAGATGTTGCTAAAAAGACACTTGGTTTTGCGAAGTTTTCATTCGCTGTTCGCAACAACAGTTACTTTGTTGCATGATTTCAGGTGTGGTTTCGTCAAACTTCTATGAAATAAAAGGCAACCATGTCATCGTAATATCAGAGATGACATGATTGCCTTCTTATGCACCATTAGCGTGGTGTACGTCCCTGCAGTGGTCTCCAGCTTTTTTCTATATAGCCCAACTCTCTTTTCCACCATGGCCGTTCAAGTGCCGGCATCGGTACGCGCATCATACCTTCGGGTATAAGAGGCTGATTGTTCCAGACACCGAGTTTATATTCATCCATGGTAAATTCCCGCCCGAGATTCGGATTATCGGGACAGGCAGGTGTAAGGCCTGCCAAACAGCGCATCAGGCATGTATTGCAACGTTTACAGCGTACTATCTCTTTCGCTTTTCCTGCCGCAAGCTTGTTGACATATTCGGGATCAATAAAGAGCTGTCTTCCCAGCGCCTGGATGTCATATTTACCCTCGGCAATATTCTGATCGATCTTGACCGGATCATGCTGAGATGCAACGATGACCGGTATCTTCAAGGCCTTCTTGAAGGCATGCCCGTGCTCCGGAATATGCTTGGAACGGTCCATATCGGTAATGAGATGTCCCCCTTCTTCATACCCTGCCCCGTCGGATAGACTAATATAATCTATACCTGTTGCCTCCAGGTCTTTTGCCAGGTCGATCATCTCTTCTTCCATCAATCCCCCCTGCATATGTTCCTCTGCACTGATACGGACACCGACAGCGACACCGGGGCAGGCATAACGGATCTGCTCGGCCACCTCAATCAGGAAACGTTTGCGGTTCCGCCATTCACCACCATAAAGATCAGTCCGTTTGTTGCTCAATGGTGAGAGGAACTGATGCTCGATGTATCCATGCGGGGCGTGGATTTCAATCACATCAAAACCGGAAATGACAGCAAGCTGACAGCTATTGGCAAATTCCTTCTGTTCACTGTGGATCTCTTCAATGGTCATCTCCCTTGTCATTTGTCCTGTCATAAAAGTGCGTGGGTGCTCCACCATCGACCATACCTCAAAAACTCCTTTGGGCCCCTTTTCTGCGGCTATTTCATAAGGCAGTCCTGCCGTGGGCGCTGGCGCCAGCTTATGGTGATCATAGGAGTGTCCCTGACGGCCAAAGCCAATAGTCATCTGGATCGCCGATTTGGCACCGAAGTGATGGATTGTATCGCTCAGCATGCTGAGACCCTGCATATGCCCCTGATGAAAAAGGTAAAGATTTCTACCCCACACAAACTCTGCAGCTAAACGGGTCCCCATAACGGCACCTGTGCTTACCAGTGCAGTTCCACCTTTCGCACGTGCTGCAAAGTAGGCCAGCATCTGAGGGGTAGATTCTCCATTGCAACCTGACATCGTTTCATTCATGGGAGCAAGTGAAATGCGGTTCTTCAACTCAATCGGACCAATTTTTACGGGTCTAAAAATGTGTTCAAAATGTTTCTGCTTTTCTTCTTTCATGTTCCTGATCCCCCTTCTTATAGTGTATGTGTCATTTTGTTTTCTTGATGCGTCTCTTTGTATCGATGCCTAAAAGCCTGGCGAGATTCCCTCCGAAGATCTTGGCCTTATCTTCATCGGTAAGCGGCATATACCCATAGGCCTCCTGCATATCCTCCGGGATCTGGAAATTCACCAGCCCCTCCACGGCCCCCTTGATCTGGGCGCCAAAGCCCGCATAATCACATCCCCAGGTGATTTTGTCCGGACCGACCCAACGCATGGCCTCGCCTATAATTTTTGCAAACTTCCGGGGCGCAGTGGCAGCCCATGGCACTAGGAGACTCAGACAGATGTAAATATTGGGATGTCCCATAGCGATCATGTTGAGGTCGTCGCAGTAAGGATATCCGGCATGGAAGGCATTAATCTTCAGATTGGGAAAATCACGGGCTACATCGTCCAACTGCAGAGGCAGGGCGTACTTGCTCTTGCCAGGCGGCACCCAGCAGAACCCTGTGTGAATATCCAGCACGATCCCCAGCTCTTCCGCCCTGGCATAGAACGGCCAGATATCGGGATCGTTGATGTAGGTATCCTCCGGTGGATAGAATTTAAATATTTTTGCCCCCTTCTCCTTGACCCAGTATTCCAACTCCCAGATGGTATTTTTCACGCCTTTATACTTGATGGGGGAAACATTGGGTTGGTACATGAAACGCTCGGGGTTGCTTTCCACGACCTTGGCCATCTCGCCATTGGAAACCCAGCGGCTGGTATACCCTGTCGTGTCCATCATGGATTCCGGCAGCAGGCACGCTATATCTACACCATATTTATCCATGGCTTCGAGCAGCCTTGCCGGATCAGCATTTTTTACCATCTCCCATTCTTCCATCCCTACCAGGTAAGGTGCAAGCATCTTTGGGGGAGCCCCGAATATCAGTGGCCGCCTGATGCTGTCTATCGCTTTCCACCAGGACTGGACACCCGGGAAATGGTTGATGTGTGTCATATCCCCGATGAGGTGGGCTTCCGGATCGATCTTAAAAAAATTGTCCTTGACTTGCTGGTCGCTCATACATCTCCTCCTTTATTTATTTTTGTTTCAGCTGATCATCCTGTCCTTGCCTTCCCAGAACTTCTGCTTGACCTCCTTCTTCATGATCTTGCCGACGATGGTCTTGGGAATATCCTCCCAGAAAGCCACCGCCTTGGGGCATTTATAGCCGGCCAGAGTTTTCTTGCAGTGCTCGATGATCTCCTCCTCCGTGACTGTCTTGCCTGGCTTTAGTACGACGACCGCTTGGACCACTTCACCCCACTTCGCACTGGGCGAGGAAACGACGGTGCACTCCTTGACCGCGGGGTGCTGATAGATCACGTCCTCCACTTCCTTGGGGTAGACATTCTCTCCGCCCGAGATGATCATGTCCGCCTTGCGGTCCGTCATGTAGATGAACCCATCCTCGTCCATGTACCCCATATCACCCGTGTGATACCAACCCCCCTTCAGGACCACGTCGGTAAGCTTTGGATTCTTCCAGTAACCCATCATAATGTGCTTACCCTTGGCACATATCTCGCCCTTCTCACCGGGACCCAGGGTCCGGTCATCTTCATCCACAATCTTCACCAGAGAGCATGGCGCGGGTTTCCCGGCGCTCGAGAGGTATTTCGATTTTTCACCTTCAAGATAATGGTCCAGCCAGTCGAGCATGCTGATAGCTGCACCGGCTGTTTCGGTGGCACCATATCCCTGCGCAAATTTGTTTCCGAATTTTCGGATACATCTTTTAAGGACCTCCACGGGGAATGGACTGCCGGCATAGGAAAGAATTCTCAGGCTGGTGAGGTCGTACTTTTCAACATCTGGATAATCCACCATCCAGCCGTAAATCGTGGGAACGAGATTCATGTGGGAACATTTTTCATCTTCGATGAGCTTGAAAATGGAATCCAGACTTGGCCGGCGGTTGATGCAGGCTTTGCCCCCAACCACCATAACGGCCAGAATGGGCCACCAGGACACATGGAAGATCGGCAGGACAAAACAGGTGGAGTCGTCCCGCGTCAATCCCATGAAAAGAGCAGACGTGATGCCCGAAAGCATGACATTCCGGTGACTGAGCATAACCCCCTTCGGCAGACCGGTCGTGCCTCCTGTGTACATCAGGACAGCCAGGTCATCTTCCTGTATGTCATACAGGTCGATATCCGGTTCATCATCGGTAGATTCTTTCAGGAGTGCCTCGTAATCGAGAAAATCCTGAACGGCATTGTCAAAGGTAATCCAGGTCCTGATGTTCTTCGTCTTCTCCCTGAGCTCTGCGGCCCGTGCTTCATGGGCATCCCCTACAATGAAGAGCGACGCTTCACTATCCTTGACGATGTATGTGATCTCATCATCCCCCAGCCGGATGTTGATCGGAGTCACACTCATGCCGATCTTGGCCGTAGCAAAGTATGCCTCCAGGTACTTCGAACAGTTTTCTGCCATAATGGCAACCCGGTCGCCTTTTCCGTAATGAAGTTTCACAAGGGCGTTTGCAAACCGGTTGACCCTCTGGTTGAATGCCTTGTATGTGAATCTTTTCCCTTCAAAGACTACAGCTGTATTTTCGGGGAAAATCATGGCACCGTTGCGTGGAATATCTCCCAAGGTATACATAGGTCATCTCCTCGCTCATCCGGCATTATGCCCAGGATTTCGGCAGTCCCTGAAACTGCATCAACATGTTACGGCTCATCTCGTTGGAGATAGGTGAGAACTGGATCTGGTAGGCATCCCTTGCAAACATGGAGACAACGTATTCGTCACAGATCCCGTAGCCTCCGAAAATCTCGGAGCCATATGTTCCCGCATGGCGAGCTCCTTCCGCTGCGACGAGTTTGGCCATGGTGGCCTCGAGGTGATAGGGTTTGCCATTGTCGCACAGCCAGGCAGACTTGTAGGTCAGGTTTCGGGAGTTTTCCAGGTTGATGTACATGTCCGCCAGGTAGTTCTGGAGAATCTGGAAACGGCTGATGGGACCTCCGAATGCGTTGCGCTCCTGGACATATTGAAAGCAGAGTTCATAGATAGCGGCGATGATGCCCACACCCATCATGGCCACGCCGATGCGCTCCGGATTGAGCACCGTCATGATCTCCATATATGCATTTCCTTGCGTTCCAATCAGGTTCTCTTTGGGGACTTCTACATCTTCATAAAAGATCTCGACCGAATCGCAATGGTGGCAGCTAAGTTTCTTGATTCTTCCGATGGTCACGCCCTTGCTTTCCCTGGGAACCATGATGGTGCTGAGCGAGCGGCTGCGGGACTTGTCTTTTTCGGTTTTGCAGATGGTAATCAGGGAATCAGCGACATGCGCGCCGGTGATAAATACCTTCTGGCCATTGATGATCCAGCGGTCGCTCTTTTCCTCGGCCGTGGTCTTGATGGCGCCCAGAATATCCGTACCTCCCGCCGGTTCGGTGAGCGCCATGCAGGTCTTGAATTTCCCTTCTCCAATGAGCGGAAGGTACTTTTCTTTCTGTTCCTTTGTCCCGAGCTCACTGATGAACCGCACTCCAAATCCCATCGTGACTCCCACGGCCAGGGCCACGGACATGGATCGTTTGCAAATCTGCTCAAAAGCGAGCATACCATCAACCTGACTTAGCCCCTGACCACCATATTCCGGTGGAATGGATCCCCAAAACATGCCGAGATCCACAAATTTCTGCCAGAGCTCGTCCGGCGGGAAATCGCAATGTTCGTCCATCCATTTCACATACTCCCAATTCAACTCCTTTTCGCAGAAACTTTGAAAGGTCTGCTGGATGATGAGCTGTTCTTCTGTAAGTCCGAAGTCCATGGGTGCTCTCCTTTATTTTATATGCTTCTATTTTTTTGTGTCCGTGTCGATATTCGCCTGCTTCTGTTGTTTGACCAGATCCTCAGGCTTCTTTCTGAATCCATCCATCACGGCCTGAATGTCTGGAGAGTAAATCAGCCATTGAATAGCATTTCGTTCGAGGGCCAGCGCCGCATCTAGGCTGCCGCATTCCAGCGACCGCCCCATGACTTCCTTGCCCATCCTTAAGGCGATAACCTTTTTCGAACTGATATTCGCTACCACCTCACTGAATTTCTGTTCGAACTCCTCATCCTTGAAGACATGGGTCAGGAATCCCATCTCGTACATATCACGGGCCATATAGTCCTTTCGCCCGCTGTAAAGGATTTCCCGGGCCCGGTATATAGGGAGGGCACGGGCAATGCGCACCGTGCCGCCCCACCCAGGGAGGATCCCCATGTTAATCTCAGTCGTTCCGAATTTTGCTGTTTCCTTTGCATAAATAAGATCACACATCAGCGCTAGCTCTAGGCCGCCCGCCAGGCAGTGCCCCGTCACCTTGGCGATGACCACCTTTTCACAGAGCTCAATGGCCTTGCCAATTCCGTAACCATCATGGGCAAGCCAGTTCATCGATTCGAGGTGTTCCGCAAGGGACGGAAAGACGCTCAGGTCGCCACCGGTGCAGAATGCCTTACCCTGCCCGGCCAGAACAACAACCCCCACCCCGGCTTCATCTCTTACTTTGCGAAACGCATCGAGAAGCTCCGCAGCCATCTCCCGGTTAATTGCGTTATATTTGTCCGGACGGTTCAAAGTAATGTTACAGATCGCCCCCTTAACTTCATATAGAATAGTTGTATATTCACTCATGTTTTCTGACCTCCGGGTTCAGGTATCTACTTTTTTGCCGGCCGAAAATACGGCAGATGAAACCCGCCTCTTTCATGAAAAGTCACTTCGACATCCATGCCAATTTTAATGTCGGCAGGGTCACAATCCACGATCCGGGTCATCATCCGGATGCCTTCCTCCAAATCCACATAAGCGATGGTATATGGAAGTTCATCCATGAACTTGGGTTCCACCATGCTGTAGGCCGTGGAAAAGGTATATATCTTCGCCCTGCCACTCCCCTCCATCCAGTCGAGATTGCCCGACCAGCATTCCGGGCAGTATTTCCTCGGATAGAAAATTTTGGACTGGCAATCATTGCAGACTTGAATCAGAAGCTTCCCTTGTTTCGTCCCTTCCCAGAATCTCTCCGACCAGGGCTGAGTCTCAGGGACTGGTTTTGTCATATCGAAATCCATAGTCATTCCCTCCCCCATATGCTTGCGATGATGTTGAATCCGGAACCACCGGATGTGTCCTGGTAAACATATTTACAGTCTTTTACCTGGCGCTCCCCGGCCTTGCCCATGAGCTGCCTGGCTGTTTCGACATAGGTCGCCGCACTCACGCCAGAACCGGTATGCCCGCGCCCCGGCGCATCGCCAATCGTCGACCAGGGGATGTCGCCACCGAAGGACATCCGTCCCTGCAGGAAATATTTTCCTGCTTGGCTGGGAGGCGCCACTTCCAGTGCTTCTGCCATGATCGGGTGCGCGAGAGGATAGGCAAGGTAGATGTTCCAGAGACTCACGTCTTCCTTTTTGATGCCTGCCTGGGCCATGGCCTCCTTCGCTGTCACCCTGAATCCTTCGCTCACCTTACTGAAGTCCCGCAGGACGCAGGTTCCACTGAAATAGCGAGCTGATTCGCCCAGTTTGTAGGCCGCAAGACGCTTCATCTTCTTCGCATCCTCCGCAGATACAATCACCATGGCACAGCCGCCATCCCCCAGCACATTACTCTCTCTTTTATGCAGGGGGGTATTGAGCAAATCGGATGCTAGAACCTTCTGCACCGAGGGAACCTCCTTGCCATAGAAAAACGAATTCGGATCCTTTGCGGCCCAGCTCCTCAACGCAGTCACCACCGATGCCATCTCCTCCGGGGTGCAGCCAGAATCATGCATAAAACGGTTTGCGATCAGTCCCATGACGATGTTATATGTGGTGCCGAAGGGATACTCCCACTGAAGGTCCACCCCAGCCTTGGCAAAGAAATTGATCTGTTCGACCAGGGGAATGGTGGAGTGAACCGTGACATGGGGAATGAGCACCGCTTTGGCAATACCGTGTTCGATCCAGTGTTCTGCCATCCGGATACAATTCGAAGTGGATGCCCCGCCGGCATTGCATAGAACTGTGTCCTTGCACCCCTTGAGTCCGAGCTCCTCAGGCAGTTTGCCGAAGGAGAGCTCTGCCGTGATTTTCGGCTGAGCCTGGGGTGAAACAATCACGGCCCCTTCAATGTCATTCTTGTGGAGACCCGAGTCCCGGATTGCTTCCATGCAGGTATCGTACAAGATATCCCAGTGTGTGCGCCCCGGCTTGTTGGCGGTCGGCACCTCCCCTATCCCGATAATGGCGATTTTGCCTTTGTTCATACCGGTGATTCCTCCTTTCTCCTATTGACTGAATGATATAATACTTGACAATACCATTCAGTTCTGTATTATTAAGTACACTAATATCGTTTTTTACAAATCTGTCAAGAAATATTTTATGAGTACAGAATATATTTTTTAAGTACTTGATTATTTTCCATATTTTGATTATTGGTAACGTGGTCATCCAAGAGGGGGAACCATTTTGAAAAGAAACCAGATTTTGCATCGGTTACCTAAGCATTTAAAAATCTCCGAACTTAGTACGTATTCAAAAACACCCGCCGCAACCATAAGATACTACATCGCTGAAGGGATTCTTCCCAAGCCAATTCGGACAAGTATGACCATGGCATACTACACCGAAGATCACATCAGGGGCCTTCAAAATATCCAGAGGTTCAAGAGTCAAGGGTTGTCTCTTATGGCGATCAAAGAATCGATAAATGCTGATGCTCCCGATTCCTCAACGAAACAAGAACCATCAAATGAGATCATTTATAATAGCATCAGGGATAGAATTGTGAGGGTAGCCGTTCATCTGTTCCGCAAAAAAGGCTATGACGCGACCAGCGTGGATGAGATCATAAAAAAAGCTAGGATCGGCAAAGGAACATTTTATCAGCATTTTAAGACCAAGGAACTCCTGTTCTTCGAGTGTACTGAAAGTGTATTTTATGACATTGGTATGGAGGTTCCTCAAATTCGTGATGAGAAGGATGTGATGCAACGTCTTTGGAAGCGGGCGCTCTACTTTGGGCGCTCTCGCATGCACATGATCGACATGCTCAACCTCGTAAGGGGCGCTGCCATCAAGGAAAATCCGATCTATAGAGAAAAACTGGATGAGGTAATCAGGAACTTCGTTCTACCCATTCAAAAGGAGCTGGAAGTAGCCATTTCCGAAAAAAGGATCCGTTTGAAAGACAGCATGCTG
>Ga0326727_10013317_pt1 | contig 18358 bp, 22 predicted proteins | sample MB2enrmetagenome_FD_207643 | JGI IMG/M metagenome (GOLD analysis project Ga0326727, IMG submission 207643) | Lab enriched peat soil microbial communities from McLean, Ithaca, NY, United States - MB29MY | ecosystem: Environmental > Terrestrial > Soil > Wetlands > Peat | place: USA: New York...
TTTCGTCGAATGCACCGCAGTCCGTTGTCGCGCCGTCCATTGCCGTTCCCCGCTCAGCGAATCGAGGATCGGCATAGATTCAGCACTTTAGCGGTTTGTCACGTACTCATTCACCCGATTGCCCTGATAGTGCGATCGGCAGGACTTGAACGCGCCAGCCCGGCGCGGCTATATTGGCGCGCATGACAGCGCGCCGGATCCGGTGATCGATGCCCGCCACGGAAACCGTCGATGTCGAGGCGTTCGAGGCGAAGTTCCTGAGCTTCATCGACCGCATCGAGAGCGGTGAACTGGAACGCGTGATCATCACCCGGCAGGGCCAGCCGGTGGCAGTTCTGATCCCGCCGGAACCCCGGGAGGACGTCCCGCACGGCCTGTTCGGCGCCTTGCGCGGATCGGTCACGATCCCCGAAGGCGTTGACCTGACCGAACCCGCCCTGGATGAGCCGTTCACCGTTGAGGATATCGACCTGGTCCCTAACCAGGACAGTGGGCGTCCGGCCTGACCGCCGATCGGCGCGGGCATCGGCGACATCCTTGCCCCTCGGCGCACCACGGTCTAGAAGCCCGCACCTTTCCTATTTCCTTGAACGGACTGTATCCATGAAGCAGCAGGCGAATCTGATCCGCGCCGGCCAGGTGATCGAGCATGACGGGGCCCGCTGGACGGTACTGAAGCAGCAGATCATCACCCCCGGCAAAGGCGGCGCCTTCATCCAGGTCGAGATGCGCAACCTCAAATCCGGCAACAAGACCAACGAGCGCTGGCGGACCGCCGACACCGTCGAGCGGCTGACCACCGAGGAAAAAGAGTACAAATACTCCTACAAGGACGGCATCAACCTGGTGCTGATGGACCCGGAAACCTATGAGGAAGCCCACATCCCGGCCGATCTGCTGGGCGATGCCGCGCCGTTCCTGCAGGACGAGATGATGCTGGTGGTCGACCTTGTCGAAGGCGACCCGGTGGCGATCCACCTGCCCGGCACCGTCATCCTGGAGATCGCCGAAGCCGATCCGGTGGTGAAGGGGCAGACGGCGTCGTCGTCGTACAAGCCGGCGCTGCTGTCGAACGGCGTAAAGACCCTCGTGCCGCCGTTCATCGAGGCGGGCGAAAAGATCGTGGTGCGGACCGAGGACGGCAGCTACGTGGAGCGGGCGAAAGGCTGATGGCCTTTCGCCTCTCCCCCCATCTGACGGTCATGGCCAACGCAGCGCAGAAGGCATCCAAGCGCCTGCTGCGCGACTTCGCCGAGGTCGAGCAGTTGCAGGTCAGCGTCAAAGGCCCGTCCGACTTCGTCACCCAGGCCGACATGCGCGCCGAGCAGACCTTGAAAGAGGAGCTGAACAAGGCGCGTCCGGGCTACGCCTTCCTGATGGAGGAATCGGGCGCCTCAGGTTCGGACAACTGGTCCTGGCGTTGGGTGGTCGATCCGCTGGACGGGACAACCAACTTCCTGCACGGCATGCCGCACTGGGCGATCAGCATCGGGCTGGAAAAGCGCCTGCCCGACGGCATGTCCGAGGTGCATGCCGGGCTGGTCTACGCGCCTGCGGTCGATGAGATGTTCTGGGCGGAAAAAGGCACCGGCGCGTTTGTCAACGAACGCCGTCTGCGCGTGTCGGCGCGGCGCGAGATTTCGGAAGCCATCTTCGCCACCGGCATTCCATTCGGCGCGGTCTCAGCCTCTCGTCGGCAGTCGTTCAGCCGCACCTTGTCGGCGCTGATGCCGCAGGTCGCCGGCATCCGCCGCTTCGGTTCGGCAGCGCTGGACATGGCCTGGGTCGCGCATGGCCGGTTCGACGGCTACTGGGAGCTTGGTATCCACCCCTGGGACATCTGCGCCGGCATCATCCTGGTGAAGGAAGCCGGCGGTTACGTCACCGATGTGGGCGAGGGCGATCCTCTCGTCACCAACAACATCGTCGCGGGCAACCCGCATCTGCATGTGAAGTTACGGGAAGCAGTGGCCGAGGGCATGGTGCGCCCGGCTTAAGACCGGGAGGTCCCGATGCCGCGGATCATGGTTCAGCAGGCCGATATCACCACCCTGCACGTCGATGCGATCGTCAACGCTGCGAACCAGTCGCTGCTGGGCGGCAGCGGCGTCGATGGCGCGATCCACCGCGCCGCCGGGCCGGAGTTGCTCGAGGAATGCCGGACGCTGGGCGGCTGCCCGACCGGGGAGGCCCGGATCACCAGGGGCTACCGCCTGCCGGCCAGGCATGTGATCCATGCGGTGGGTCCGCGCTATCGTGACGGACGGCATGGCGAGGCGGACCTGCTGGCGGGATGTTACCGCAACAGCCTGAAGCTCGCGGTCGAGCACGACGTCAGGACGATCGCCTTCCCGGCGATCAGTTGCGGTATCTACGGCTACCCGATACCCGAGGCGGCGCGGATCGCGGTCGATACCGTTTCGGCATTCACGGCCAAGGACGGGACCATCGAGCGGGTGATCTTCGCCTGTTTCGGCAGCGACGTCCTGGCCGCATTCCAGGCGGCGCTCGGGCCGCCGTCCGCCTGAGCGCGGCAACCCCGGCTCAAGCGGCCCGCGGCCCCGCGAGCGCGCCGCGGTGGCAACCCGGACGCCTACGACCGTAGCCGTGAAAACCAACGCCTCGCTCCGGCCGGTTTGGCCGGCGGCTCAGCCCGGCTTTGCGCCAGGATTTCCATCGCCGACAGCGGCTGTGCCGGTGCCGATACCTCCGCCGTCCCGGCCTGTTGCCGATGGCACTGATCATACGCCTTTTCAAGCATCACGTACCAGGACTCCGGGCTGATATCGGTCGCGTCCGCATAGGCGGCCAGGCGTTCGACGTAGCCTTTGAGAAACCCCTCATCCAGACGCTCGAGCGTGCCGGGCGCATGGCCCTCGTCCGCGGCGACGACCCAGAGCAGGGTATTCGGACCAAAGCGGCGCAGCAGCTTCACCAGCGGTCTGAGGCGCTCCGCATCCGCCGCGGTCATTTCGCGCCAGACCCAGATCTTTTCTCCGCTTGCCAGGTCCGCCAGCATCTTGCGCCGGAGGAAGCCGAGCCGCCGGGCTTCGCGCTGGCGCAGCTCCTCGGGGCCGATCTGCGCTTCAGTAATGTTCGTATGATATTTGATATCCAGCGAGGTCTCATGCACCATGTATTCCCGCGGCGCCTCGCCCGCCAGGTAGATTTCCAGAGTATCGGCGGTTCCGACGCCGCTGAATTCCTCTTTCAGTCCCTGCAAAAGCCGATCGAGGGTAATGCCGGCGAAGCGCAACAGCCCGAGCGGTTCGGCACCCGCCCAGCGCTGCACCAGGCCGAACTCGCAGTTGTCGCCCAGACTTTCAAACGCAACGACCAGCTCGTCTATCGGCTTTCCGGCGGTTGCGTTTTCCACCTCCCGCCGCGCCGTTGCCGGATCCCCCGGCGAACGAAGAGCGAGGCGCCGGGATATCTCCGCCATGCGCCGGGCGAAAAGACTCTCCTCGACGGTCCAGTCCAGCGCCACGGTCGACCGGGCGTCGCTTTCGAATACATCGCCCCAGTAATCGACCCCGGCCGCCTGGGCCAGCCGGTTGAACGATGCGTTCTCATGGTGCTCCGGCATCCACTCCCACATCAGCGTGCCCGGCTTGCAGAACACGACATCCGCGAGGTCCTCGCCGACGGGTCCGATCACCACCTCTGCGTTGCGAAAAAGGTTGATCCGCTCGGCGGTGCTGATGGCTTTGTCCAGGATAAGGACATCATGCTGCCGCAGCCACTCGGTCACGGCCGCCGCATTGGCGATGGACCCGTAATACGGGTTTGAACACGGAACAAAGAGCATCGAATGGCGCCGATCGGCCGGTGGCAGGCGATCCAGCAGCCGGCGCATGGTGTCATAGGCGCTCATGCAGACGAAGAAGCTGGTCGAGCCGTTGAGGAATTCGGAATACTCCGCCCGCGGTATCCGGTAGACCGTGCCCGGCGCCAGGATCACCCGCGGCACCCCGGCGTAGCCGAGGAGGTCAAGGAATTCCTCTTGCCAGGGATCCAACGGCGGCAAAAGGAGACGGGCGGGACGCATCCGCTGCTGGCGCAGCGACCAGTCGATCGCCGGAACGCATTGCGTCAGCCAATGCTGGTAGGCGTAATGGACGTTGTTGTAGCCGATGATCGTGTCCTCATCGTCGGTTAGCGTCACGACATTGGAACGTTCATGCGTCCCCTCCCGGGGGAAATAGGACGCCTCCGGAATGACCTTGCCGTCCTGGAAGATCAGGCCGGAGTCGGCATCCAGCGTGACATCCATGAGGGTGAAATTGCGGACCGATGTCGTGACACAGACCGGCTGGTAGATCCGGCTGATCGTGGTCGTGCCGCGGGCGTCATGGAACCGGCATTCGGCATCGCTGTGCAGCACCCGCGACCGTTCGAAATATGTCGTGGAAACCGCAGCTTGTGCAATCGGCCGGTTCATGGTGTCTCGCGCTTAAAGGTGGAACGTTCCGACATCCTAGCACTTTCGCCGGTTTGCCGGCAAACCGCTTGTTGGTTTTTTCCCCGGTTAACGAACCGGTCCGGCGCTGCTAATGCAGCGGCAGAATGAAAATCCTGTTCGTGACCTCCAACCGGCTGGGCGATGCGGTGCTGTCCACCGGGTTGCTCGACCACCTGATCCGCACCTACCCTGACGCGCGGATTACCGTGGTCTGCGGCCCGGTGGCCGAAGGCGTCTTCGCGCGCATGCCGAACCGCGACCGCACCATCGTGCTGCGCAAACGCCGCGGCAGCCGGCATTGGCTGAAGCTGTGGGCGGCAACGCTGCCGCATCTGTGGGACCTCGTCGTCGACATCCGCGGTTCGGCCTTGTCCTGGCTGGTGCCGACACGCCGCCGCGCGGTGTTCCGCCGCACCGGCGGGGCGAAAATCGCGGAAATTGGCGCCATCCTGAACCTCTCGCCACCGCCCCTTCCCGTCATCTGGACCTCCTGGGCCGATGGGCTGCGTGTCGCGGAGATGCTGGGCGATGGGCCGCTGATCGCGCTGGCCCCGACGGCGAACTGGCTGCCGAAAGTCTGGCCGCCCGAGCGTTTCGCCGCGTTCTTTCACCGCATGGCCGGACCGGATATGCGGGCGGTGGTGCTCGGCGGCCCGGGCGACGCGGAACGGGCGATGGCCGCGCCATTGCTGGCCGCCCTGCCGGATGCGATCGACCTGGTTGGCCGCCTCAGCCTGCCGGAGGTCGCGGCCTGCCTCGAGCGCGCCACCCTGTTCATCGGCAACGATTCCGGCCTGATGCACCTGGCCGCCGCCGCCGGCACGCCGACGGTCGGACTGTTCGGCCCGACCGACGCTGCGACTTATGGCCCGGCGGGTCGTCGCGCCGTCGCGGTGGTGGCCGACTCGATGGCGGCGATCAGCGTGGACGAGGCCGTCGCCGCCGCCCGCGCGCTGCTGGATCAGCCGCCGACGGCGGCGGCGAGTTCAGCCAGCGTCGCCGGCACCTCCCGGCGGGTTGTTTCAAGCTGAATGTCGGCCAGCGCGTACAGCGCCTCCCGGCTCGCCAGGATCGACCGCAGATCGCCCATCGATCGGCGGTTGTCGCGCATCGGCCGCAAATCGCCCTGCTCGATCACTCGCCGCATATGCTCCTCGGGGGAGGCTTTCACCCAGACCGTCAGGCAGGTCTCAAGCAGGCGCGCGAAGGTGCGGGTCTCGGCGACGATCCCGCCGCCGGCAGCCAGCACCGCCTGTTTGTGGCTGCCGATCAGGCGCTCCAGCACGCCCCGCTCCAGCCGGCGGAAGCCGGCCTGGCCGTGCAATTCCATGATCTCGCCCAGGCCCATGCCGGCCTCCGCCTCGATCTCCTGATCGAGTTCGAGGAACGGCACGCCGAGCCGCGGCGCCAGCAGGCGGCCGAGGGTGGATTTCCCGGCGCCACGCAATCCGATGAGGGCGATCCGGCCGCGGTAGCCGGGCTCGCGCGCGGCGGGTGCCAGGGGCTGTTCGGCGTCTTCTTCCAGCAACGCCCGCAAATCGACGTGCAGCGCGGCGGCAAGCGCCCGCAGCAGCAGGATCGAGCCGTTGCCGGTTCCGGCTTCCACGGCTGAAATGTAGCGCTCGGAGACGCCGGACTGTGCCGCGAGGATTCGGCGCGTCATGCCCCGCCGCGCCCGCAAAAGCCGCAGCCGCTGCCCCAGGGCTTGCAGGAAGGCGTGATCGTCGGCGGACTGGCTCATGGCTCGATCGGGGCATTGATTGTCATGCATTATATCGCATGTTAGCCGGGAAACCGGCAACGGAGCGGCACCGACATGGCTGATGCATTTTCCACCCCGCCCGACAATCGCTTTTTCGAGGACTATGCCGAGGGCGCGACCTATATCTGCGGTTCCGTCACCGTCTCGGAGGACGACATCGTCCGCTTCGCCGCGGCGTACGATCCGCAGGCGATGCATGTGGACCGTCTGCTGGCGGCCAAGGGGCCATTCGGCGCGGTCATCGCCAGCGGCTGGCATACGGTGGCGCTGATCATGCGCCTTTTCGTGGAGAACTTCCTGCCGCGTAACGGGCTGCCGTCTCCCGGTGTGGACGAGTTGCGCTGGACGCTGCCGGTGCGGCCTGGCGACACGCTGACGCTGCGTGCCACGGTGACCGAGGCGCGGCGGTCGCGGTCAAAGCCCGACCGGGGGTTGATCCACTCGTTTCTGGAGGTGCAGAACCAGAACAACGAGGTCGTGATGACGATGCGGCCGGTCAATCCGGTACGGGTGCGAACTCAGGGCGGGGCCGGATAGCCGAAGCGGGGCCACCGCTTACGGCAACCCCGCCGGAGCACGAGCCGCCTCGGTCAGTGCAGCAGTTTCGGCGCCGCCTCGACAAGGATGTCGCGGAACGCCGTCCACAGTGGAATGATGCGATCGTCCGGAACGAGGTGGCGGCATAAAGAGCCGTGGCCGGCATCCGGGTCACTGTCCAGCTTGATGTGCCCGACGAGAAAGTGGTGGAACGCCCGCAGCGCCGGATGGTCCCAGTCCTTGGCGTGCAGCACCGCGCTGAACACAGCCTCCAGTCCGCCATCCTCGTAGGCAGGCAGGCTCATGATCCTCGTGTCCTCGTCGGTCCGGCGGACCTGCGCGAGGTATTTCGCGCCAAGACGATCGACCCGGGCGCGGGCCTCGGGACTGAGGCTGGAGATCGCGAGAGTGCGGCGCATGAATTCGTCATGGTTCAATTTTTCGCCCGGCTCCGCTATGCAGGGATAGGGCGAGAGATTGTCGGTGTTGCACTCGCCGTCGCGCAGTTCGAACTGGCGTTCGTCATTCGGATACTTCCGGCAGGCGATTTCGACTGTTTCGCAGAACTGCACCGAGAAGTAGTAATACGCCCGGGCGACGGCCAGAAGTTCGTTTTGATCAAGTTTCGACCAGGCGAAACCGGCGATTTCGTCGACAACCTTCTGATAGCCCGGCTTCAAAAGTTGCATGTCTGATCCTCCGGAGTTGGTGGTGGCCGCACCGTGGCCGGAGCGGACCGGATCGGAGTTGATTCAAATCAACAGTCGAAATGCTCCCAACCCCCTGTAACATCACGTGTCGGTGCGCCGGACTGAGGCCGGAAGGTCAAGACGGAAACCCGCGGGCGACCGGCGTCCGGCCCGCTTTCACCGTCCGGCGCATAATTCCAATGCGAAAACTACGGATAGTCATCGGCCGTGTATGGACCCATGTGTGGCGCAACGCTGCCGGACATATCGCCCGGCGTAAGGAGAATTCACATGAAAATAATGATCCTTGCCGCGGTCGCCGCCGCCCTCGTGACAAGCTCCGGCGCGGCATTCGCACAAGGGACGGCAGGCGCCCGGGAGCCCGTCTACGGTTCGGCATGGGCAGCAAACCAGAGGGCCGCATCCGTGGCCTCCGCCAGTCGCCGGGCGGCGACGGCGCAGACGCCCGCCCCTGCCGACGCCCGCAGCGCCTCCGCCGTCCCCGGCCCCAAGGCGGACTAGCGTATCCTCGTCAGCCGCTTGCCTCCGGGTGCCTCCCACGACTATCAAAGAGGATCGCCGGGGATGGAGTCCCCCGTCAACCGCCCGAGAGGGATGATGACTCCTGCCGTGCGGGACGCACCGCGGTAGGACTCCGTCCTTCGACGCCGCCGTCGTTGCTTCCCGCGCGCCCCGGTGCGACGAACGATGGAGCGGACATGGGCAGCGGCTGCACACCCGTAACGACTTTGGCCCCGGAATGCCGGCGCAGGTGATAGCTTATCTCTGCGTCGCCCTTGGCAGCGCACTCGGCGGCGTCGGGCGCTATGCGTTCGGCCTGCTGGCTAGCCGGATGTGGGGAGACAGCTTCCCCTGGGGCACTATCGTCATCAACATCGTTGGCAGCTTCATCATCGGCTTCTTCGGCGCCCTGACCGCGCCTGACGGCCCCCTTCCCGCCCACCCCAACCTTCGCATCTTCGTCATGGTCGGCATTTGCGGCGGATTCACCACATTCTCCTCGTTCAGCCTGCAAACCCTGTCCCTTGCCCGAGACGGCAGTTGGCTGCCCGCAATGGGGAATGTCCTGCTGTCAGTGACGTTGTGCCTTCTCGCCGTCACCGCCGGACACTTCGCCGCAACCCGGATCGGCCTGTCACAGCCGGAGGCGTCCGCGGTGTCCCGTTCCGTCCTGGCCATCCTCGACCGCCCGGAAGGCGCCAACGCGGTGCTCGCCGCCGCGGCGCTGGTGGCCGCACGGTTGGGCGACGCCCGAATCGAAACTTTGCATGTCCGGCGTGAAGCCCTGGAGGGTTTCATGCCGACCGAGGATGTCATGACCAGGGAGCGCCGGCAGGAGATCGAAGGCGAAGCCACCCGCCAATCGGCCGTGCTGCGCGGCATCTTCGACGCCTGGCAGTGGGAGGGCGGCATCCGGGAGTGGCGCGAGGTGGTTGGCGACACCGCCAGGGTGGTCGCGGAGGAAGCCGCCAAAGCCGATCTGGTTGTCATCGGCATCGGGCCGGATCGGCACCATGCGGAGGCGAACCGGGCAGTTCACGCGGCTCTGTTCGATGCCCGGCAGACCACCCTGCTGACACCGGCGGCCGTCCCGGTTTCGCTCGGTCGAAATGTCGCGATCGCCTGGAAGCCTGGCGCCGCCGCCGACCGGGCGATCGTGGCGGCGCTTCCGTTGCTGGTGGGCGCCGAACGCGTCAGCGTGCTGATCGAGACAAGCGATGGCGAGGCGGCGCCCGACGGACCGCCCGCCACGCTGCAACGGGCGGGAATCACCGCGGACGTGCTGGGGTTCCAGGCCGGGGATCAGTCCGTCGGCGAGGCGCTGCTGGCCCGGGCGCATGCGGTTGGCGCCGATGTGCTGGTGATGGGGGCCTTCACCCGAGGCAGCGTGACGGAGTCCATCCTCGGCGGCGCAACGCGAGACGTCCTCGCGGCGGCCGATATTCCCGTGTTGATGCATCATTGAACCGGCAGGCGGCGGCTCTGGCCACATGATGAGTAGGTTGCCAAAACCCGCGGCACGGTAACCTTTGATTCATCATTCCGGCGCATTCTGGCCGCGTGTCCGGCAGCAGCGCCCCCTTCCTGGTCGAATCCCATCACCCGGCGACCTTCCGCAGCCGCGGGGTCGCGGCCCCGTTCACGACGCCCATGCTCGTCGGTACACGCATCCGCGAGTCCAAGACCGGGATAGAGCTGGTCGTCCCCAACCCCTCCGGCGGACGCGGCGTCTACATCCTCGACTGGGGCGGCGTCCGCACCCTCGGCAATCCGAACGTGCATGACACCGTGCTGTTCCGGCGCGTCAGCAGCATCGGCCGGCTCGACCCCGCCGGGATGCGCGACGCCGCGTTGGACGTCGCGCTCGACGGCCATGCCGGCCGGGACGCCGCCGCGGCGGCCAAACGCGGCATTGCCGGCGATGCCGCGTTTCGTCTCAACGCCCACTTCCGGCTGATGCTCGGCCTGATCGAGCAGGTCCATCCGGCCGGCATGAAGGCAATCCCGCCGGCCGCGCTCGGGGAGGAGGTCGAGCGCCGCGGCACCGCGATCCTGCACAAGCTGGCGCCGCTGGTGGGCCAGTCGCCCGCGGACCTGGCGGATGCCCTGGCGGCGCTGGGGAATGTATTTGCTCCCGTTGGTATCGGCGCGGATGACAAGGACGCCCGCACAGCGTGCCTGCTACGCCGCCTGGAGGAGGCCCAGGGGTCGCTGTCCGACTGGCTGAGCGCCGATGCGGAGAACGATATCGGCGGCATCGGCCGGGCCATCGCCGGAGCCATGCAGACCGCCGACGGCTACGGCCGGGCGATTCTGCAAGCCACCCGTGCCGTGGCGGCCGATGCCATCGGCCTGCTGAAACGCTGGTTCAAGGACACCGAGGCCGCCGTGACGACGGCGAGCCGCGCCGACTGGGTGCTGGACGGGTGGGAGTGGGTTTGCCTGCTGTGGCTCGCCGCGCAAACCGGGGCGGCGCGGCGGCGGGCGTTGCTGGAAATGGCGCAGCTCATTCCGGTGCTCCCCGGCGAGGCGGCCAACTGGACCGATTTGCCGCCGCCGCCCGAGACGCTGCGCCAACCCTGCCGGGTGACCAGCCGGGAAGACGGCTGGCGCAGCGGCGGGGCGGCATTCGCCCTGATCGAGCGCAACGAAAGCCTGCGCGCCATGAGCATCTGATGGCCGGCGGACCCGCCCCGCTGAACGCCCGTGATATCCGCGCGGTCTCGCGCGACGTGGCCGGGGCGGACGATGCCCGCGTGATGCGGATCGTCGCGACGGTGGATGCGATGTCGGCGCGCGGTTCCGCCGACGAGCTGATCGTGCCGCTGCGCCGGCGCTTGGCCGTGTTGCGCCCGCCGCGGCCACTGCGCTTCGTCAGGCTGATGTTCCACCCGCTCGATCCGCTGATCATCCCCGCCGGGCGATGGCGGCCTGACCAGCACGCGATCCCGCGCACGGCGCTGGCGCCACTGGCCGACTGCGTCCGCGTCGCCATGGCGCCCCGGGCACGCGTCATCGAGGCGGCGATCAGCGGCCGGACCGCGGCGGACGCCGATATGATCGCCGCGCAGGGACGCTTGCTGTGGCCGGACGCCGGCAAGGTGCTGATGTCGGCGATCCCGCCCGCGACCTGGAGAGAGACCGGGCTTGGCGATGCGATCTTCGCCCCGCTTGCGCGCCGGACTGGCGCCCTGCTGGCGCAAATGGCGGCCTTCGACCGGTTCTGCGCGGAGACGGTGCAAGGGCTGCTGCCGCCGCGGGCGGATGCGCTGCACGCGATCCTGCGCGGCATCGCCGGGGCGGACGAATCCGCCCTGCCGATGATGGTGAAGCTGTTGCTGACGCGGTTGCCGGAAGCCGCCGCGCTGCTGATGGCGGCGCAGCCGGGACCGCAAGGCTCGGCTCTGAAAGCCGCGGCGGATGAGACGGTTGACAAGCTGCTGGAGCAACTCGTGCGCAAGGAGGGCGCGGCGGCCCGGATCGCCTCGACCAGCCTGGAGGAAGCCGGCACCACGGTCCGGCGGATCGCCACACTGTTGAGGCAGTTGGAGGACGGCTCGGTCAAGCCTGCCCGCCGCGCGCATTTGAAGGCGGTGCGCCAGACCCTGGATGCCGGCTTCCGGACCCGCTTCGCCGCCGGGCTGCGCGACGAGGTGCTGGCGCTGCTGTTGGCGGGAGGCAACCCGGACGTGCAGGTCATCGAAGCGGCGGCACGCGACCTGCGGGCGCTGGAGACCGAGGCGCGGGCTGTCGGCGGCGGCTCCGCCTACGACCTGATGCTGCGGCAGACGGCGGATGCGGTGAAGGCATTGCCGGCGGAGACCGGGCCGGGACGGACGGACCGGATCCGCCTGGTGGAGATTTTGGCCGGCTCCGATGCGGCGCTGGCAATGCTGGACGAGAGGTGAGGCGGTCAATGAGCGAACTGACGGAGCGCGCGCAAAGCGTAAGGGCGGTAACGTTGATTTTCCCGGGTTTACGGACCAAGCTGCGCACTCTGATAACCAATCGTTTACAGATGCGGTGTATACACCCCCGGATGAAGCGAAACCTGCCGCGGGAGACGATGTGATGGCTCGGCCAGCGGATACGGTGACCTGGACCGCGTTCAACACGGTCGTCAGCGCCCTGCTGGGAATGGGGATCGCGGGCGTTGGCGGCGGCTTCGCCTGGCTGCACAGCGACCTCAGCGACATCCGCACCGACGTCAGGGACATCCGCACCGACATTCGCGACAGCCGCGCCGATACCCGCGATATGCGGTCGGATGTGCGCGACATGCGAACCTCGCTCGGCGGTGTCGAATCCGGCCTGCGCGAGGCCCGCGTCTCGGTCCACGGCCTGCAAACCGACATCAAGGACATACGCGGGTCGGTCGCTTCGATCGACGGCCGGGTGCAGGATACGCGGGAGGACGTGCTGAAGGCCATTGGCAGCCTTCAGCAGCAATCCGCTCTGACCAATGCCAAGCTGGACGCGCTTGCCACGCCGATGCGCCGGGGCCAGTAGGCCGCTGCGGCGTCGAAGCGTTCGCATTCGCCTCAATGCGGCAAAAAGGCGGCTTCGGACCGCGGCCGGGACGGCCCGCCGCGGCCCGGTTCCGCTAAGCCGCCTTCCGGACCGGCACGCGCGGCCGGAACACGAAGAACGCCAGCACCACCACCACGAACGTCGCGGCGGAAAAGGCGATAAAAGTTGACGACGTCTGAATCCAGGTCACCGCCGGAACGGTGGCGCCCAGTACGACCCCGACCACGCCAAGCCGCCACGCGCGGGCATGCACGCCGGCGAGAAACAGCGCCAGCGCCAGCAGGGTCAGGATAAGAGTCGAAATGGCATCGTCATCGAGTTCGGCGCGAACCGACGAGGTGGCGAGTATAAGCACCGCCGCGTAGAAGGCTGCCCAGTGCAAGACCTGCGTCCAGATCAGGGCATAGACCTGGCGGGACGTCTTCGCGTGCGTCAGGCCGGCCCATATGCACAAAACCGCGAACGCGACGAGCAGAAACTTCCAGTAGCCCAGGATGGGCTGCCCGTAGAACGCGCGATAGGACGTGCCGCCGAGCGCCGCCAGCAGAATGAGGATGTAAGGCAACTCGGCGAAAAGAAATCCGATAAATCCGCGGCGCCGGCGCACGGGAGGCGGGCCGGATTGGGAACCGATCAGGCCATCGGCTGTTGAGGCACTCATCACTTGCACCCTTTCTTATGTGAACTGCCAGGGTTCCTGGCAAAATTCCTTTGCAGGGCGGTGCGAGTGGCTGGCGCTGCCGCGGTGGTCGCAGTCCTCGGAGTCCGGACTTCCCCCCGATGAGCGGCCCGTTCGCCCGACCCGGCTGCACCCTAAGCGCCGACCGCCGATGCTGCAACAACCTGATCGACAGGACGTCATCGCGGGACTCGCCGCGAAGACCTCGTGAGGGTCTTCGGGCCAAAGTCAGTGCGAACGGCGGCGTTTCGCCGGGGCCGTTCCCGGAGACACCCTCAAACGCCCGGATTCGCCTTGGCAAACGCAGCTTTCTGCTCGGCTGTCGCCTCCTTCTGATGCTTCGCCTGCCACTCCTTGTAGGGCATGCCGTAGACGATCTCCCGGGCGTCCGAATCTGCGATCTCGATGCCCTTCTCCGCCGCTTCCTCACGGTACCAGCGGCTGAGACAGTTGCGGCAGAAGCCGGCCAGGTTCATCAGATCGATGTTCTGCACGTCGGTGCGCTCCCGCAGATGCGCCACCAGACGACGGAACGCGGCGGCCTCCAGCTCCGTGCGGGTCGCCGGGTCGAGTTCGGGTGCGGCCATGGTCGTCTCCTTTTTCCGTTCGCCCCAAGATGGCGCGGGATGACCGGTTTCGCCATACTCGGCTGAAGGAAGACGAGAGGAAACGCCGATGCCCCCGGACCCATCCTGGACCGACGCGACAGCCCGCGCCGCTCTGCTCACATTGTTCGAGACCGCCGTTGCGGCGGCGGACCCGCGCGCCGTGCTGGCGCGGCACTTGCCGCCGAAGCCGCTTTCAGGGCGCTGCATCGTCGTCGGCGGCGGCAAGTCGGCCGCCGTTATGGCCGCGGCGCTGGAGGACGCGTGGCCGGACGTCGCGCTGGAAGGCACCGTGGTCACGCGCTACGGCCATGCCGTCCCGACGCGGCATATCGAGGTGATCGAAGCCTCCCATCCCGTCCCCGACGCCAGCAGCGAGCGCGGCGCGCAACGCCTGCTCGAACGGGTCCGCGGGCTGAGCAAAGACGATCTGGTGATCGCACTGATGTCCGGCGGAGCCTCCGCCCTGCTGGCGGCGCCGGTGCCCGGGTTGACCTTGGCGGACAAGCAGGCGATCAACCGCGCGCTGCTGGCCTGCGGGGCGAACATCACCGAGATGAACGCGGTGCGAAAACATCTGTCCGCCATCAAGGGTGGCCGCCTCGCCGCGGCGGCGGCGCCCGCGCGCGTGGTGACCCTGGCGATCAGCGACGTGCCGGGCGATGACCCCGCCGTGATAGGCTCCGGCCCGACGGTGCCCGACGCCACCACCTTCGCGGAGGCCCGCGCCCTGGTCGCCCGCTACGGGATCGCGCTGTCGCCGGAGGCCACCGCGCGGCTGGCGCGCGACGATGACGAGACGCCGAAGCCCGGCAGCCTGCCGAACAGCGAATTTCATATGATTGCCACGCCGATGATGGCGCTGGACGCGATGGCCGCCAAAGCCCGGGAACTCGGGCTGACCCCGTTGATCCTGGGCGACGCCCTGGAGGGCGAGGCGGCCCAGATGGGCACCGTCATGGCCGGGATCGCCCTCTCGGCTCGCGCCCACGGCAAGCCGCTGGCTTCCCCCGCGGTGCTGCTTTCGGGCGGCGAGACGACCGTGACCATGACAGGCAAATCCGGCGGCAAGGGCGGCCGCAACACCACCTTCCTGCTCGGGTTGGCCATTGCGCTGGATGCCGCGCCCGGCATCTGGGCGACCGCCGGCGACACCGACGGCATCGACGGCATGGACGAGATCGCCGGCGCGCTGCTGACCCCGGACACGCTGGCCCGCGCCCGGGCGAACGGGCTGGATGCGCGGGCGTCGCTCGCCGCGCATGACAGCCACGGCTTCTTCGGGGCCATCGGCGACCTGATCGTCACCGGGCCGACACTGACGAACGTCAACGATATCAGGGCGATCATCATCGCCTGACCGCGGCCTCGCCGCCACCCTTTCAAGAACGATCAAGGAAACCGCCCCCATGGCTGCTCGCCCGAAACTGCGCCGTCGCCGGCACACCAAGATCATTGCCACGCTGGGTCCGTCGAGTTCGACGCTGGATGTCATGGCCCGCCTGTTCCAGGCCGGCGCCGACGTGTTCCGGCTGAATTTCTCCCACGGCAGCCATGAGGACCACGCCGCCCGGTTCGCCATGATCCGCGAACTGGAGGACCGGTTCGACCGCCCCATCGGCGTGCTCGCCGACGTGCAGGGTCCGAAGCTGCGGGTCGGCAAGTTCAGCGCCGGGCGGGTGCATCTGCAGACCGGTGCCAAATTCCGCCTGGACCTCACCTCGACGCCCGGCGACGTCGATCGGGTGCAACTGCCGCATCCGGAGATCATCGAGGCGGCATCCATCGGATCGTCCCTGCTGCTGGACGACGGCAAGCTGCGGCTGCGGGTGCTGCACAAGCGGGCCGACGCTCTGGAAACCGAGATCGTCGTCGGCGGCCCGCTGTCCGACCGCAAGGGCGTCAACGTTCCCGACGTGGTGCTGCCGATCCCGGCGCTGACGGAAAAGGATAGGGCGGACCTGGAGTTCGCGGTGTCGCATGGCGCCAGCTATATCGGCCTGTCCTTCGTGCAGCGGCCGGAGGACGTGATCGAGGCCAAGCGCCTGATCGCCGGCCGCGCCTGGGTGATGGCGAAGCTGGAAAAGCCGCAGGCGCTGGACAACCTGGAGGAGATCCTCAGCCTGACCGACGCGGTGATGGTCGCGCGCGGCGACCTGGGCGTGGAATTGCCGCCGGAGGAGGTGCCGCTGGCGCAGAAGCGCATCGTCCGGCTGGCGCGGCAGATGGGCAAGCCGGTGGTGGTGGCGACGCAGATGCTGGAGAGCATGATCACCGCCCCTGCCCCGACCCGCGCCGAAGCCTCCGACGTTGCCACCGCGGTGTTCGACGGTGCCGACGCGGTGATGCTGTCGGGTGAGACGGCGGCCGGGCAGTTTCCGTATGAGGCGGTGAACATGATGGACCGCATCGTCGCCCGGGTGGAGCAGGATGGCGGCTGGCGCAGCCTGATCGATGCCTCCCACACCGCCCCGCAGAAAACCACGGCGGCGGCGATCGCCCTGGCCTCGGCCGCGATTGGCCATACCATCGGGGCCAAGGCGATCGTCGCGTTCACGGCCTCGGGCAGCACGGCGCTGCGGGTGGCGCGGGAGCGTCCGGTGTCGCGCATCATCGGCCTCACGCCGGACCAGGAGACGGCGCGGCTGCTGGCGGTGGTCTGGGGCGTGCATGCGGTGGTCACGCCGGATGTGCACTCGATGACGGAGGCGGCGCACCGGGCTAGCAAGGTGGTGCTGTCGGAGGGATTCGCGGCGCGCGGGGAGGAGATCGTGGTGGCGGCGGGCGTGCCGTTCGGGCATTCCGGGACGACGAACGCGTTGCGGGTGGTCACGGTGAAATAGGATCTGTGGCAGGGGCGACACGGCCTGGAGGTGTGAAAGGACCTCCGTCCAGCAAGGCGACGCTAGTTTGGATCTCGTCAAGCCCCTATATCGATCTCGTCAAGCCCCTATATCGTCAGTCATGGCAGACTATCCGAACGACACTGAGCAGGCCGCGCCGCAAGAGCGGATTGACGCCCTTGCCCGCGCCGATGCCGATGGTGCCGCCGGGCGCAGAGCCTCCGGCGATGATAGCCTGCGCCGCTTGAGTCAGACCCTCGCCGGGATGGAAGCGCCGGAAGCTGCGGGCGGCATGTGATGGACTGGTCGAACTGCCCCGACGCCGAGCGTGTTCCGGGCAAGGTTTCAGGGGCCTGGCTGGTTGTCGGCACACGCATTCCGGCCGATGCGGTCGTTGACAACGCCGATGACGGTTACACGCCCGAGGAGATCGTGGCGGAGATTTATCCCAGTCTCCCGCTTGACCGCGCGAAGCGCATCCTCGCTTTCGCGCGGGGCGAAGGCAATGCGCCGCGTCCTGCTCGATGAAGGCGTTCCGATTGGAGTTCGGCGGCTTTTAGCCGGGTTTTCGGTCCAGTCCGTCGCGGAAGCCGGATGGGCAGGACTTACAAACGGCGACTTGATCGAGGCTGCTGAACAGGCAGGGTTCGAGGTGATGGTCACGGCTGATCAGAATATCCGGCATCACCAGAACCTGACGGGCCGGAGGTTGGCGGTTGTCGTGCTGACGACGAACCATTGGCTGACGATTAGGGACCATGGCTCCGGGTTAGGCGAAACGGCCGAAGGCGTTGCGCCCGGAAGCTGCGTCGTGTTCAGCCTCCCAAGGCGGCCGAAGCGGTGGCGGTCACCGCCGGAGCATCCAGATTGCTGAAGCGGACCAGGCTTTTGCGGATGGCATTACATGTAGAAGTCTCGACTAAACCTGACAGTTGGGGTTCAATCGGTGGGGCAAAGGTTGCCCGGTATGTCGGCTTGCAGGGAGGCGGAGCCGACCGAAGAGCCGACACACCGGGCGGGCAAAATCGGAGCGCCCGCTATGACACAGAACCAGAAGATCATCCGCGGCACAGTCGGCGTGCTGGAACTCGCCAAGCAACTCGGCAATGTCAGCCAAGCCTGCAAGATCATGGGCTTCTCACGCGATAGCTTCTATCGCTTCAAAGACCTCTACGAAACCGGCGGCGAGTTGGCCCTGGTGGAGATCAGCCGGCGCAAACCGCTGCTGAAGAACCGCGTCGAGCCAGCGATCGAGACCGCGGTGGTGGACCTGGCCATCGAGCAGCCGACCTGGGGCCAGGCGCGCGTGTCCAACGAACTGCGCCGGCGCGGCCTCTCGGTTTCCCCCTTCGGCGTGCGCTGCGTCTGGCAGCGCCACGACCTGGAGAACATGAAAAAGCGCCTCAAGGCGTTAGAAGCCAAGGTGGCGCAAGAGGGCACCGTGCTGACCGAAGCCCAACTGGCCGCCTTGGAGAAAACCAAGCTGGAGAAGGAAGCGCACGGCAAATTCGACAGCGGTTCTCAATGCGATTGAGTCGCGATCTGAATTGCGTGCCGGGGTGAACCGAGTCCGATCTGCCACAGGTTGTGGATTTGTCGGCCGGACGCCACAGCATCAAGTGGTTTGCTCTTGCCCTGAGACCCGATCGTTGATTCTCCGGCCGGGTGAGCGCCGTTGAGCAACTGATAGCAGTGGTGGGCGAGGTTTGCGCCGGTCTTCCCGACCGGC
>Ga0326727_10013318_pt1 | contig 18357 bp, 9 predicted proteins | sample MB2enrmetagenome_FD_207643 | JGI IMG/M metagenome (GOLD analysis project Ga0326727, IMG submission 207643) | Lab enriched peat soil microbial communities from McLean, Ithaca, NY, United States - MB29MY | ecosystem: Environmental > Terrestrial > Soil > Wetlands > Peat | place: USA: New York...
TGATGGTTCCCACCGCTTCCTTTTCGACTGGGAATTGGTAACTTCCCACACTCTCGATCTTGATCGAGTTCAGTTGACTCGGCGAAAGGTCCACGGTCGGATCAGCGGTCGAATTCGTGCTTGGCGCAGCCTTGGCGTTTGTGGCTTCTCCGCGATCACAGGCTGATTCCAGAAGCGCTACGGCAACAACCATCGCCACAGCAATAACCACCGCCGAACCGACTTCCTTGCGAATGTGAACCTTATACTTCATAATTTTCACTCGAACGTTGCTCCCCTTTAACTCAGGGCGGTCACACAGACCCTCGCTGATTTCGAAATCCACGAGCCCGCGCATTCTGACGCCGCCTCTTACGGTTGTCTTTCTTTGATATGCGTCCTATAAACTCAACCAGGCCCGCGTACAGCAAACCGATATACAAAAGCACTCCGAAAAGACCAATTGCCATCAAGACGTAGCCGTTCCATGCTTCATAATTCAAGGAGTTGCCCCAGCGTACAGCGCTACGTCTCAACTTGATTCACGGCTTCACGGACCGCGCCTATCCTCCGTGAAAGAAAAATGTGGACCGTCAAGTCCTTTGTATGGGAAATATTCGGTTTGGGGGAGACACTAAAAGAGCCAGGGCGAATAGTATTTCGATCCCTATCGCGAGAAGTGCACAGCCCATCGTTTGATTGGGTCGACGGAATGAGGGAATCTTGATTGGTAGCCCAATCTTATGGATAAATCGTTTGATTGGGTTCCTTGAACAAGAGCTCGCGTGAGATAAGGGATGTGACGACTAAACCCATGCCTCAGTTGGAAATAATCTGGGATCGCCGGAACCGGACGGGTGTTCTGCTGGCTAGTGCTGTCCTTGTCGTGGCGATCGCAACCGTCGATTGGTGGACAAAGCCTTACTTCGCCCTGGGCTTCTTGTATTTGCTTCCCATCATGCTGGCAGCAGGATTCCTGCCCCGATGGGCAATCGTTTTATTGGGACTTGCATGCGCATTGTTAAGTGAACGTTTCAGCAACCTCGACCCGGCGGACGCGAATATCCGGTTGGGATTCGAGGCCCTAGCTCTTTGCGGCTGTGGACTGCTGACTTCCGAGGTGCTGCGGAACCAGCGTTTACACCAGGAAGCTCAGGAACGAACGCGCATACTCGTGGAAACCAGTCCGGCGGCCATTCTTACCGTCAATGAGGGAGGTCTGATCGAATTAGCCAACCATGCCGCGACAGAATTGCTGGCTCCCCGCGATGGACGTCTGATCGGGGAACCCATCGCGGCGTTCCTGCCCGAACTGCATCGCGCGCTGCGCCCCGAAGAGGGACCTCAATTCCGGGCTTCGATGCAGTGCCGAGGACATCGCGGTAATGGCGAGTCCTTCCTGGCCGAGGTTTGGTTTTCCAGCTACAAGGAAGGGCCGACACCGAAGCTGGCTGCAATCATCGCGGACGTTAGTGAGGAACAGACCGTCCCGGCGGGAACGGGTTCTGCGCCTCTGGATGAGAAGGAACGGCCCTCCCTCAATACCCGAGAAATGGACGTACTCCGGCTGGTTGTTCAAGGCTTATCGAACAAAGAAATTGCGTCAAGCATGAACATCTCGGAAAGCGCGGTTAAGAACACACTGCAACAGTTGTTTGGCAAGACCGAAGTTCGCACTCGGAGCCAACTCGTTCGCGTGGCCTTGGAGCGTTACAGGGATTTGCTCTGATGGTACGCTGCGTACCTTCTTCCTTAGCTGTTGCCTGAGTAACGATAAACGCAGTCTCGGATCGAGGTCCCCCTCCGCGCAAAAATATGCCCCCGAGGCGTTTCCAATCAAGGCTAGTGGCAACTCGGAAGTTAGGCCGTAAACGACCGCAGCAGGCCATCACCGAAGCCCTCAAAACCATTACCCCCAACAACGCCGCTGCCTGGTTTCGTCATTCTGGCTACGGGATACAGCAACCTTAGTTTTGCTCTAGATCGCTAAGAGATGTAACGTCAAGGCAAAACGGCCAGCGTCGCAGCCAACAGAGCCATCACGCCGAGAACGACCGCTGCGGTGTGGGCGAGAGAAACTAGTTCCAAAATGAAGAGGTGTTTCCGAAGAAACCTCATTCGGGCAAGCTCTGTTGGCCGCGTATAGAGACCGTGGTCTCCACAGTTGCTGCGCCTGTCCCTGGCTGGCCACCGCCGACGCTGATGCGGTAATTTCCCGGTGTAATGGTGCGATCACCCGCGAGATTCACCATACTCAGATCGCGGGGAGACAGAGTGAATTGCACACGCTGAGTCGTGCCCGGAACAAGATGAGCGCGGGAGAAGCTTCGGAGTGCCCGAAGGGGCGCGCCGTCTTCTGCCGGGAAGATGAGGTATAGTTGAACCACTTCATCTCCCGCCACTTCGCTCGTATTTCGAACGTCCGCCTCGACCGTGAGCGATTCTCCAGCAGTCAGCGTGTCGGTTGAGAGCTTTAAGTCGCTGTAGGCAAATTTCGAATAGCTCAGTCCATATCCGAAAGGGTAAAGCGGGACGCCCGTGAAATATCGGTAGGTGCGGCCCTTCATGGAGTAATCTTCAAACGCGGGTAGCTGTTCCACACCGGTATAGAAAGTTACCGGTAGCCTCCCTGCGGGATTGTTAACTCCAGCAAGGGTCTCAGCGATTGCGGTACCGCCTTCTTCGCCTGCATACCAAGCCTCTAGAATTGCATCCGCATTCTGGCTTGCCCAATTTGCGGAAAGGGGGCTGCCATTCATCAGCACGACTACGAGCGGTTTTCCTGTCTGTTTTACCGCTTTGAGCAAGTCTTCTTCTTCCCTGGGTAGATTGAGGCTGGTGCGGTCGCCACCCTTGAACCCGGGAAGATCCACGGTCATTTCTTCACCCTCAAGTTCCGAGGTGATACCTACAACTGCGATCACGACGTCGGCTTTCTTTGCCGCTTCGACTGCTTCATTCAGTGAGCTTTCATTGGTCGCAGGGGCCGGCATCCAAACGAGCCTCGCAGCCGCTTCGCCCTCTTGCTCGAAATACTCCATCTTGATGGAATAGTTATGGCCCTTCACGAGATTAAGTTTGGAAAGCTTGGTAGTGAACTCGTGACTGCTCCAGTCTTCTACAACGAGCTTTCCATCAATCCACACTCGGTAGCCGTCATCGCCGGCGGCTCCGATTTCATAGGTCGCGGTCTTGTCGGGTCGAAGCACTCCCGTCCAGCGGGCGGAAAAGTTCACCGGTCCCAAGCCAGGCGCGATGGGGACTGTGAGCTCGAAATCCCTCTGCCGCTCGGTGCGCACCAGAGCTGGCGCTCCCGCCAGCTCAATGCCATGGAAATACTCCGCTTTCAACCCGGGCTTTCCGTCGTCCGTCCAGAGCAAATCTGCGGGAATCGGAACCGGGTCGCGCAGAAAACTCGTGCCCGGCGAGAAAGTGACTTGAGCCGATGGAAATTGCCTGCGAATACCATCGAGTGCGCTGGTCATCCGCGACGTCGCACCATTGTAGTTGCCAAGCAGCACCTTGGTGCTGTCGGCCAAAGGACCGACCACTGCAATGGTTTTGAGCGGTTTGCGCAACGGAAGGATTCCATTGTTCTTCAGTAGAACCATGCTTTCGCGCGCCAATTGCGCGGCAAGCTGGCGATGAGGCTCGGAATCCGCCTCGGAAAATGGCGTTCGGGCATAAGCGACCATTTCCGGAGGATCGAACATGCCGAGTTGGAAACGCGCCCGGAATAACCGCTTTACCGAACGGTCAAGATCCTGCAATGACAGCAGGCCTTGCTTGACCGCGTCCACGTAGCTCGAGTAATCGTCGCCCGGATCGTTGCAGTCCAAATCGGTACCTCGAGCCATGGAGACTGCTGCTGCTTCCGCTGGAGTGTTCACGTAGTGGTGCCCTCGCTGGATGTCTAGCACGGCATCGCAGTCGGAAACCACGTAGCCACGGAATCGCCAGTGATCTCGCAGTTGATCTTGCAGCAGGAAGTTATTCGCGCAGCCTGGTTCGCCGTTCACGCGGTTGTAAACACACATGACGGATCCAGCTTGGCCGTCGGTCATTGCGGCGCGGAATGCCGGAAGATACGTGTCTTCCATGTCGTGCTTTGTTACTTTGGCATCGAACATGTGACGCAGCGGCTCCGGCCCACTGTGCACAGCGTAATGCTTGGGTGTAGCGATTGTCCGGAGATACTTGGGGTCGTCGCCTTGCATTCCACGGACAAAAGCAGTACCCATGATGCCGGTTAGGTATGGATCCTCTCCGTACGTTTCCTGCCCGCGACCCCAACGGGGATCGCGAAATATGTTGAGATTCGGTGCCCAGAAATCCAGTCCAGTAGCGGTGAAACCGTTCCGAAGCAGTTCGTGATGCTTGGCACGCGCTTCGGTGCCAATGACGACAGCCATTTCATGGACCGACGGAGCGTCGAATGTTGCCGCCAGGCCTATCGGCTCTGGAAACACGGTGACATGATCGGTAACGACTCCGTGAAGGGCCTCCGACGCCCAGTTGTAAGCGGGCACACCGAGCCGGGGAATCGCTTTCGCCAGATGCACCACCTGGGAAGCCTTTTCTTCCAGCGTCATGCGCGAGACTAAATCGTCGACGCGCACATCGATGGGCAAAGCTGAGTTCAGGTAAGGAGGTTCGTCGGAGCCGGAACGTTGGGCGAACATCCGAGAGTTAGAAGAACAAACGAAGAGTGCCAATATCAACACAAGAAGAAGACGCGAAAGTCTCATGAGCAGGAACTCCTTATCGGTTCGTCCGTCGGATTAGTACCGAGAAACGGTAAGCATCGGTGCGCGGGTAAGCGGTTGAACCGTTAGGTAGAGTATAGAATTTCCCTAACGGTTCAGAACCCACTGTGGAACTCAACATCCGCCGGGCTTCGGCCCTTGGGGGTTCGATTTCCCTTCCGGCACCACTCCTTCAGTCCGACCTTTTCCACGCGAGCGCTACAGTGGCCTCTTTCCCAGCATGTAGTTATTGACGCGAATGAACCAACCCGATTCCGCGCAGCACCACGGATAAGGGAAGCCTGTGCTCACGTACTTATTCTGAATCGTGATGATATAAGTGTTGACTCGAGTCGTGTCGCTCATCAGGGCCACTGCTCCTGAGACTACGACCCACGGAAATGTGTCGGGGAACTTCAGGCTTGTCCAGTTCGGCCATTTTGTGCTGAACGTGCTGTAGAGATTCTTCGCACGAGTGCTTGGACGACTTATTTCCGACCTTAATGAACGCCTGCATCTCGTGGTCGCCGGACTCTTGCTCTCGTGAAGGGTTACCACTCAAATCGAGCGCCGACCTGGCCGTAACGAAAGCCAGATACTCCGGTGACATGGCCAAAGTACGGACTGGTGATGTCCTCGATCGGCGCGCCCCAGTGATGCCGGTTGAAGAGATCGAAGAATTGGGCACGCAAGGTGGCGGTGAAGCGGTCATCCTTGCCAAAGTGAAATTTCTTCAGGATGCTCACGTCCTCGTCGGCATATGCCCAAGTATGCCAGTAGTCCAGGATGGAATGTTTTTCGGGGCTGAAGCTGCCGAAGGCGGGATCCGAGAATGCACTGGGATTGAAGAATAAACTATTGGGGTCGGGCCCCGCCCCGGGGACAGTCGGATTCCAGTTGAGATTAAGCGCCTTGAAGGGGTTGTGCAGACTCACGTTGGGATTTCGTACGGCAAACACTCCGCTCCACCCGGCATAGTAATTGGAGGAACCGACCATGCTGAGCGGCTCGCCGCTGTGGTAGTTCAGCTCAACTCCGATAGTCCATCCGCCTACAGCCGAGTCAAGTAATCGTGAGTCAAACGCCCACTTTTTCCCCCTGCCGAAGGGAAGATCATAGTCAATGTAGCCCTTAACCTCGTGGGTATGGTTCCAGTCGCTCACTTGATCGCCAAGGTTCTTTAACTGGTAGGGATCCTGCGTCCAGTCTGTGCCCCAGGATTCCGTGTAAGCGCCCCCATCACTGCCATTGCCTTCGGACCGGGAGAAGGTGTAGTTCAGGTCCGCAGTTAACCCGTGCGCTCCGTGAGTCTTGATTTCTGCCACCAAAGCCCGGTAGCTGCTAACCGCTAGGTCCGCGTTCACCAGCATGATGCCCTGCTCTTGGGCCGCCACCTGCGGGTACGGATTGATGGCTGCGTAGGCATAGCCTTGAAATCCCGGATACGGGTACGGTACACCTGCTGTTGCTGCCGCTGCCGGACTGTCAACCCAATCTTGTACATGCCCGGAATTCAATAACTTCGAGTAGGCAGCCTGGGTGGAGTAGTTATAGGGCCAGGGCCCATCGTTATGGAGATGGCTGCCGTGATTGCCAAGGTAGTTCAAGGAGACTACCGCATCCTTGGATAACTGGTACTCGACGCCGATGTTCCAGTTCTGCGTCATGCCCAGGTGAAGAGAATCAGGCCAAGTGTAGGGCACGCCAGCACTCAAGTCGGTTTGGGTTGGGGTTCGCGCCGGATAGGTGTCCTGTCCGGGATATCCCGCGTCCCACTGGAACGCAGTCGCGTCCTGAATGTAGTTCACTACGGTGTTGGACCCGACGAAACCAAAGGCGCCGCCGTTGCGCGCCCAGGGAACTCCGTTCCACTGATTTAGCGCTAAAGGCGAATAGAAAATCCCGTACGCGCCACGCAGAACCAGGGTAGGCCTCAGCTGATAAGCGGCGCCGAAGTGCGGACCGAACTGATGCAAGTCCTGGTTCTTCTCGAACGAATCGCTGCCGTTTTTCACCCATGTCCAGGCGCCCTTGAAAGGCGCCCAAACCGGATTCTCAGCATTCAAGTCGAAACTCGACCACTGTCCCCGCTTCTCATGGAAGCGGGAATTCACATCCCAACGCAGGCTGGCGTTGAGGGTCAATTTTGCGTTGACCTTGATGTCGTCCGCAGCAAACAAAGAAAGAAACCTGCGGCGCCCATTTAGAACATAGCCCACGCTCTGGCTGGCGCTTTGCACGTCACCCAGCAGGAAATTGGCAAAGGCAAAACCCACGAAGGGAGCAATATCCCCATCGACGGGAGCCCCGGTGTTGTTGCTGAAGTTGTAGATCCGGATTCCACCGTCCTGCCGGTTATTCATGCCTCGGAACTGGAAATCTCCGCCGACCTTGAAATTGTGCCGGCCCTTTACCCAAGAAACCGTATCGCTGAGGCTGTAGTTGTAGTAAGCATAGCCGTCAGAATACGGGGGCCCAATGGAAGTCTCGGCAAAACCATTGACTGAAGAGCCGGAGTTCACGTCAGGGTTGAAGGTGATGTTCGGAAAGTTCTTCCCGTTCGTGCCCTCGAAGCCCAACTTCCCCGCATCGAAAGGAGTGGGCGGGCTATCGGACGCGGCATGTTCGTTGTAGACGATAGAAAAGGTGTTCAACACCGTCGGAGAGATGTTGAACAAGTGTTGCGCACGAATGGACCGGTCGTCTTGGGTTTGTGTAAGGCCAGTCGACAATGGCCCAGCAGTCGAAGTATTTCCTTTTTGCCACAGGCCGCCAGCGCCGGTATAAGGTAACGTCCACCAGTTGTAGGACAAAGCCATGCGCTGCGATTTAGAAATGTTGTGGTCGAGCTTCAGATCGAAGTGTTCGGTAATGCTCCCGGCGTTGCCCGCGAAGGCCGGGAAGTTGTTCATCACGCCGGTTCCGCTGGGCGCGTAACCCTTCTTGTACAGGTTGTCGATGATGTTCTGCGTCAAGGGGCTGATTCTTTTCGGATCGATGATGTTGCCCGGGAATGGAACATGGCAGGTCACGCCGCTGCCGTTTACGTACATGGCGCTGGGATCGTAGATCTGTCCCATCAGAATTGTTTGCCCCGTGCAGGGGTCGGTCGCGGGAATTTGTTGGTTGGGGTTGTTCGGATCGGTGATCATCACGGGCCCTCCGACAAGTAGTGCACTGAAGTTGCCGGTCAGGAAATCCTCGGTTGGCACCGTAGCCTGGTTGGGGGCAAACATGATGGTGACATTCTTGTACCGTTCCCAACTGCCAAAAATGAAGGTGTGGTTCTTCCAGATCGGTCCCCCGGCACTGACGCCCCAGTCGCTAAAACGGTCGCGGCCTCTCTTGTACGTGTCCCTGCATTCCGTGTCGCCCGGGGCACACTGGGACAGGAAGAAATTGTTATCCCACGTATTTGCGTTGAGTGCTTCGTTCTCGAGAAAGTAATAAGCGCTGCCATGCAACTGGTTGGTCCCTGACTTGAGTTCCATGAGCACGGCCCCGCCACCGGTGCGGGCGCCTTCCGCCCCGACCCCGCTGACCTGCACCTGGAACTGCTGCACGGCTTCCATGCCGATGTTCTGCACGAACCCTTGCAGACCGGCGGTTGCATCCGTGCCATCCACCATTACGTTCTTCGACATATCCTGCGAACCGGCAATGTGTCCGCTCCAGTTGCTGCCGTAGGTGGTCGCCACATTGCTGTAGACGAAATTAAAGATGTCCCGGCCACCACCGAAATCCAACGGGAGATCGGCTAGCGCTCTGGCATCCATGGTGGTCCCAATGCTAGAGGTCTCGTTTTCCAGAAGCGGAGCAGCGGAGGTAACGGTCACTTCTTCGGAGGGCGATCCAACTTCCAGTTTCACGTTGATCGCCACCACCTGTCCTACTTCAAGGTTCAGACCGGTACTATCCAGCCGCTTGAACCCGGACTTCTCGAAACGCAACGAGTAGTGACCGATGGAAAGGCCGCGAATCTGGTAGATCCCCACGCTGTTGGTGACGCCCGGATACTGCACGCCCGTGTCGACATTCGTAGCGCTTACCTGTACACCGGGGATCACTGCGCCAGATTGGTCTGTCACCGTGCCATTGACGGTTCCCTTGTCGATCTGTGCCCACAGACCAACGGAAAAAAGAAGAAACGGGAGAAGTGAGAATGCAGTCCACTTGCTTGAGATCGCCACAGTAGCCTCCGATATCACTCGTCCTGGAGGGCGCAAACGAGCGTTCGCTCCAGGCTGTCGCGTGCCGGCCCGATTTTGAAATGTATATCTGTCTATACATATTGTCAAGTGATCGTTGGCGGGATTTCTGTGAGGGAGGTTCCTATTCCACGGCGGTCGCCGGAATGGCCAATACTGCCCGGTATCGATCTCCGCGATAGACCGAGTGCGCGGTTTCCACCGGCTGTCCATCCACGTTCCATAAAGTGCGGGAGATGACCAGCACACTGGACCGGCGAGGGATTTCCAGCAACTCCGCTTCGTGACGGCTGACGGCACGCGCTTCCAGGACCTCGTCCGCTCGGCTGACGCGGATGCCGTAGCGCTCGCGGAGCGTCTGGTAGAGCGATGAGGACGCGAAGTCAATTTTGTCGACTCCCGGAAACTGCTCTCGCGAAAGCCATACTTCCTCGACCGCGACGGGCAGACCGTCTGCCAACCGCAATCGGCGCAGGTTGAACATGGGCGCACCCACTTCGACGCGTAAGCGCGAGGCCACTTCGGCCGGGGCGGGAACCGTTTCCGCACTTAGAATGCGGGACCCGGGCTGCAGACCGAGGGCACGCATTTCCGCTGTGAATCCAGAGAGGTGGGTGATGTCTTTTTCAAGCCGGGGTTGGCTGACGAACGTGCCTTGTCCCTTGTGGCGCGTGGCGAAACCTTGGTTCTTAAGCGATTGCAAAGCGTGGCGCGCTGTCATCCGGCTGACGCCGCAGGTGCGGCTGAGTTCGTCTTCACTCGGCAACGCGTCGCCCGGGCGCAGGTGACCGCTCTGAATCATCTTCAGCAATTGCGACTGAATCTGAAAATACATGGGAGTAAAACTGCTCTTGTCGAGCGCATCAAACTCCCACTTATGGGCGGCGGAGCCTGGCTTCACCGGAGACATGGTCGATTTGGCGCTTGGTCTTTCGACGTGCCTGATTTCCTGCATGCGGCGGTTCTCCCGTGATTCCAAGGCTCAGTAACTCGCCCGGCTCAGGACAATGATAGCAACCAGCAAGACTCCAATACCCGAATACATCAGTCCCTTGGCGCGGCACGGAACCCGTCGCCACTCCCCCAATCCGATGCCGATTGCATTGGCGAGGAGAAGTCCCGTCGCCAAGCTAAGCGGCCAGCCGATCGAAGTACCGAGTGGGCCAAGCTTGGGCGCAGCAGCGCCATAAACAAAGATACTGCCTCCCCACAATAACGCCATCAATGCCGACAGCCCATACAGACGCAGTCGGCCGGGCTGGCGAAACTTCGCCAGACTGGCATCCTTTGCGAGCAAATACCCGCAGAAACCTAGATTGGCCACCGATCCCGCTCCGAGCATCAGGCACCAGATCAGATTGGTGCTGGAAAACTCGCTGAGCCCCGAGCTTCGCCCATAGGCCGCGATCGGTTGTGCCAGTGTAAATCCAATATTGAAAACCGCCGAAAGCACCCCCGCGCCTGTGGCCAGCAGTAACGCGACGCCCAAGGGGCGAGCCCGCCCCACCAGATCTCCACGCTCTCCTCCCACGCCGATGGTCTGCTCGCGCTGCCGCCCAGCTGCGCCGCACAGAACAATTCCAACCAATTCAATCGCCACGCCTGCAATAATCATTTTTCCCGTCGACGAAAACAGCTTGTGCGGCGCCAGCAACAGCATGGGAAGCAGCGATCCCAAGGCAGAGCTGATCGCCAGCACCAGGGTGTTGGCCAAAGAGATGCCAATGGCGCTCACGCTTTGCCCAAACATGATGGCCCCAAAGCCCCAGGCGAATCCGGCAGCTATGGCGATCCACACGGCATGCGCCGGCGCCTGTGCGAGCACCGCCCAACTTTGCGGTGCGATGGCAGTGATAATCGCCGCCGGCATCAGCAGGCAGGAGCACACAATAAATAAGCTCCAGACGTTCTCCCATCCCCACCGTCCCAGAAAGCGCATGGGCAAGGTGAAGCTTCCGTTCATAAGGCCGGACAAAACTGCCAGCAGCGAACCGACCAGCACGATGTTCCCCATTTTCTTCCGTCCGTTCCGCCCGAAGGCCGAGGAATGCGATCGCGAGTTCCCAGCGCCCAGGGCCTCGCAATGTTGCGCATAAATCTAGTAGGCTATACAATCATACAACAGAACACTGCGGAGAGCTAAAACAAACTCCGAGAGAGGCGGGGGAGAACCAATGTCAGACGCCCTGCAAGAACTGAGAGGCAAACTGGTGGTGTCGTGCCAGGCTGCACCCGGCGATCCTCTTGAAGACACGGAAACCATTCGTCGCATTGCCCGCTCGGTAGCCAAAGGCGGTGCCGCGGGCCTGCGTATCAATAGCCCTGAGCACGTAGCTTCCATCCGGCAGGACTCTGCGCTCCCCATCATCGGGATACAGAAGCGCTACCACGGAGAAATGATTCACATCACGCCGGACTTTGCCTCGGCGGCAGCGTTAGCGGCGGCGGGCGCCTCGATCATTGCACTGGACTGCACGGCGCGCGTCTGGCCCGATGGCGAACCCTGGCGAGTTCTGATCGAGCGCATTCATCGCGAACTCAATCTGCCCGTGATGGCCGATGTTGCCACCTTGGAAGAAGCCTCTGCCGCAGCCGCGGCAGGTGCCGACATGGTCGGCACCACCTTGAACGGATACACCGAGGGAACTCGCAATAATCGTTCGTTCAGTTGGCCTTTGCTGGCTGCGATGGTCCAACAGACTAAGGTTCCTGTGGTTGCGGAAGGCCACATCTCTATGCCGGAAGAAGCTCGGCGAGCGCTCTCGATGGGCGCGTGGTGTGTGATTGTCGGTTCGGCGATCACACGACCGGGCACGATTGCCTCCAACTTCGTTCGCGCCATCAGTTCCGAACGCTCGACCGCCCCGGCAATTGGCGTGGACATCGGTGGCACTTCAGTCAAGGCGGCCCTGGTCGATCCCGAGGGAGAAGTAACACTGGCGACGCAGGTTCCCACGGAAGCCACCGGCGGCCGGGACGTAATTTCGGCGAGTTTGTGCCAAGCCGTGCAACAGGTATTGTCGGCGGCCCAGAGCAGGGGTATTCAGCCCTCGGGCCTCGGCGTCGCCAGCGCGGGAGCGATCAACGCTCAAGACGGTTCCGTGTTTGCCGCCACCGACAATTTGCCGGGCTGGGCAGGCTTCAAGTTGCGAGCTTTTGTCGAAGACCGGTTTCAACTTCCCGCCTGGGTCGTCAACGACGCACACGCCGCCGTCCTCGCCGAACTCCACTTCGGCCTGGGACGCACTCTTTCGGACTTCGTCGCCATTACCATCGGCACCGGAATCGGCGGAGGCATAGTCTGCGGCAGAAAACTGCTCTTAGGTCAGCACGGCTTTGCTGGTTCCATCGGCCATCACGTCATTCGCGAAGGCGGACGTCAGTGCAACTGCGGCCGCCACGGCTGTCTGGAGGCCTACGTCTCCACCGCCGCATTGATTCACGAATTCAAAGAGCGCGGCGGTCCGGTTCCGGACCCGCAGCCCAACGACGTTGCCGGTCTTACATTGCAAATAAACCAGCTCGCGAGCTCAGGCGCGCCTGCTGCGGTCGGCGCTTATCAAGCCATCGCCAGTCATCTCGCCGAGGGAATCGCCAACATCTTCAATCTGTTCGATCCCGAAGCGGCGCTGATTTCCGGTGGTCTGGTCGAAGGCCAACCGCAGTTCGTTCCCAGCGTGGCGGATCAAGTCGCCGTGCTTCTGCACTTCGGCGCGAAGCGAAAGCCGTGTGTGAAAGCGGCCACCGCGGGACGGTTCGTCGGCGTGCAGGGCGCAGCAACGCTGGTATTTGAAGGACAAAAGCAGGCTTGCCTCGACAGCCCACAACTGCCGGAAGACTGTGAATTGAACGAGAAGTAAAAATCAACTTGCGCAGGGATGGAATCACAATGAAAAAGATGCGCAGTTTCTTAATCTATCTGGTAGTAGCACTAGCCGCAGCGTCGGCATTCGCGGAGCGCAACACCACTCGGCTGGAATTGATTCCGCCCTCACCGGTCACGGACAAAGTGATCCTGGACATCCGCGGAGCCGTCGAAAATGACAGCGCCACCGACCGGCAGTATTCGATTTCGCTCTACCTCGACCGCGAATCGCCGACCGCACTGCTCCATACCGGCAACGCGTTGATCCGGGCCCACGGCAATGCCGGCATCTATTTCCGCCATTCCACCGAACCATGGAAAGGCCGCCACCGCATCATCCTGGTCGCCTCCGGCAAGGATGGAAAGACTCGCACTGTTCGCGAACTCGAAGTCATACCATCCCCGATTCGTTCCACAAAAACGATTGATGGCGCGTGGGTCGGCATCGCGCATTGGAGCGACGAAGAGGGCCGCCACTGGAATTCGACCATCCGCAAATTGACCGAAGCCGATTGGCGTCAGCAGATTCACGGCATGCACATCCTCGGCATGGATACGGTCGTCATTCAGGAGACCTTCCGCAACCAGGAATATTACGGTCGCAACAACATCGCCGGCACCGGCTACCAAGGCCTCGCCTACTATCCATCCGACCTGTTTCCGGGACGCGCAAAAGTCCTCGCCCACGATCCCATCGAAGCGATCCTCTCCGAGGCCGACCGCCTGCACATGAATGTCTTCCTGGGCGTCGGCATGTATGCGTGGTTTGACTTCACCGCAGCTTCGCTCGACTGGCACAAAAAAGTTGCCGACGAGCTATGGCATCGCTACGGCCATCATCCATCTTTCTATGGTTGGTATGTTTCGGAAGAAACCTACGGCAGCCTGATCCCCGACGAAGGCGAAGCCGCGAAAGATCGCTACCGGCAGGAAACCATCAATTTCTTCCAGGAGTTTCAAGCCTTTTGCCGCAAGCTCGCCCCCGAGAAGCCGCTCATGCTGGCACCCAACGCCCACGGGATGATGTTGTCGCAAGACATCTGGCCGCAAGTGCTCAAGCATCTTGATATCGTCTGTCCCTTTGCGTTTCACCGCATGCCCGAGGGAGACCTCACCGGCGAACAATCAGCCGCCATCTGGCAAGCTATGTGCGACAAGGCGGACGCACATCTCTGGATGGATATGGAAGCATTTCTGTTCGAGGAAAGCGCCCTGATTCCGCGTCCCATCGCCGGCTTGCTCCAGGATCTCCAGCGTTTTCCCAATTTTGAGAAGATTCTCTGTTACCAGTATCCAGGCATCTTCAATTCCCCGGAAACAAAAGTGCAGCCGGGAGGGCATCCGACCGTCGTGCTCTATCAGGGCTATCTGCAGTATCGGCAACACCTCCGGCAGAAGAGTCGAACCGATTGAACTGCCCGGGTACTTACCGCAATCGCGGTTAGCGGAAGGACGATGAGCGGCGCGGCCAAAGCGTACAGCATTATCATTTTGTTCTCTGCCGGCCCTATCTTTTTCCCCAGATATTCAGGCGCGCGCCCAACCATCAATCCGGCCAAGAACACGGCGATCGCAGCGGCCATGACCATGCTATAAATGCCCGTTCCCAGGCCTCCGAATACGAGCTCCCCAAGCAGCATGTTCACCAGCAAAACCATGCCCCCGAGCGAGGTATAACTGTCATGCATGGAGTTGTTTGATCCCGTGGCCGTGTTGGATGTAACGACAGCCGCGAGCGTCGAACCGCCGATGCCGAAGCGCACTTCTTTCCCTTCCATGTTCCCACCGGAGACGCTCCCGCCAGACTGTACACGACCATTGCGGAAGTCCGTACTCCTCGGGCGGGGATCCACTCCTTGTTCAGAGTGATGCACAAAGGCAAGCCCGCAGACGAAGAGAAGCACCATCACCCAGTAGAAAAGCCATCCTTGCCGAGGCTGGCCAACCATCCTGCCGAAGGTGTTAGTCAATGCCGCAGGCAGGAGCACGATCGCCAGCATTTCGAGGAAGTTTGTAAGCGGCGTTGGGTTCTCATAGGGATGAGCCCCATTCGCGTTAAAGAAGCCGCCGCCATTCGTGCCCAGATTCTTGATGATCTCCAGTGCGGCGACAGGACCTTGCGGTATGACCTGCTGCGTGCCCTCGACGGTTGTGGCAACCGCATAGTGGTGGAAGTTCATCGGAACGCCCTGCCAGACGAGCAGCATGGCGCCAATCAATGCTCCCGGCAGCAGGATCCAGAGCAAGCCGCGTGTCAAATCAACCCAAAAATTGCCAAGCCTGTCAGAGAGTTGCCGGGCAAGACCACGAATGAACGCAACGCCCACGGCTAACCCAGCCGCGCCAGCCAGGAAATTCTGCGCGCACAGTCCCACCATCTGGCTGAAATAACTCATCGTGTTCTCGCCCGCGTAGGCCTGCCAAGTAGTGGTCGTCGAGAAGCTGATCGCCGTATTCAGAGCCAGGTCAGGAGATAACGGCGTCGTCTGATACTGCGGGAAAAACCAGGGAAGAACCTGCTGCATTCTGAGAATGAAATACAACAGGAACGTGCCGGCAAGGCTAAAGAGCACGAAACATGTCGCGTACTCTTTGCCGGTCATCTCGACATTAGGATCAACCGCAGTAATGCGATAGACAAACCGCTCAACTGGCAGGCATAAGCGGTCAAGAGAAGTCCTCTGCCTGGAAAAGACGCATTCCATGTACCCGCCCAAGGGCTTCACCAGGACGGTGACTATGGCCAGAAACAACGCGTATTGAATTGCACTGTAGAGATCCACCAGCCCTACTTGGCGCAAGGCGGCGATTGGGGCGCGATCATCACCGAGCTAATGGGCGCGCAGGCGCCACCGGAATTGCTGGGCATTCACACCAACATGCCTAACGTGATTCCACTCGACATCGCCCCATCAACCCGACCGTGTATTCCGTCGAGGAATTCAAGTCGAAACTTGCGAGCGGGAATCATTTTTTGGTTGCCGTGCTCAAAGGCCAAAAGGAATTTTTGCTAGAAGACGAGGATGAGCTTAGAAAAGTGGGTGGAGTACGGTTGGCTAAGGCGGGAGTCGACCACCCGTTTGACTCTTCGAGCCTTTCTTTGCCCAGCGCGCCTTCTGCGCGAGGCTGATCTTCTTGCGGGCAGCGGCCGATAGAGTCCTTCGTGGTTTCGTAGCAGCCCTCGTGCTGTCGCGATTCCCGAGAACTGAAAGAGCCGCATCTACGCGCCGGAGTTGGTCGACGAGATTCGTCCGTTCTGCTTTCAGTGCCGAGACAATGTTGTCTAATCCCTCTAGGTTTGGCATGCCAAGAATTGTAGTTCAGCGAGATAGACAACGGCGCGTCTCGTCCCTCGCCTTCTTGTAGGATCCGCCGGACATTGAAATGATTGTCGCGTTCGTCACTGTGGACAACCGACCGGGGGATTTGGGCGCGTCTTGGATGTCCTTCGAGGCTCGAATGTCAATGGAGAAATAGGACTGAAATCCCCTCTCTCTCTCAACTTGATTCCGGAGCAGAGCTGTGATTTCCCTAGCGCCAGTCGCTGTTGTATTCGAGCAGCCTAGTGAGGAACCCTTCACCCATCGTCCGGTCTCTCCTGTCGGCCTTGCTTGTTTATGTTAACTGTGGTTAACTACTTGGAATAATCGCTGGTTAATAGATCGAAGCAGAGAGAGATTGTCGGTTTGGGCAAATGAGTGGGGAGTTCATGGCGTGGGCAGTTCACATCGCTTTTCTTGTGTTGACCGTTGCGTGTCTTCTTCCGGCGGAAGCGCCGGGTCAAGGCGAAACCACCAGTGCCATCGTTGGCGAAGTAAGGGACGCAACTGACGCGATTGTGGCGGGCGCCACGGTGACGATCGCGAATCATGAGACCGGTCTAAAGCGCACCGCCCGGACCGATGACGCGGGCCGGTTCAACTTTCCGCAGTTGAAACCGGGTGCCTATTCGGTCAAAGTGGAGGCGCGCGGTTTCGCTCCGCGGCAAAATGACAACGTCATTGCGGGCCTGGGCCAGAAGCAAGCCGTGGATTTCACGCTTAGGGTAGCCCGATCCGATGAGGTGGTTGAGGTCAGCAGCGAGGCTCCACTCATCAATCCGGAAAATGCAAACACCTCCACGACCCTGAATGCGCCGGCACTGGAGGATCTGCCGAATCCGGGCGGTGACCTAACCTACCCGCTGCAGTTTGTCCCTGGAGCTCTCGTCAACACGGCCGGCAGCGGCAACGACTTCGTCGGTGGCACCAACGGGTATGGCAACGTGGAGTTTAACGGACTACCCGCCCTCTCCAACGGATACATCGTTGATGGGCTGGAAACGAACGATCCCCTCACCAATCTCAACAGCGGCCTCTCCACCAACCTCGTTCTTGGACTGAATTCGATCTCCGAAGTGACAGTGAACACCCTTTCCTATTCCGTGGATCAAGGGCGATACGGAGCATCCCAAGTTAACTACGTCACCAAATCCGGGACGAATCAGTTTCACGGGAATCTTTATGAACTCTGGAATGGTTCACTGCTGAATGCGGCAGACTACTTTACCAATGCCACGCCGGGGAATCACAAGCCCAGATCGACGGTGAATCATTTTGGGGGTAGTGTGGGCGGGCCGATTATGCACGACAAGCTCTTCTTTTTCTTCGATAGCGAATGGGTGCGGATCGCACTGCCCATCGTCACGCCGACGATCGTTCCCAGCCCGGCGTTCCAACAATACGTTTTGCAGCAGCTTTCTGGTGGGCAAACAAACGGCTGCGGGTCCAGCGGTCCGAATGAGAATTGTTTGTTCTATCAACAGATGTTCAACCTCTATGGAAACGCCAGCGGCACACCCACGGCGATACTTGGCTGCCCGCTTGGAGCCGCCGGGGATGGTTGCGCCAACCGGCAGAGCGTTTCGCACTCCAGCGACGACCACGAGCAGGTACAGACCGTCCGCCTCGACTACAACGTCAACGAGAAAGATACGACTTGGTTTCGTTTTCAGTCGGACACCGGGCTGCAAGCCGCGTACACGGACCCCATCAACCCGGTGTTCAACGCGCTTTCACCGCAGCCTCTCTATTCGTTCGCCGCAGGACACACGCACGTTTTCTCGCAGAACCTGGTGAACTACTTCAATCCGGCGTTTTCCTGGTATGAGAGCTTGTTTGGGCCCGGCAACCTTCAGAAGACAGTCTCCGCGTTCCCAATAGTCTTACAGGGAAGCGGCGCGAACCCGTTCACGCCCATCGGAGGGCTGGACAACACCTGGATTCAAGGCAGGCGCGCAACCCGATTCTTCATCAATGACAATCTCGCCTGGAGCCGCGGCGCTCACGAGCTGCGCTTTGGCACGAACACCCGAATCTTTCGCCTCAACGATTATGACTTTGGAGAAGGTACGATTCCCACCGTAACCTATGCGACCTTGCAGCAATTTATCGGCGGAGTAGCAGACACCGCGTCGCAGACGTTCGCTTCAAACGCAAATGAGCCTTTCAACTTTCTCAATCTCGATCTCTACGCACAAGACACTTGGAAAGTAACTCCCACGCTGACCTGGACGTTCGGC
>Ga0326727_10013319_pt1 | contig 18356 bp, 15 predicted proteins | sample MB2enrmetagenome_FD_207643 | JGI IMG/M metagenome (GOLD analysis project Ga0326727, IMG submission 207643) | Lab enriched peat soil microbial communities from McLean, Ithaca, NY, United States - MB29MY | ecosystem: Environmental > Terrestrial > Soil > Wetlands > Peat | place: USA: New York...
GGTGGTGAGCCTCTCGACCGCCGATCCTCCGCTGCTCACCGCCCTCGCCGTGGGACACGTTACAATTACTGCCGGCGGCGCCTCGGCCGATGTCACGGTTTCCCCCGGCGACCCGAACTTCCCCGGAACCCTGCCGCTCGGCACGGTGCTGTGGTCGGTTCCCGGCAATGTGAATCAGATTGTGCCCGCGGTGCCCAGCCCCAGCGGTGTCGCGGACGTGTTCGCGTTCCAGTGTGCCAACCCGCCTTGTAATGGTAGTCCTAGTGACTGGGACCCAGGTGCGGTTACCGTTCAGGCCATCACCAGCGACGGCGCCACGGCCTGGACTGCGAACCTGAACGATGCGTACCCCATCCTGCCGGACTTCCTGGGCGGCTTGGTCTTCATGGACAACGACACGGGCTCGATTTCAAGTGTGGACGGGACTACAGGCCAGACCAACACCTTGTATACTCCACCGAACCAGACCTTCGCGGAGAATATCGCCGTGCACCCCGACGGCACCATCTTCGCCGTCCTCCAAGACTACAGCTACGATCCAGTTCTTTATTCGGTGATTGGCGTTGATCCCACCACGGGAGCGCAGAAATTTAGCGTGCCGGTGCCACAAGGACTGGCGTCGGACGTGGTGGGCCTCATGATTGCGGGCGACGGCTATGCCTACGTGCCCTACGACTATAGTTTCTGCCTCGGGCCCTGTTTCGGGCAGGTGACCCATGTCGCGCTTCTGCGGGTAGACAGCAGTGGAGACTATGACAATATCGCTATTCTGGACCAGCCGGGCGGGCTTGGCGGCGACAGCTCCGGGGGAGTGATGGTTCACATGATCACAAATGCCGACCAGGGGATCTTGTTCACCCTGCAGGGAGCGGGTCTGGGGTATACGGGCTTCGTCATGGCGGTCACGACGGGCACCAGCGTAAGTCTGACGAACGCTCCCGTAGTGTTCGGCAGCGATGGCGATATGGATGCGGTGCAGCCGGTGCTGCAGGCTCAGGACGGCTCCTTTATCGGCACCGTGCAAATCGGGTGGGATAACGGTCCACTGAATGCCATGGCAGCCTTCGACCAAAGCGGGAACATACGCTGGACCGTGCCGGGGAACTACCAACCCCAGATCGCCACCGCCGACGGCGGCCTCATCGCCACCGACCCCTCCGGCGCCGCCTACACCTTTGACCAGTACGGGAACGCCACCGGCGTACTGGCCGGCTCGCCCACCCAATCGTGGATGAATGAGACATACACCTCAGGCGGCGGGGGCGTCTCGGATGTCGCTCTTCCACCAGTTGAACCGGCGTTAGGGTACGAGTCACAGGCAGGCGGCAACGCATCGGGCAACGGAACATCCATACCATACTTAGGATCAGTAGAAGCTCGTCCCGTATACGGGGGACTGAGCAACTGGAAAAATGTCTGTAATGCGCCGGGCACCGGCGTCCCCCAGGTACAGCTCACCGACCCTGAGAACTCGACGTACTACAACCTAAGAACGCAATTGTTGTCGAGTGGCTCATTGGCATCCAACTCCTGCTCGGCGCTCCCTGTGCCAACGCCAGCAAGTAAAAAGCGCTACAGTGGGCCGAATCCGGCTTGGGCTGCGTACTTCCCGAGCCTTGCCGCTGCCGTAGGAAGACAGCAGCCTTGGAACGGTTCAGCAAGTTCTATTAGCCTTTATACGGCTGGCGTATTCCCAGCGTCTTTTGCGCCGTACATGAATCTTTCGCCGTACCAAGAACAGTTGGGGTTGGACAAGTACCAAACGCTCCCCGTCTGTTCTCTTTTTGTGCCTTTCCATGGAAAGGATCCTGAACACATCCCGCTGGCGGTGGCGCAGTCCTATTCAAACGGGGGCACCGCCAGAGACGTATACATCAATTCAGATTTGGAATTTTTTAATTCGTGGTTTTCTCAAGGGACCATTCTTCACGAGAGTGTCCATAATTTAACCGGACTTGCCGACTTCGCGTCGACAGCAGATAGGAGCATATTTCACATTCCGTCTCCTTATGATCTTAAAACCCTCATTGGCATTGAGACGAAGCCAGGTCGCAACCCGAACCCAGATGAAACAGAAGATATTACGCAACATTTGGTCGCCAATGGCTGTGCAACTGGCAATTAGAGCAACTTGCGCTCTTGCGCTTACTTATTGCGTTTTGGCTGGCTGCCCGGCCTTGCGAGGCGGCAGCCCCGATTCAACGGCCTGCGGCCTGGCCGAAGTTCACATCGGCCGGGATTACGGCAGTGCATTGTCTGTCGGCGTCGCTCCGAGCGATCTCACAATAGAAAAACTCACGTGCTTGGGGCGTTCATTAATGCGAGAGCGGCGGCTGCCCAGCATCTCCGTGATGTTTTTCACTTCAAATAAGGCATCCGACAGTTTCTGCCTCCCTATCATAGACTATCCGTCATGCACAGAGGAAGGGGGGCAATCCTTGCATGCCACGTACTCCTTCGACCCTCGAGACGAACCCCAAGAGGACCTTTGGATATGGCCCAGGGGATGGGGAGGGGATTTTTCAAGTGTCGATCTTTCTGGCGCCGCGCCGCATCGCCGCAAGCTAGAGTTACAAAACCGCTGTATTATGCTGGCGGCGACGTCTGTCACCTATCCGCAAGAAGCACTGAAGACGAAAGCGTCGGGCACAATAACACTGACGGGAACAATCGGACGCGATGGTAAAATCAAGGGCATCCGGGTTGCCGAAGCGCGCGTAACCCCAAGCCAAGCAATGGCGTCCCTGGTGAACGCGGCCCGCCGAGACCTAAGGACTTGGCGCCTCGAAGCCGCTGACCATGACGATCCGCTGCGCGTTACCTACTCCTATGTAATCGATTCGTCACTCCCTCGCGGCGGCGAGCCGATCACACGATGGGATCCGCCGAATCAGGTCGAGGTCCGGGCAAATGCGCCCAAATAAGTTTTTTTCTCCGGAACCGAGTCGGCGGCGGTGAGGAAGCGTTCGCAGGGCAGCGGAGTTATGGGCTGGTCGCGGCGGCCTATCTCACCGGTTGTCGCTGTACGTAGCCAAGGCCAGATCTGGACGCAGAAGCCCAGCGCGCGCGACGAAGAGCACGCCATGGATGCCTGGCGCCCCACCTCGAATGGAAACAACGCGACGCCCGCCGCGAGCGGGGCGACTTACGATCCGAACGGCCAGATCGGGGGCGCGTACTCGTTCGACGGGACTTCCACGGGTCTGGCCACGATTGCCAACGCGCCCTCCTGGAACGGCGCGTTCGCGCAGTACTCGGTGGAGTTCTGGGTGAGCATGCGGCAGCAGGCCGCGGCCGGGAGTAACGTCATCACGGACGGAGGGAACTTCTACATTCAAAACGGCGGCGCTCCGGGCTACCCAAACAGCGGCCCTCCGGGCTCCTGGGCGGTGCAGGTCAACACGGACGGAAGTTCGCCGTGTCAACCGAGTAGCACTTCGGGCCGTCCCCGCCCCACCCTACATGAAGTAGTCCTTGACCTTCTCGAAAATTCCCCGCTTATCCGGCTCGTTGTCCACGGGCAGCAGTTCCGCCAGCCCCTCGAAGAGCTTCTTCTGCTCCCGCGTGAGCTTGGAGGGGACCTTCACCTGAATGTGAACGTTCAGGTCGCCGCGGCCGTGGCCGTTGACGTCCGGGACGCCTTTGTTGCGCAGGCGGAAGGTCGCCCCGCTCTGGGTCCCTTCGGGAATTTTGAGCAGCTCGGTCCCATCCAGCGTTGGAATCCGTATCTCCGCGCCGAGGACGGCCTGCGCGACGTTGATCGGAATCGTGCAGTGCAGGTCGTTGTCGCGGCGCTCGAAAATCGGGTGGTCCTCAACCTTGATGAAGACGTACAGATCGCCGGCGGGTCCGCCGTTGGCCCCCGGCTGCCCTTCGCCGGAAAGCCGGAGCCGCTGCCCGTCGTCCACGCCCGCCGGGATGTTGACCTTCAACTTCCGCTCGGCGCGGAGGTATCCCTGCCCCTGGCATTTCGCGCAGGGCTTCCTTACCACCTTCCCGGCGCCGCCACACTGTGAACAGGTCTGGCGCACGGAAAGAAAACCCTGCTGAAAAATAACTTGCCCCTTGCCGTGGCACCTCGGACACATCGAGGCGCCGCCATCGGGCTCGCCACCCGTGCCACGGCAGCGGCCGCAGGCTTCCTGGCGCGGCACCTGTATCTCGGCGGCCATGCCGCGCACGGCGTCCTCGAAACTGAGTTCGAGGTCGTAGCGCAGGTCTTCGCCCCGCTGTGGCCGGTTGCGCCTCCGTCCTCCGCCTCCGCCGAACAGATCGCCGAAGAAAATATCGCCGAACACATCCGAGAGATCCGGGAATCCGGCGCCCTCGAAGGGGCTACCCGCGGAGGCAGAGACGCCCGCGTGGCCGTAGCGGTCGTAAGCCGCGCGCCTCTGCGGGTCGCTCAGCACGGCGTAGGCTTCCGCCGCTTCCTTGAATTTCTCCTCGGCCGCGCGGTCTCCCGGGTTGCGGTCCGGATGGAATTTCAGCGCTGCCTGACGGTAGGCGCTCTTCAACTCCTGGTCCGACGCACCGCGGCCCAGTCCCAAAATCTCATAGTAATCTCGTCTGTCCACGGTGGCGCGTTACGGCTGAACGGCGACCTTGACCATGGCCGGCCGCAGCAGCTTTCCTTTGAAATTGTATCCCCTCTGGTGCACTTGCAAGATCGTATGATCTTCTACCTCCGCGGTCTTCTCGGTTTCGACGGCGTGATGCAGACTGGGGTCGAACTTCCGGCCCTCTGCCTCCAGCGGCTCCAGACCCAGTTTCTTCAGCGCTTCGAAAAGCCGCTGGTAGATCAGGCTCATTCCCTTGGCGAACTCTCTTTCTTTGTCCACGGTTTCGACATTGAGCGCACGCTCGAAGTCGTCCAGCACCGGCAGGATCGCCAGGACCGCCTCCATCGTCGCGAACTCCGAGAACTCAGACCGCTCGCGCTGCGCGCGCTTGCGGAAGTTTTCGAACTCGGCCCGGAGCCGGAGAAACTGGTCGTAGATTTCCGTGCGTTCCCTGGCCAGTTGATCGCGCTCCGCGGTCACGGAGGCCAGGAGCGCGGCTGAGTCCGCCAGGTCCAGGTTCTCCGCCGCGGTGGAGTCGGCGGCCGGAGTGTCTGGCAGAGGAGAGTCCGCCGCTTTCTTGTTGTTTTTCATAGTTGAATACATCCGTCAAAGCTGCCGCTGATCGCCGGGGGCTTTCAGCTCGTGGTCCGGCCGACTTCCTGGAACGCGTTGCCTACCTGGAGGACGGCGGACATCACTCGTTCGTAGTTCATCCGTATGGGGCCCAGCACGGCGATCTTCGCCGAGACGCCCCCGGGCAGAACCACGTTGATACCGATAAGCGACAGCGCCCGCATCGCCGGATGCGCGTCCCCCAGGCCCACGTAAACACTGAGTTCCCCGGAAGGCTGCTCGAGGAACCGGTCCAGCATTCGCAGGATTCGCTTCTTCTCCTCGAGCGCGTGGAACAGCTCGCGCATCTTCTCGCGTGTCAGGTGCAGGTCGATCGCCACCAGGTTCGAAGCGCCTTCCACGTAAACCTCGGGCGTCCAGCTCACATCCAGCAGCCCCTTGCTATAGAGCACGATGAGGCCCTTGAGAATGGCGTCATAGGCGGCGCTTTCCTGCTCGAGACGCCGCTCGAGTTCCTGGCGGGCATCGGCTAGGCGCCAGCCGCCGAAGTTCTGATTGACGTAGTTCCTCAGGGAGTTCAGCTCGTCCTGCGAGATTTCCGCGTCGAGCGAAATCACGCGATTGCGAACCATCCGATCGCGTGTGACCACGATCATCAGGACTCGCCGGTCCGCCAGCTTCACCAGCTCGATTTGCTCCAGCATCTGGCTGGAGGCGGGAATCGCGACCGCGATGCCGATGTTGCGGGTGAACTCGGTAAGAAAATGCGAAGAGCGCTCGGTCCGCTCGGTCAGCGACTCGACGGCGCTCAGAGCCGCCCGCAGGCGTTCCAGCTCGACCGCGGGAAGGCTGCGCGCGGCCAGCGATTCGACGTAGGCCCGGATCGCCTTTTCGGTGGGCACTCGCCCGGCGGACGTATGCGGCTGATCCAGATAGCCTTCCTGGTACAGGTCCGCCATGACATTGCGGATCGTGGCGGGGCTCAGGGGGTCCTTGCGGCCTCGCGATATCGTGCGGGAAGCCACCGGCTCGCCGGTCTCGATGTATTCTTCGACGATCGAGTGCAGGACCTCCCTCGCGCGCGCCGTCAACACCTGTTGGTTCGCCATACCCTTGGCTGCTGAACCACCTCATCTCCTATTCTATGGCGTTGAAACCAAATGGGCAAGATCCCTAACCCGGATAGGCAGTGGCACTCCCCGATTGCTACAATGTCAGTTCCTTCCCCGCAGGGGCCGTGCGGCGAGGAGAAAGAGGCTCGCAAGGATGGTCGAACTTCTTATGCGAATCTTCAGCCTTGCTTTTCATTTGCTTCTCAGTCTCGCGATGCTTGCGATCGGGTTCGTGGCCTGGGCAGGCGGCCACCAGACCCTCCAGATCGGCTTTCTGCCCTGGACGGGTGCGGCGCTGATTTACTGCCTGCTGCTCTGCGGCTTAGGGGGACTTATCATTACACTGCTGGCCGCCAGAAGAACCGTCAGGCTCCTTTTCGTGCTGTGGAGCCTGGCGGTTGTGGTGATGCTGGCACGCGGATACATCTTCAGCTCTTACAATTTTGGCCTAACGGGCGTGTCCACAGCGCTGTATTTCATGGCGGCCTCACTACTGGCCCTGATCGGGAGCGCCCGGCTCGCCTGGCCCCGGCATTCCGGTGCTCGGCGGCGCTCGGTACTGGTCTGAGCTTTACTTGATTTCTTCGCTGGTCGCAGTCGCGGGCTCGGCGGTCCAGTTCTGGCGGATGACGTGCGATTGATCCGAGAAAAACGTCCGGCGTCCGGTACTGCCAAAGGTCTGCGGGTTCGCGTTGATCGTATACCCGCTCGGTCCACCCACCAGGATGAATTGATAGCCGGTCTTGAATCCCTTGGCAAGGTCGCCCGGAAGGAGATCGGCCGCGGCGGGTCCGGCCGCGCCGCTTTCCGGAGGTCCGAGTTCCTCGAGCTTCGTCGCGAACCTCCCAAATTGCGAGTAGTACATGGCCTGCCCGGCCTGGATGGTCTTGATCTGCTCGATGGCCGCCATCTCCTGCGCGTGCATGCGCGCCTTGTCCAGCTTCGGCACCGCGATCGCGGCAATGATCAGCACGATCGCCACTACGATCAATAGCTCGATAAGTGTAAAGCCCCTCCGTCTCCGGTTATACATGGCGCGCCTCCTAACGGCTACCATTTTGGCAGAGTACACGCTGCCTGGTGTGTATGACGATCCGGCCGGCGCAAGCGTGCAGCCGGCCAGCCTCCAGCGCCTCCGGAGGGTGGGCTTGAGCGGAGCCCCCGGCAAAGCCGGATTGGCCTGATTGAGCGACCCGCGGAGATCCGGGTGCGTGGTACGCCCGGAAAAAATACGACCGCGGTTACGGCCCACGCGGCACTGTTGTGGCTTGCCCCAGCTTGAGCATGGCTCCGCTCGGCGATTGAACACTTGGTGGTCTGGGGCCATCGGCACCAGGTCGCGGCCCTCACCTTACGGGACCGGCCTTCTCCAAGGGCCAGTAGACGAACACGGCTTTGCCGTAAATACAACTCTGTGGCACCAACCCCCAGTTGCGGCTATCGTTCGATGAGTTGCGATGGTCTCCCAGAACAAAAAAATGTTGCGGATCCACGGTTCTTGCGGGCATGGAGAATGTGTCCCGGTACTCGTCCTGGACATAGTCCTCCACGAGCGGCTTGCCGTTGATGCTCACCAGGCCACGGTCTATGGAGACAACTTCGCCGGGCAGCCCTATGATCCGCTTGATGTACGACTTGCTCCGGTCGAATGGGTACCAGAAAACCACCAGATCGCCCCTCTCGATGTCGTCGATTCCCAGACGGTAGATGCACTTGTTGACGAAGATGCGTTCCTGATCCACCAGGCCCGGCATCATGCTGGTGCCCTCGACCTTGACCGGTTGGTAGATGAAGATGATCACAACGACAGCGATCATGATCGAAATCGCCAGGTCGCGCAACCAGGTGGCGGCCGTACGGAGAACCGAACGGGACCTCGGCGCCGGCGTGGGGCCGATTTTCGGCGATGGATCTTCCGTCATCACTTCAGAATTCGCACTATGCTGTGAAATAATCCGGCGACATTCGGTGCTGGCCGGGTCGAACGCCCCGGCAGTCGTGTTCCCCGAATTGTTTCACGGAGCATGCGAATGTTTTCATTATAGCCGACGGCCGTTCGGCGGCTTCCTGTAACCGAACCGGCTGGTTTCCGCATCGAAGTGGTGTTAAGCTCTCGACAGGAGGCGAGCATGCGGTACATCGCGGGCTTCGGTCTGATTTTGGCTTTTTCGCTGGGTGGCGACGCGCAGCAGAAGAGCACCAACGCAGTGACTCATACGTTCCGGCCCCAGTTTTTTGCCCAGGGCCCGCTGTCCTACCGCTACGGCTCGCCCAGCGGCTTCGGCAATATCCTGTTTCCGGGAACCGCCAGTCCGCCGCCGCCCACGACGTACTCGTTCAGCGCACCGGGGACGTTCGTCCAGAGCTTTGGAACCGACATTGCCGGCGGGGGTTACCGAGGTGGCCGAGGATGGCGCGGCGGCGGCGGAATCCTCCTGGGGTACCCGCTGATCCCGTCTGGCGGCTGCTATGGCGGCGTTGACTACAATGGCAATCCGTGTCCCAGCCAGCAGCAGCAGGCGCCAAACATCACCATTGTTATGCCGCCGCAGCAGTCCACGCCGCCGGTGACGATTAATCAGTACGCCCCCGAGGGCGGCGAAGCGCCATCCGGCGGGGCGGCTGCTCCTTCGGGCGGCAGCGTGGAGACGTATCAGGCTCCCAGCGAGCAGCGGCCGGAGCCGTCGGATGACCAGGTGATGTTTTTCATAGCTCTGAAGGACAGCTCGGTCTATACGGCGGTTGCCTATTGGGTCGAAGACGGGACCCTGCACTACATCACGCCCCAAGGCAAGCACAACCAGGTTTCCCTCGGTCTCGTCGACCGGCAGACCTCGGCCAAACTCAACGCTGGCCGGAAAGTCGAGTTCCATCTGCCGGCGCAGTGAAACAATCCTGGGGAACACTCCGGGCTCCCCAGGTGGAACCAGCGGGGTTACCGTGCCCGGAGCGTCCCCCAATCTTACAGCCTCTCAGCTAACCGGCGCCGCGTGCCAGGCCGCGAACGAAGCCGAGGTCGCCTTCGAGAAAATCGTAGGCTGGTAGCTTTTCCCGCTCCTCCCAAAGGATTTCTGCGAATTGGCGGTTGACGATCTCGCCGGCGTACTCACGGACGCGAAAGAATCTCAACCGGATGGCCGGTCGCCCAGGGTATTGATACGGGAACTGCGCTATCTCCTCCCCGACCACCGCCCGGATGCCGAGTTCCTCGTGGAGTTCGCGGGCCAGCGCGCCAGGCGGGTCTTCGCCCGGCTCGACTTTGCCTCCGGGAAACTCCCACTTCAAGGGATGCCATTGATCGGCGCGGCGGCGGCAGATGAGCACCTTGCCGTCGCGCTCGATCACAGCGGCGACAACCTCAAGCGGCGGATTCACGCTGCCAGGATACCGCCGATAATGAATACTGCGATGTACTCGGAGCGCTTGCTCGAGCATTTCCGGAATCCGCACAATGTGGGCGTTCTTGCGCCGCCTTGCGGTCAGCGTGGAGGTGTCGAATCCCGCCTGTGGCGATCTGCTGCGGCTCTCGGCGGAGCTTCACGAGGGCGTCGTGACCCGGGTGCGGTACCAGGTGAAGGGCTGCACGGCATCGATTGCGGCAGGCTCCGCGCTGACGGACTGGCTGGCCGGAAAAAGCATTTCCGAAGCCGTCTCGCTCGAAACCGGCACAGTCGAGGATGCGCTGGGCGGCCTCAGCCCGGAGTCCAAGCACGCCGCCCTGCTGTGCGTCGATGCCGTGCGGGCCCTGGTGCGCTTGCTCCAGTCCAAGTGACAATCCCGGTACAATAGCCAAGACCTATGAAACTTACCTTTTGGGGTGCGGTTGGGACCGTGACCGGTTCGATGCACGAGGTTCACGTGAATGGGACGCATTTCATCCTCGACTGCGGATTGTTCCAGGGCCGCCGCCGGGAGGCCTACGAGCGCAACATGAATTTCCCGTTTCGCCCGGAGAACGTGGATGCGGTGGTGCTTTCCCATGCCCACATCGATCACAGCGGGAATCTGCCGACGTTCGTGAAGGACGGCTTCGGCGGCCCGATCTATGCCACTCCGGCCACCGTCGACCTGTGCGGGCTGATGCTGCGGGACTCGGCGCACATCCAGGAAAAGGACGCCGAGTTCGTCAATAAACGGCACGGCCGCCTCCGGGCGCTCGACCCCAACGCGCCGGACGGCGCGGTTCCACCCCTGTACGGCGCCGAGGACGCCGAGGCGGCAATTGCGCTCTTTCATCCGGTTTCGTTACACGCGCCTCGGGAGATCGGGCCCTGCCTCTCGTATCAGGCCTATGACGCGGGCCATATTCTGGGATCTTCAGCCGTGGTGGTGACCGAGCGGGCGGGCGCCAAGGAAATCCGCCTGGCTTTTTCGGGCGACGTCGGACGGATCGGGCTCCCGATCACGCAGGATCCCGACACGATGCCCCCGGCGGACTACCTCATCATCGAGAGCACCTATGGCGGACGGCTGCACAAGGACCCGGGCACCGTCGCCAACAAACTGGCCAACGTGATCAACCGCACGGCCGCGCGCGGCGGCAAGATCATCGTTCCGGCATTCGCGGTGGGGCGCACGCAACAGCTCGTGCTCATGCTCCACGAGCTTGCCGACGCCGGCCGCATCCCGAATATCCCGATTTTCGTGGACAGCCCGCTGGCGGTGGATGTAACCGCGGTCTTCCGCAAGCACGCCGAGTTGTTCGACGACGAAACGCGCGAGTTTCTCGAGAAGGGCGAAGATCCTTTCGGTTTCAAGCGCCTCCGCTATGTCCGCGAGGCCGGTGAGTCGAAGGCGCTGAACGATCTGCGCGGACCGTTTGTGATCATTTCCGCCTCGGGGATGTGCGAAGCGGGACGCATTCTGCACCATCTTCGGAATAACATCGAGAACCCGCGCAACACGATTCTGATCACCGGCTTTCAGGCGGAGAACACGCTGGGGCGGAAACTTGTGGACAAGCTTCCCGAGGTTTCGATCTTCGGCGAGCCAATGCGGCTCCGCGCCGAAGTGGAGACCATCAACGAGTTGAGCGGCCACGCCGATCAACGCGAGTTGCTCGACTGGATGAAGCCGCTTGCACAGACCGTCCGGCGCGTTTTCATCGTGCATGGAGAGCCTGTGCAAAGCACGGCGCTGGCCGAAGCCATCCAGAGCCGCTACCAGATAGAGACGGTCCTTCCGGCTCGGGGGCAGAGCTTCGACTTGAACTGAGCGCGACGCCGCCGCTTTCCAGGGCTTCCCACGACCCTGCGGGGTACGAGTACTAGTATCACGGCACTACGTACTCTGACCATCGGCCTATTTACTGAATTCCGCCCGGGATTTACCCTTAGAACCAGAGCGCCGCCCGTTGTGGGTTGCTGCTGAATACAAGTTGAGGCGTGCCATGCAAAGCTCTCGGTCTAGCAGCCCACAACCTGGATTCGCCGCCATCTTCGACGCACCGAGCCGCCGGTTGCTCGCGCAGTTCTCCTACTTGCAACTTCTGGACCTGCTCACCACGGCCGCGTTTCTGGCCACCGGAGTCCGCGAGGCGAACCCGCTCGTGCGCCTGGCCATGGCAGCGGCGCCATCGCCCTTCGGGGCGCTGGTGGGCTTGAAGATAGTCACCTTTGCGGCGGCCGTTTACTGCGTGCGGTCGGGCCGGGCGCGGGTGTTGGGCCGGATGAATGTGTTGTTCGCAGCGCTGGTGGTCTGGAACCTGATCGCGCTTCTCGGTAGGTAGCGCTCCGCGCGGATGCCTTCAGCGGCCCGGGTGAGGGCGGGCGTTGAGCAGCTCTTGCACCTTTCCATCGAGCGTTTCCGCCCGGAAGGGCTTCTTGAGAACCGGTACGGAATGCGCGGGCACATCGTGCTCGAAGATGGCTTGGTCCGAGTAGCCCGACATGCAGAGAATCCTGAGCCCGGGTTTCTGTGCCAGCAATTGGCCGGCCAGGTCAATACCGCTCATGCCGGGCATCACGATGTCGGTGAGGACGAGATCGATAATCGCACGCTGCTGCTGGTAAAGCGCCAGGGCGTCTTCCGCGCACGCCGCCTCAAAGACCCGGTAGCCGCGTTCGACGAGCATTTTACGGACCAGCCTTCGGACGCCGGGCTCGTCCTCGACCAACAGAATCGTCGCGCGCTGGGGTGTCCGCCCGGCGCCCTCGCGAGCGGGCTCCGCTGGCGGATCCGCGGGAACGGCCTCGGAACAGCGACGGAAATAGATGCTAAACGTGGTCCCTTTTCCGGGCGCGCTCTGAACCTCGATTTCGCCGCCGCTCTGCTTCACGATTCCATACACCGTCGAGAGGCCCAAGCCCGTGCCTTTTCCAGGCGCCTTGGTCGTGAAGAACGGCTCGAAAACATGCTTCAGGATCTCGGGGTCCATACCACTGCCGGTATCGCTAACCGAAACCTTCACATAGGAGCCCGGCGCGGCGCCCATCGCAGCGCCCTTGCCAGGGCGGCGTTGCGCCTCTGGCGCAGTGGCATTACTGCGCTGGAGTGCGCCACACTCAGGCGTGGTTCCCGAAGAGCGCGGAAGCTCGACATTCGCAGTCTGGAGCGTCAGGTGGCCTCCGCGCGGCATGGCATCGCGCGCGTTCACGGCCAGGTTCATGATGACCTGCTCGATCTGGCCGGGATCGGCTTTGATCGCGCCGAGGCTGCTTTCGGGAACAATGCGCAGTTGGACATCTTCGCCGAGCAGACGGCTAAGCATGCCATCCATGTTCAGCAGGAGCTGATTCAGGTTGAGGCTCCGCGGCTGCAGCACCTGGCGGCGGCTGAACGCGAGCAGCCGGGAGGTCAGAGCCCCGGCGCGCTGGGTCGCGGCCAGGATCTCCTGAGCATACGTCTGGACAGGCGGGCTGTCGCCGGCTTCGTCGCAGATCATCTGGGCATAGGCGCCGACGACGGTCAGGACGTTATTGAAGTCGTGGGACAGCCCGCCCGCGAGACGGCCGACCGCCTCCATCTTTTGGGAGTGGCTCAACTGCTCCTCAAGGCGCTTGCGTTCGGTCACGTCGCGCGCGATGCCCTGCACGGCAACAGGACTGCCCTCACGAAACACCAGATGCGTGCTCAGCTCGAGCGAGAGCCGTGCCCCCGACTTCGTGATCGCGCTCACTTCATAAACGGACGCGGGTTCGCCGGCAAGCTGGCTGAGCACCATCCGGCGTACGAGTTCGATGTCTTCCGGTGCGACGAGTTGCGAGATGTTGAGCGCGCGCGCCTCATCCTGGGTATATCCGGTGAGGCGCTGGGCAGCCTTGTTGATCGCGATGAAGTTCCCGTCGAGGCCGTGTACATAGACGAGGTCGTTGGCGTTATCGAACAGAGCGCGGTAACGCTCCTCGCCGGCAAGGTCAATTTGCCCGGAGCCGGCTGGCTCCGGTTGGTCCGGAGCCACGGCTGGCCGGCCGCCCACGCGGGGAGTTAGGTCTTCGTGTCCGGCCGCGGCCGGTTTCGGAATAGAATCTGTCAATACTTACCGAAGTTTACACGAAAACTTACTGCAATCCAAGCTCCTTCGGACCGATATTACTTTCGTGGACTCCCTCTTCCCCCCCGCGCAACGTCGAGACGAAGCTTTAATGGATGCCGAAAACCCGGGTTTCCATGCCGGCGGCTCCGGCAAAATCCACCTTCACGTACCACAGCTTGGTCTGGTAGTCCCAATACCATCCGGCCTTCGCTGCCCTCAGCCGATCCAGACTGCTTGTTTCCTCCAGCTTCGCATTCCCTGCTTCCACCCCCGCCGGCCGTCGCGCCGCATAGCCCACCGTCACCGGATTCCATTCCTGATTCGAAACCACCCCTACCCGCACCGCTTCCCGCGTCGCTTCCACCGAGCGAATCCGCGTGTCCGCCATCGTCACAAACTTCTGGGCATCCCCAATCACAGCCATCCCGTTTTCGAATATCGGCGCTACCACGAAATACTCGTGTTTCGCCTCGCGAACCAGTCCGATCGGCGAATCCGAATCTCGTATGATGGCAGTGCCGGTGTCCCAGTTGTATACAACGGATTTACCAGCTCCGAGATCCGAGGGCGTGAAAGCCGGAGCATACCCCGCCGAGGGCAGGCTGAGTACGTAATACCAGCTCTTCCCGCCAAGGTCCGACTGCGTATAGCCAAGCGCGCAGTCCGAGTGGTAACAGCGGTCCACCGGCACAATCGGCCGGTCCGGCTTGAGGATCAGTTCGTCGCCCTCGCGATAGGTGTGCCGCAACAGGGCGAAATTACACTCGCCAATTCTATGACCGAGCTGTATTGACCCACCCAGCAGGTTCGCGATTAGAGTGTCTTCGAACGCATTGGGATCGGCAATCGTCTGAATATTGTCGCGAGAGGGCCAGATGCCGGCAGCCCCATAAAACGCGCTCGTAAAAATCACGTGCTTCCAGAAAAACGGATCGTGATTATCCGGGTTGCCGGGCTGCTTGTGCGGCTCCGCCATCGGCACGTGGTGATCTTCAGTGGCTTGCAGTGAAACCATCACCGGGTTTTCCGTGGACTCCATGATGTTCCGTGGAAGCTGCATGCAGTATTGCATGTCGATTCCTTTTGCCTGGAGAGCCCCGGCCATGTTTTTGAAATACATATCCATCTTGCCGATGCCGGACATCATCGTCCGGTTGCCCTCGTAGTCGCTCAGGAAATCGTGCTGCAGCAGAATGGTCCCCCATGAGGCCAGCTTGTCAGCCGTATACTGCCAGTACTCCGGACTGTAGAACACATCACCCATCGATCCGGGTATTTCTCCGCCCACGTCGAAGAAGGCATATTTCTTGCGGTAGGGGCTGTTGGATCGTATCCACATGTAGTACATCTCGAGCGGCTTGCCGAGCTGCTCGTGAAACTTCGCGAGACCCTCGGGAAACAGGTCCGTCCTGGGCTCGAACAAACCGTCTTTCCGGTCCCGCTGCTGTGGATCGTCCACAACATGGTAGGCGCCGATGCGCAGGCCGTGGTCCTTGGCCTCCCTTTCTACTCCGAGAATAATATCCGCATACGTTTGGTAGCCGGGCTCCTTGAAGCCGTGCTCATAGTAGTAGGCCCCGGCGTCATCCACGTAGACCAGATACTTCAACGTGTCATCCCGATACTTCGAGGGAATCTTTTTTCCGGCCTTTTCGAGCAGCGCCCGGCCCCACTCTTCAAACGTATTGTGGATTCCCTGGCCGGCGACCATGATGTGCTTATGTTCGAAGCCGGCCGGTATCTCCTGAACCAGCCCCTCGATGCCGCAACTGATCGAGCCTCGGGAGATGTCATTCTCCGGAGCCAGCGGCCTGGACTGTTGCGTGGCCACAAGATAATTGCTAAAGGACGATAAGATGACGGTGCGGTAGCCCGGTTCTGAAAGGACCAGCGGGTCCACCGTGCCCTGAGCGCTGTAGGCGTCTCCGTACGCCATTCTGTGAGTCCACATTCCACCGCTGGTCCAGGAGTACAGATTCTGCGGTATTCCCCAACTGGAGGCGACGAACTGGGGGAAGGCTACGGACGGCACGGTCCAATCGCCGTTGGCGTACTTCTTAAACCCGTTGGGGAAGCGTTGAACAAATACCAGGAACGGCCTGTCCTGATAGAGATCGAAGGCGGTGATGATCGGTGTCTGGGTTCCGGGAACGGTCCAGTTCAGATCGACGAAGTCATAGCTGCCCAAGGAATCCTCTGCCGATCCGGTTTTAACACCCGCGAGCACCAGCCGCCCATCGGGATTTTCGTCGCCGCGCACTTGGTAGAATCCGCTATCCGTGCTCCTGAACCAACGCTGGTTGGCGAATACGCTGATCAACCCGCCGCCGAACCAGGACTGCTCCTCCCCGCCGGGCACCTGTGCTCCGGCGGCCTGCGCGGCGGGTTGTGCGATCGAGTAAGAGCCTTCTTGCGGCTTGATCGTTACGATGGTTCCAAATTTATTGTTCAGCGTGTACGCGGGCTTTACCTCGGAAGCGAGGAGAGTAACAGGCAGCAACAAAAGGAGAGATGTAACGACTAATAGTGAGACAGACGATTGTTTGCATTCACCCGAATGACACAGTATGCTTCCTTTGAAGGTGAAACGTTTCAACTGGGGCATGAACTTACTTTACCGCCCATGGCGGTATTTCGGACACCCCCTCGGCTGGCGCCGCTTCCCGCCCGCGCCGGACCCGAAGGCCCGGGGCGGGCGGAAGCCGGCGGCTTAGTTGACCTGGTAGATGTGAACCGCGTTGGCCGCGAAGTTGTCGGTGATTACGCCGCTCACAATGTTTACGTTGCGGGATTCGCCATAGACCACGGCTTGGGTGGCCGAGCCGGTCCCGGTCAAGGTGATGGTCTGGGAGTTATGCGCGTTGGAATCCGTGTTGACCACGAAGAAGTACTGGTGGCCGCTGTCGCGCCAGGCCGCTTCCAGCGGGGCGGTTACCGACGCGCTCATGCCGGACGGGTCGATGGTGGTTTGCAGCACGCTGGTCAGAGCGGTCGTCGTGTTCCAGTCGGCGGTCATCTGCGTTTGCATGGCCGAGGTGGTGTTGTCCCAGTAGAAGGGGCTGATGGCTTCTGGGAACACGAACACGCCACGCGCGCCGTTGACGATGGCGTCCCAGAACTCGGAATGGAACTGCTGCGGTGTCGGAGCCGGACATTGCGGACACCAGGATAGGTTCTGTTCCGCACACTCGATGAACTGCATGACCGGCTTGGTGGGCGCCCAAGAACGCAACAGAGCGACCGCCTCGCCCACCCAGTTGTTCGGTGCGACGAGGTTGGCGGGCGCGTCCCATCCCGCCACTGGATAGATGTCGTTCATCAGCCAGTCGCCGCCCGGCAGATACGCCGCGTAGCAACTGGCGTTGCAACTGCCCTGCAGGCCCAGCAGGTAGCCGCCGCTGAAGTTCAACGACATGAACCGGTTCGGGTCGATACCCTTCAAGGTGTTGTATTCGGCAACGACGGTGGCGGCGGTGATGCCGTTGGCTTCCGGCTCGTCGTAGGGGTGCCAGCTCAGCAGGTTGGTATTGCCGATGTCGTTGGCCGGGTTGTTGGGATCGACATCGCGGATGTAGTGCATCCCGTTGGCGTTGGCCGTGCTGTTCCAGCTCGTGAAGTTCTCGTTGGCGCCGATGCGGATCAGCGTGTTGGCTTTGCGGCCCGCCCAAGTCGCTATATTGGCGGTCGGCTGGCCGTCCGGCCCGACGGGGAAGAAGTTCTGGAGGTTGGCCGGCAGGCCGCTGCCTGAGGAGAGCGTGGTCACGTAGATCGTGCTGGAGTCCGCGGAGACCGAGCCGTTGGCGGTCGCCGTGACGTAGTAGGAATACTGCGTGCTGGCGGCCAGGCCGGTGTCGCTGTAAGAGTTGGTGGAGGGCGTGCCCACCTGCGCGCCGTCGCGGAACACCTCGTAGCCCGTCGCGCCCGAGCTGGCGGTCCAGGTCAGATTGATTTGCGAGGAGCTGGCCGCGTTGCCTTGCAGGTTGGTGGGCGCCGCGGGCGTCTGCGTGGTCACGTAGATGGTGCTGGAGTCGCCGGAAGTGCCGTAGGAGTTGTAGGCGGCGACATAGTAGGAATACTGCGTGGCGGCGGCGAGGCCGGTGTCGCTATAGGAGTTGGTGGAGGGCGAACCCACCTTGGCGCCGTTGCGGTACACGTAATAGCCCGTCGGGCTGCCCGTGCTGGCGGTCCAGGTCAGGTTGATTTGCGAGGTGCTGATCGCGTTGCCTTGCAGGTTGCTGGGCGCGCCGGGTACGCTGCCGCCGCTCGAGGGGGTGTAGGCCATTACCTCGCGCATGTTCTCATACCAGGAGCTGGTGGAGGCGGTGTGCACCTCGCCGCTGACACGCACGCCGAGGACCGTAATCGACCCGCTGCCGCTGAAGGTGAAGGTCGTGCCGGCGTCGCTGGCGTTGTATGTATACGACGGCGAAACGGTCCAACTGGAGCTGGTCCAGGTGCTGCCGTCGGTGGTCGTTTGGAGCGTCATGTTGGCGCCAAAGCTGCCGTCCCCGCTGCTTTCCCAGGTGCCGTTGATGAACGCCACGCTGGAAATGGTCTGGCTGCTCGACCAGATGACCCCGCCGGCCTCGTACATGTCCGAGGAACTTTCGCTTCCGTTGGGGTCGAGATCGACGTCGG
>Ga0326727_10013320_pt1 | contig 18356 bp, 14 predicted proteins | sample MB2enrmetagenome_FD_207643 | JGI IMG/M metagenome (GOLD analysis project Ga0326727, IMG submission 207643) | Lab enriched peat soil microbial communities from McLean, Ithaca, NY, United States - MB29MY | ecosystem: Environmental > Terrestrial > Soil > Wetlands > Peat | place: USA: New York...
TCCCGGGGCCGGCGGGGGTTGGGGGGGGGCGGGGCCCCCCCCCCCCCCCCTTCAGCGACGAGTCAAATCGCCCCCCTCACCACCGGGCGCGGCGGGCGCACGAACAGGGCCACCGCCAGCGCGCCCAGGATGACCAGCCCGCCTGCCACCAGGAACGACAGGCCGTAGCCGCCGGAGTACTGAATCATGAAGCCGGTGGCCGCCGGGCCGATGATGCCGGCGATGTTGGACAGCAGGTGCACGTAGCCGCCGACCGTGCCGGTGCGCGAGTGCGGCACCAGTTCCTGCACCAGCAGCCAGCAATTGAGCGGCCCCATCGACACGAAGAACTGCGCCGCGGCGACCAGCACCAGCGCGGCGTTGACGGTGGTGACCGTACTGACCGCGGCCAGCGAGCAGGCCGAAACGGCCAGGCCGATGATCAGGATGATCTTGCGCGACAGGATCGGCTTACCGGTCCATCGCAACAGCAAATCCGCCCCATATCCGCCGGCCAGATTGCCGAGAATGCCCATCGTCGGCGGCACCGCCACCATCAGCGCGGCGCTCTTGAGCGCCACGTGCTGGACGTCCATCAGGTAGCTCGGCAGCCAGCTGAAGATGTAATAGGAAATGTAGTTGGCGCCGAAGAACCCGGCGGCCACCGCGAGCACCGCCGGCATTCCCAGGTAATGGCCGACGCCGTGCTCGTCGGCGTCGGTGGTCGCGGCCTGGGCCATCCGGCTGTTTTCGATCAGCTCGCGTTCCGCGGCGGAGACGAAGCGGTTGGTCGCCGGCGTGTCGGTCGTGAGCCAGGCCCACGCGGCCACCCACGCGAAGCCGACCACCGTGACCACGACGAACGGGGTCCGCCAGCTGCTGCCGCTCACCAGCAGCCCGACGAGCGGTCCCGCCACGATGGCGCCGATCTGGTTGCCGATGTTCGGTGCCCAGGCGAGCGCACGACCGACCTCCTCGCGGGGCATCCAGTCGCGGATCATCTTGTTGGTCACGCTGCCCATGGGGCCTTCGCCCATGCCGAAGATGACGCGGTAGACCAGCAGCGAGGTGAAGCCGGTGGCGACGATGGTCATGCCGCAGAACAGCGACCACACCGCCATCGCCACCCCGTAGACCTTCCTGACCCCGAAGCGGTCGGCGGTCGCGCCGCCAATGAAACAAAACAGCACATAGCCCATGAAGAATGCGCTGAAAATGACGCCTAGCTCGGCTGGATTGAAATTAAGCTCCTTGGCGACGAGCGGCGCGACGATAGGCAGCGTGTTGCGATCGATGTAATTCATCATTCCGGCGAAACAGAGCAGCGCCACGATGACCCAGCGGAAATTGGATCCGGTGGAAGTCCGAACATTTTCCATTGTCATTCCTTGTGGCGCTCAGCCCGGGACCGCCACGCCGAGGTCGGCGGCGAGACGGCACAGGGCACCCCAGGTTTCCAGCAGAACCGGCACGCCATGCGCCTCCCGCTCGGCCCGGTTGCGGGCTTCCGGTTCGCCGGGCACCAGCACTTCCTCGACCCCCTCGGCAGGCGGCGAGGACTTGACATAGGCGGCGTATTCCATCGCTTCGGCAACCAGGGTCCCTGCCCCGAAGTGCACCGGGTCCAGGTAGATCGACAGCATGCCGTTGGCGTGCTTGTCGGGCTTGCCTTCGGTGGGGCCGGCCGCGCCACCCCCGCACAACAGGCCGGCCAGGATTTCGCACATGAAGGACAGCCCGGAGCCCTTGTGCTCGCCGAACGCCCGGATCGCGCCGGTGCCCTTGAACGGGTTGCGCGGCTGGTTCGGCAGCAGCGGCCCGTACAACGTCGCCGGGTCGCTCGACAGCTTGCCCTCGGCGGTGATCAGGGCGCCTTCGGGCACCGGCTTGCCGCCGTTGGCAGCGACGTTCACCTTGCCTTCGGCGACCACCGCGGTCGCCATGTCGAGCAGCAGCATCGGCTTGCCCGCCATCGGCGGGATGGCGATGCAGACCGGATTGGTGGCGAAACGCCGGGCAATGCCGCCGAACGGCGCCACCAGCGGCCCGTTGTTGACATTGACGAAGTGGATCGAGATCAGCCCGGCCTCGGCCGCGCGCTCGCCCCAGTCGCCGATGCGGCCGAGGTGGCCGGCGAAGCGCAGTGCCACGACCGCGAGCCCGGCCGCGCACGCCTTGGCGATGCCGATATCGACGGCTTGCGGGCCGATCGTCTGCCCGAACCCGTAATGACCGTCCAGCACCGCGTGGGTCGGGCTCTCGGACAGCACGCTCACGCTCTGCCCCACCAGGATGCGGCCCAGCCGGATATTCTCGACGTAGCCCGGCACTCGGATCACGCCATGGCTGTCGTGCCCGGTGAGATTGGCGGAAACCAGATGGAAGGCGATGCTTTCGGCTTCGGCGCCGTCGCATCCGGCCTGGCGGAAAATCTCGGCCACAAAGCCGCGCAGCGTGTCGGCGGGAACCAGACGAGTCGGCAGGTCAGCCATGGCAGGTGTCCTTTGCCGCGGGGGCTACGAGGAAAGCAGGCCGGCAAGGGTCATGCTCAGTCCTGCTCGAAGCCGTAGATCTCCGGCAGCAGGAAGATGGCACACAGCAACCCGACCAGCGGGAAGACGGCGACCAGCAGCGTGGAATTGGCCTGGCCGATGGCGGTGAACACCGACGGGAACAGGAAGATCGACAGGAAGGCGGCCAGCTTGACCCACATGTAGGAGAAGCCGCTGGCGGTGCCGCGATACTCGGGCTTGGCCACCACCGAGGGGATGGTCATGCAGTTCGACGCCGCGGGATACTGGCCGATCGCCATGGTGACCGCCGTGAAGGGCAGCACGTAGGTGTGGCCGGTGTAGAGCGCCCAGGCAGAGACCAGCAGCGAGGCCAGCACGAGGCCGAACCCGATCATGCCGATGCCGCGCTGGCCGACCTTGGGCGTGATGTTCGGCGCGACCCAGGCCGAGATGGACGCGAAGATGTAGACCACCATGAGGATGAGGTCGTTGCCGATCACCGTCGAGACCCCGACCATGGCGAACAGCACCGGCATGTAGAAGCCCCAGGTCTGGAACTCGCTGGACTGGCAGAAGCCCGAGATCCAGCCGTAAAGGGTGGCGCGCCAGCGGATCGGGTCCTGCCGGATGTCGGCGATGAACGCGCTCGGGCGGGGACGGGGGATATCGACGTCCTCGTCCGGCAGCATGTCCAGGCCGTCGTTGTACATGTGCCGGGAAATCTGCTTGGCCTGGCGGAAGCGGCCCTGGCGGATCAGCCAGATGGAGGTTTCCGGCAGGTCGTAGCGCAGCCACAGGATGATGGCGGCCGGCACGGCGCCGAGGCCGAGCATGATGCGCCAGACCCATTCGTGGTCCAGGCCGGAGAGCAGGAAAAGCACCACAAAGAGGACGGACAGCACGTTGCCCGCGGCGAAGAAGAACTGCCAGCGGTTGCCCACGACCTCGCGCCGGCCCTTGGGCAGGAACTCCATGATGTAGGTGTAGCCGGTGGTGATGTCGGACCCGAGCGGGAAGCCGAGCAGCAGGCGAATGATCACCAACTGCAGGATGGAGGTGACGAAGGCCTGCGCCAGGGCGAGCACGATGAACATCGCCATGGTGACGAGGAACATGACCCGCCGGCCGACCTTATCCGATAACCAGCCGCCCCCTTGCGCGCCGATCAACGCGCCGGCCTGGGTGGCCGCGGCGGCCAGGCCCAGCATGAGCGGATCGGGGTGGTACTGGTCGCGGATGAAGATGAGCACGAAGGCGATGGCATACAGATCCCACGCCTCGACCAGGATGGAGGCCAGCATCAGCCAGCCGACCCGGTCGCCCTGGGGACTGTAATTGGCCACCAGATGGCGGACCGCACGGTCCATGTCCGCCTTTGGCACCGTTGTTGCCGACATCTGCGTTTCTCCTGTCCGTTGTTGACCCGGGCAGCCGACCTTGGCCGTCAAGTAACGACCTGACGATCGCTCATCTGCGATAAGCGCGCAATCGCTATCAACGCCTGGCGACCGGCGCACGCCCCCTGGTCGGGAGCCGGCGTGACTCCGGGCGCTCCTTCCAGCCATAGCCGGGCGCGCTCGCGTCCTCGCCGGCAGGGGTCAGGCTCAGTCGTGCTCGAAACCGTAAACCTCCGGCAGCAGGAAGATGGCACACAGCAACCCGACCACCGGGAAGACGGCGACCAGCAAGGAGGAGTTGGCCTGGCCGATCGCGATGAACACCGACGGGAACAGGAAAATCCCCAGGAAAGCCGCGAGCTTGAACCACATGTAGGAAAACCCGACTGCGGTGCCCCGGTATTCCGGCTTGGCGACCAGCGAGGCAATGGTCACGGGGTTCGACGAGGCGATGGACTGCCCGAACCACATGGTAAGCGCGGCCAAGGGCAGCACCGCCGTGTGGCCGGTGTGGAGCGCCCAGCCGGCGAGCAGCAGCGAGGGCAGCACAATGCCGAACCCGATCATGCCGACGCCGCGCTGGCCGACCTTCGGCGTGATGGTCGGCGCGACCCACGCCGCGATGGTGGCGCAGCCGTAGATCAGCATGAGGATCAGGTTGTTGCCGAGCATCGTCGAAACCCCGACCATCGCGAACATCACCGGCAGATAGAAGCCCCAGGTCTGGGCCTCGCTGGACACGCAGACGCCGGCAATCCAGCCGTACAGGGTGGCGCGCCAGCGGATCGGGTCCTGCCTGATGTCGGCGATGAAGGCCGTCGGGCGGGGCCGGGGGATGTCGATGTCCTCGTCCGGCAGCATGTCCAGGCTGTCGTTGTACATGCGCCGGGAGATCAGCTTGGCCTGGCGGAAGCGGCCCTGGCGGATCAGCCAGATGGACGTCTCGGGAAGCTGGTAGCGCACCCAAAGGATGATGGCGGCCGGCACCGCGCCGAGCCCGAGCATGACGCGCCAGATCCATTCGTGGTCCATGCCGCAGACGAGGAAGAGCGACACCACGGCCACGGCCAGCACGTCGCCCCCCATGAAAAAGATTTGCCAGCGGTTGCCCATGACCTCGCGCCGGCCCTTGGGCAGGTACTCCATGATGTAGGCGTAGCCGGTGCTGATGTCGGAGCCGAGCGGGAAGCCGAGCAGCAGGCGGATGATCACCAGTTGCAGCATGCTGGTGACGAAGGACTGCGCCAGCGCGAGCACGATGAACATCGCCATGGTGGTGAGGAACATCACCCGCCGGCCGACCTTGTCCGACAGCCAGCCGCCGGCCTGCGCGCCGATCAGCGCGCCGCCCTGGGTGGCCGCGGCGGCCAGGCCCAGCATGAGCGGATCGGGGTGGTACTGGTCGCGGATGAAGATGAGCACGAAGCCGATGGCATAGAGGTCCCACGCCTCGACCAGGATGGAGGCCAGCATCAGCCAGCCGACCCGATTGCCGAGTGGACTGTAATTGGTCACCAGATGGCGGACCGCACGGTCCATGTCCGCCCGCGGTACCGTTGTCGCCGACACCTGCCTTTCTCCTGCCAGTTGTTGACCCGGGCAGCCGATTTTGGCCGTCAAGTAACGACCTGACGATCGCTCATCTCCGGGAAGCGCGCAATCGCCATCAACGCCTGGCGATCGGCGCACGCCCCCTGCTCTGGCCGGGGCGCGTGCGAACTGGTAGCAGGTGGGGGTTGGGACAGGAGGACCTGGATGGGGGCGCTCTCGCCCGGGGCGGATGGTCGGGAGCCGGCGTGAATCGGGGCAATCCTTCCGGCCGCGGCCGGGCGCTGTGGGCGGCGCTGCTGTCGCTGGTCATTCCCGGGCTCGGGCAGGTCTATGCCCGGCGATTGCGCGCGGCGGCGCTGTTCGCTGCCCTCTCCATCGGGATTTCCGCCTTGTTCGTTGTGATCTCGGAGGCGAGTGGCCAAGTCACGCTGACACCGGCAGCGCTCGGGGGCTGCCTGTTGCTGGCCCTGGCGACGGTGGTGCTGAACGTCACCGCCGCGGGGCATGCCTGGCGCGCCGCACGCCGGGGCAGGGAAGCATCCTGCCCGCATTGGTGGCGCTCCACCTGGACCTGGGGCGCCGTACTGGGAAGCATCAGCCTGGCCTTCGAGCTGCTCCCGGGCGACCTCGGCTGGCAGGCCTTCAGCGTGCCTTCGGCCTCCATGCTGCCCACGCTGGAGGTCGGCGACCGTTTCGTCACCATCGGCACCGAACCGGCGCTGGCGGCGATCGCGCCTGGCGATGTCATCGTCTTCCTGCTGCCGCGCGACCACAGCACCGACTACGTGAAGCGCGTGGTCGCCATGCCCGGGCAGACCATCGAGATGCGGCACGGGACGATCCGGATCGACGGGCAGGATGTGCCGCACCAGGACCTCGGCCCGGCCGGCCCCGGCGTGCGGCGCTGGCGGCTGACGCTGCCGAACGGACGCAGCTACGTGGTGCTGAAGACGCTCGCCGGAGGCGTGCTGGACGACACCCCCGAGGTGACGCTCGGCCCCGATCAGCTGTTCGTCATGGGCGACAACCTCGACAACAGCCTGGACAGCCGGGTTCCCTCGGCCGTTGGCCCGGTGCCGCGGGACCTCGTGGTGGGTCGTGCCGCGGTGATCTTCTGGAGCCACGACCCCAGCCGCATCGGCGCCGCCGTGCACTGATAGGCCAGGTCCGGCGCGCGCCTTCGCGCCACCCTGGCGGCTACCATTTCATGACCGTGCCGATCGGCTTCGGCCGCGCGACATGCTGCCCGGTCAGCAGGGCCTGCCATTCCTGCACCGGCATGTAGCGTGGCGCCAGGAAATGGTAGGTACGGTCGATCAGTTGCCACTGCGCGACGTCGGTCAGGTGGTCGGACTGCTCCCAGTCATGCAGGGTGGGTTCCCAGGCGCGGCTCAACCGATAGAGCCGGTCACGGCTGGAGCGGATCAGGTCGCGCTGGCTGTCCAGATTGCGGAGCGCGCTCATCACCTCCTCGTTCTGGGCATCCAGCTCGTTGAAGCGTTCGGCGATCTGCTGCAGCCCGGCGGCACTCAGGCGACGGACCTGGGTGATCATCTCCAGGCGCTTCTGGTCGACCCGGCCGGACCGGCAAACACGGTCGATCCGCCCCACCGTGTCGCGCACCCGCTGCAGCAGCCCTTCGCGCAGCGCCTCGATGTATGAAAGCTCCTCGGCAAGCGCCTCCAGCAATGGCAGGACCTGGCTGCGGTCGCTGAGCCCGAGGTCGTGCGCCGCCCGCTCCAGGGCGGCATTGACCTGCTGACGCATCTGCGGATCTTCGTCCAGCCGACAGATGGCGCCCGGGTCCGGCGGCATCGAGTCGGTCGTCTCCGGCTGCAGCCAGGCGGCCAGCTTAAGGCGCAACCGGGCGGCCGCCACGGCGCGATGAACCTCTCCCGGCGCCCAGCTCGCGCGGCCGTCGAGCACCTCGGTCGGCAACGGATCGCCGAGCTGCATGGCACCGACGAAGTCGAGCGAGCGGGCGATCAGGCCCAGCATGCGCCCATCCGCGCTGTCGTCGGCGATGCCGAACTCGCGCTGCAGCGCACGCAACGGCACCGCCGCAACCCGCTCGCCCAGGGACATCACCATCACCGGGGTTTCGTCGGCCTCGGCGCGACGGAACATCAGGTCGGTGAGCTTGCGGAAGATCGGGTGCTCCAGCGCGCAGACTATTGGCGAGTCTGATGCCAGCGTTGCCTCGGAGTCCGGCAGCATGGCAATCGCTCCCTTCCGCAGTTCAGGCGCTCCGAAGGGTCGCAGGCGAGGGTGAAGCATTGGCTAACCGCATCCCGCGCGGCAGGCCGGCCGGTCGCGACTGAACCAATGGCGTCCGCCGCCTGACAGGCTTGCAACTTGCACCAGGGGCGAAATGCCGCCATGTCGGCCGCCATGAGGACCCACAGGATCGCCACCACCGGCGCGCTGCCGGCGGGGCTGGCCATACCCGACACGCGTTCGCCAGCCGGCTGAAGGAGACCCCCAATGCACAACATCGGCGAGTTCCTGGCTGATGCCTGGCGCCTGGCCAAGCCCTATTTCACCCGCTCGAACGAACGCCGCTCGGCCTGGGCGCTGCTCGGCGCCGTGATCGCCATGCAGTTGACGCTGGTGGGCATGAGCGTGGTCCTCAACTTCTGGAACAACGCCTTCTTCACCAGCCTGCAGGAGAAGGACTGGAGAAGCTTCATCGACCTGCTGCTGTTCTGGAAGGTCACCGCCAACGGCGGCATCCTGCCCGGGTTCTGCGGCGTCGCCGCGCTCTACATCCTGATCGCGGTCTACCGCATCTATCTCACCCAGTGGCTGCAGATCCGCTGGCGGCGCTGGATGACCCGGGAGTTCCTCGAACGCTGGCTGTCCGACCGCGCCTATTACCGGATCGCGCTGATCGCGACCGGCGACGAGGCGAAGGGGTTCGGCACCGAAAACCCCGACCAGCGCATCGCCGAGGATCTCAGGGCCTTCATCGGCGACAGCGTGGTCGGCGTGCGGGGGATTCTCTCGCTCGGCATCGACCTGATGTCGAACGTCGTCTCGCTGCTGAGCTTCATCACCATCTTGTGGACGCTGTCGGGACCGCTGACGATTTTCGGCTTCACGATCGGCGGCTACATGGTGTGGGTGGCGTTGATCTATTCGATCGGCGGCACGCTGGCGACGCACTTCGTCGGCCGGCCATTGGCCATCCTGAACTTCCGCAAGCAGCGGGTGGAGGCGGATTTCCGTTTCTCCCTGGTGCGCCTGCGGGAGAATACCGAGGGGGTGGCGCTCTACGGCGGCGAGGAGGAGGAGAAGAGCGGCCTTCTCGCGCGCTTCGAGGCAGTGGTGGGCAACTGGTGGCTGCTGATGCACCGCTACAAGCTGCTGACCGCACTGACCGCCGGCTATGCCCAGGTCGCCTCGGTGTTCCCCATCGTGGTGGCGGCGCCCCGCTACTTCGCCGGGCTGGTCCCGCTCGGCGCACTGACGCAGACCGCCGGCGCGTTCGGCCAGGTGCAGGGGGCGATGTCCTGGCTGGTCGACAGCTACGCCGATATCGCCGCTTGGCGGGCCACCGTCGAGCGTCTGTCCACCTTCCAGAGGGCGATCGAAGCGGCGCATGCGGCGACGGACGAGGGAATCCGCGTGGCGTCCGAAACCGCGCACGATTATGCGCTTGAGCGGGCCACCCTGGCCTTGCCCGGCGGCGAGAAGCTGCTGCGGGACGCCAACCTGTTGCTGCGCCGCGGCGAGTCGGTGGTGATCAGCGGCCGCTCCGGTTCGGGCAAATCCACCCTGTTCCGCGCGCTCGCCGGCATCTGGCCGTTCGGCCACGGCGAGGTGCGGCGGTCCACGAGCCATGCCCTGTTCCTGCCGCAGCGGCCCTACATCCCGCTCGGCACGCTGCGCCATGCCGTGACCTACCCCGCCGGCGCGGAAGCCTATGCGGATGGGGACGTGCGCGGCACGCTGGAAGCGGTCGGGCTCGGCGAGCTGGCGGAGAAGCTCGACGAGGAGGAAAACTGGAGCCTGCGGCTTTCCGGCGGCGAGCAGCAGCGCCTCGCCCTGGCCCGCGCGCTGCTGGCGCGGCCCGACTGGCTGTTCCTCGACGAGGCCACCGCCAGTCTCGATCCCGAAGCCGAATCCGCGCTCTATCGGCTGCTGCGGGAACGCCTGCCCGACACCACCGTCGTCTCGATCGCGCACCGGCCGGGGGTTGCGGAGTGGCACCATCGGCATCTGGTATTCCAGCGCGACGTCCATGGGCCGGGGAAACTGGTCGAGCAGCCGCTCGCGGTGGCGTAGCATGTCGCCAACGAGGAGGCAGCGAATGAATGCCCTGTCACCGATCGGGAGCCGCAACGGCCTCGCCGCGCGCCTGCGGATCCGCGGCGGCGAGTTTGCCGGGCCCACCGCCGGCCTTGCGCCGGGCAACGTCCAGGCCAACCTGGCCATCCTTCCGCGCGCGCTCGCGCACGATTTTCTGCGCTTTGCCCAGGCCAATCCAAAACCCTGCCCGGTGCTGGCGACCTCCGAGCCCGGTGCCGTGATGCTGCCTTCGCTCGCCGCCGACCTCGATATCCGCACCGACGTGCCGCGCTACCGGGTCTGGCGGCATGGCGAGGTCATCGAGGAACCGACCGACGTCCGCCACGTCTGGCGCGACGACCTGGTCACCTTCGCCATCGGCTGCTCGTTCTCCTTCGAGCAGGCGCTGCTGGAGGACGGCATCGAGGTTCGCCACATCAGCCGCGGCTGCAACGTGCCGATGTACCTCACCAACATTCCCACCGTGCCGGCCGGCGTCTTCCATGGGCCGCTGGTGGTGTCGATGCGGCCGCTGAAGCCGGCGGACGCCATCCGCGCGGTGCAGATCACCGCGCGCTATCCCTCGGTGCACGGGGCGCCCGTGCACATCGGCCTGCCCGAGGCGATCGGCATCCGCGATCTCGGCAAGCCGGACTACGGCGACGCCGTGCCGGTCGCCCCTGACGAGCTGCCGGTGTTCTGGGCGTGCGGCGTGACCCCGCAATCGGCGATCGCCGAGGTGAAGCCGGAATTCTGCATCACCCACTCCCCCGGCTGCATGCTGATCACCGACCTGCGCAACAGCAACCTGTCGGTCTGAAGGCCAGGGGGCGCTGCCCCCTGGACCCCCGCCAGGGGCAGCGCCCCCTGGCCTTCAGGCCGCCAGTTCGCGGATGGCGCGCAGCTTGGCGTAGTGGACCGCGGGTTCGAGGCTATCGACGGTGAGTGTCTGCTGGCGGGTGATGCCGTCCACGGCCGGTCCGGCCTCCACCATTTCCCGCAGGATTGCGGCGTCCAGCGTTTCGTCGAGGGCCGCCAGCAGCCCCGCCCGCCAGTCCGGGCGCAGCACGGCCAATGCGCCGAGCAGGGCGTAGCAGCCCCAGTGCGAGACGCCGGCAAGGATCAGGTGTTCGGCCGGCGTCACGCAGGCGATCGCCGCGCCGTTGGCGACGTGCTCGGCGATCGCCGCCCGCGGCAGCGAGCCCATGCCGATCTCGTTGCCGCCGTCGCCGATCGCGATTGTCGTCCACGGTCCCGCCGTGAACAGCGCATGCAGCGGCGCCGTCCAGTCCATCATGTCGAGGCCGCGCATGTTGCGGGGCACGCCGTCGTGGGCGGGGCCGCAGCGTTCGATGGCGACGGCCGTGGTAATGCCCTCCATCGCCCAGGCGGCGGCGAGCGGCGCCACCTCGCCGCCCGGAGCGACGGCGTCGATCGGGACGTGGTGCAGGCGGGCGCCGCGCAGTGCCGCCGCGCAGGCCTGGCGGCAGATCGTGTCGGTGGCGATGCGGCAGCGTATGCCGGCCGCCGTCAGCCCCGCGGCCAGCAGCGCCGCCCCGGCCGGTCCGTCGGTTTCCGCCGCCGGTGGCGTGCCGAGCGGCACGTAGAAGCCGGTGATCAGTCCGAGCGAAGGCTGCGGCGTTGCCGCGATGGCGGCCGCGGCCGAGTACAGTCCGCCGGCACAGGCGGCGAACAGGGGCGCGATATTGCGGCCCACGTCCTGCTGGATCACCCGCTCGATGGCGTCGATCACGCGCCGCACAGCGCCGCATCCAATACGCGAACGGAATGCACCGCCTGCCTCCCGGAGAGATCGCGGATCTGCTGGCGGCACGAGGTGCCGTCGGCGATGATCAGGTCGTCGGGGCCGGCGGCGCGAATGGCGGGCAGCAGGGCCGCCTCCGCCATCGCCTTCGAGGTTGCCTGCGTTTCGGCCTGGTAACCGAAGGCGCCGGCCATGCCGCAGCAGGAGGCGGCGATCGGCCTGACCTGCAATTGCGGCACCTGCCGCAGGGCGGCGAGCATCGGCGCAAATGCTCCGAAGCTTTTCTGATGGCAGTGGCCGTGCACGTGTGCGGTGCGCGGCAACGGCGTGGCCGGCAATGCGCGGCCGGCGAGGAACTCGCCAAGCAGAACAACCCGCCCCGCCAATGCACGCGCTTCGGCGCCGGGCAGCAGGGAGGGAAACTCGTCCTTCAGGGTGAACAGGCAGGACGGCTCCAGCCCCACCACCGGGGCCGCGCCCCTGAGCGCGGCCAGCGTGCGCCGCGCCTCCGCGCGGGCGCGTTCCACCATGCCGGCCGCGAGCCAGGTCCGCCCGCAGCACAACGGCCGTCCCTTGCCGCGCGCGATGGTGGGATTGCAGCCGGCGGCGCGCAGCACGCGCATTGCGGCGCGCAGGTTCTCCGGCTCGAAATGGCGGTTGAAGCAATCGGCGAACAGCACGACGTCCCCGGCGGCGGGGGCCTCGCGGTCGCGGAACGCATCGGCCCTGAACCGCGGCAGCGCGCGCTCCGCCGCAAAGCCGAGCCAGGGCGCCGCCAGTCGCTGCACCGTGTTGGCCAGCAGCGGCAGGCGGCCGGCGAACGGCGCCAGAACCGGCAGCCCGGCCACCACCCGCTCGCGCAGCGCAACCCCGTGCCGGTCCGCCCGCGCCGCCAGCACTTCGATCTTCATCTTCGCCATGTCCACGCCGGTCGGGCACTCGCGCCGGCAGGCCTTGCACGACACGCACAGCGTCATGGCCTCGGCGACGGCGTCCGAGGCCATGGCGTCCGCGCCGAGCTGTCCGCTGAGTGCCAGGCGCAGCGTGTTGGCGCGGCCGCGCGTCAGGTGGGCCTCATCCCGCGTGACCCGATAGGACGGACACATCACCTCCGTATCGAAGCCGCGGCAGGCGCCGTTGTTGTTGCACATCTCGATGGCGCCCAACAGGCCGCCGGGCGAGCCTGGCCAGGCCGACCAGTCGAGCTTCGGGAGGAAGCCGGAAGCGGGCCGGTAGTCCGGCGTGTAGCGCAGCAGGGCCCGATCGTTCATCCGCGGCGGCCGGACGATGCGGCCCGGATTGAGCAGCGCGGCGGGATCGAATGCATCCTTGACCGTCTCGAACGCCGCCGTGATGCGAGCGCCGAACATCAGCGGATGGAATTCGCTGCGCGACAGGCCGTCGCCGTGCTCGCCGGAGTGGCTGCCCTTGTACTCGCGCACCAGCGCGAAGCATTCCTCCGCAATCGCGCGCATGCGCACGAGGTCGGCGTCGTCCTTCATGTTCAGCACCGGCCGCACGTGCAGGCAGCCGACCGAGGCGTGCGCGTACCAGGTGCCCCTGGTGCCGTGCCTGGCGAACACCTCGTTGAGGCGCTCGGTGTAGTCGGCCAGGTCATCGAGATCGACGGCGCAATCCTCGATGAAGGAGACCGGTTTGCCGTCGCCCTTCATCGACATCATGATGTTCAGCCCGGCCTCGCGCACCTCCGCGATCGCCGCCTGGAAGGCGGGCTCGGTCGCCCGCACCACCGCACCGGGCAGGCCGAGGTCGGCCATCATGGCGTCGAGTTCGGCGAGTTTCGCCAACAGGGGCGCGTCCTCGTGGCCATGGAACTCGACGATCAGCAGCGAGCCGGGCTCGCCGATCACCATGCGATCGATGGTGGCGCGATAGAGTGGGATCGCGCGGCCGAGGTCCATCATGGTGCGGTCGACCAGTTCCACCGCCTCCGGATCGAGCGTGACCAGGTGGCGCGCCGCTTCCATGGCGCGGCGGAAGCTCGGGAACTGGCAGATGCCCAGCATCTTGCGCGGCTTGATCGGCGCCAGCCTGAGCTCGAGGCGGGTGGTGAAGGCGAGCGTGCCCTCCGAGCCGACCAGCAGCCGCGCCAGGTTGTCGCGGCCGGCGGCACGCGCCGCCGGGGTCAGCGCATCGATGTTGTAGCCGCCGACGCGGCGAAGCTGGCGCGGGAAGCGGGCGGCAATTTCATCCGCCTCCCGGCTGCCCAGCGCGCGCAGGCGCTGCACGAGATCGACGACGGCGGGGGGTGTCTCGGCGCCAAGGTTGTCCGGCAGGGCGCCGAAGCGATACCGCGTGCCATCCGCCAGCAGGGCATCGATGGCCAGCACGTTGTCGGCCATCAGCCCGTAGCGGATCGATTTCGAGCCGCATGAGTTGTTGCCGGCCATGCCGCCGATCGTGCAGCGCGAATGCGTGCTCGGATCGACCGGAAAGAACAGCCCGTACGGCCGGAGCGCCGCGTTCAGGTGGCCCAGCACCAGGCCCGGCTCGACCAGCGCCGTGCACGCCTCGGCATCCACTGCCAGCAGGCGGCGCAGGTGCTTGCTGCAGTCGATGACAAGCGCGCGATTGACGGTTTGCCCGCACTGGCTGGTGCCGCCGCCGCGCGCCAGCACGGGCGTGCCGGCCTCCCGGCAGATCGCCATGGCAGCCGCCACGTCCTCGATGTCGTGCGGCACGATCACGCCTTCCGGCATGACCTGATAGATGGAGGCATCGGTGGCGTAGCGGCCGCGGTCGGCGTCGGCAAACAGGATCTCGGCCCGGGTCTCCCGCCGCAGTCGATCGGCCAGGGTAGCGCGGGCGAGCGGGGTCATGCCGGGAAACCTCATTGCGACGGAGGAGTTTGATCCCAGATCGGGACGGCGTTGGCAACCTGCGCCGGGAGGGGCAAACTCGGCCGGAGAGGGAGAGCCATGATGTCTGGTCAGCCGCCTCGTCGTGCCGCCGGCCGCCACTTCCTGCAGATCCCCGGCCCCACCAACGTGCCGGACCGCGTGCTGCGCGCGATCGACAACCCCACCATCGACCACCGGGGTCCCGATTTCGGCCGCCTCACCCGCCGCATTCTGGCCAACCTGAAACTGGTGTTCCGCACCGAGGCGCCGGTGGTGATCTTTCCGGCCTCGGGAACCGGCGCGTGGGAAGCGGCGCTGGTCAACACGCTCTCGCCGGGGGATGGAGTTCTGATGTGCCGGACCGGCTGGTTCGCGACCCTGTGGCAGGAGATGGCCTTAAGACTAGGCCTCGTGCCGTCCTTCATCGAGACCGACTGGCGGCGTGGCGCTGATGCGGCGGCGATCGGCGCCGCGCTGGCGGCGGATCGGGAGCACCGGATCAAGGCGGTGTGCGTGGTGCACAATGAAACCTCCACCGGCTGCACCACCCGCATCGACGAAGTGCGCGCGGCGATCGACGCCGCCGATCACCCGGCCCTGCTGCTGGTCGACACGATCTCCTCGCTCGCCAGCATGGACTACCGGCATGACGAATGGCGGGTCGATGTGACCGTGGGCGGCTCCCAGAAAGGGTTGATGCTGCCGCCCGGCCTGTCGTTCAACGCCATCAGCGCCAAGGCCATCGCGGCCGCGGCAACGGCCGCGCTGCCGCGCAGCTACTGGGACTGGCGGGCGATGCTGGCGGCCAACGCCACCGGCTATTTCCCATATACGCCCGGCACCAACCTGCTCTACGGCCTCGACGCGTCACTGGAGATGCTGCTGGAGGAGGGGCTGGAGAACGTGTTCGCCCGCCACGCCCGCCACGCCGAGGCCACCCGCCGTGCCGTGCGCGCCTGGGCGCTCGAGATCCAGTGCGCCGATCCGCGGCATTATTCATCGTCGCTGACGGCGGTGCGCGTGCCTCAGGGCACCTCGGCGGACGCGCTCAGGGCGGTGATCCTGGAGAAGTTCAACATGAGCCTGGGCAACGGGCTTGGGCAACTGAAGGACCGGGTGTTCCGCATCGGCCACCTGGGGGATTTTTCCGACCTGATGCTGGTGGGCACGCTGGGCGGGGTGGAGATGGGCCTCACCGCCGCCGGCGTGCCGCATCGCCCAGGCGGCGTGCAGGCGGCGTTGGATTACCTCGCCGCGGATACCAAGAAGGGAGCGAACCGATGATCGAAGTCTGGAGCTGGCCGACCCCGAATGGCCACAAGGTGCACATCGCCCTGGAGGAGCTTGAGCTCCCGTACAAGGTGATCCCCGTCAACATCAGCGCCGGCGAACAGTTCAAGCCGGAATTCCTGGCGATCACGCCGAACCACCGGATTCCGGCCATCGTCGATCCCGATGGGCCGGGCGGGGCGCCGATCCGCCTGTTCGAGTCCGGTGCCATCCTCATCTACCTGGCCGAGAAGGCCGGCCGCCTGATCCCCCGCGATCCGCATGCCCGCTATACCTGCCTGCAATGGGTCATGTTCCAGATGGGCGGCATCGGCCCGATGTTCGGCCAGTACAACCACTTCGCCAACTACGCGGTGGAGAAGATCCCGTACGCCATCGAGCGCTATCAGAACGAGGTCATCCGCCTGCACCGCGTGCTGGAAAAGCGGCTCTCCGAAGTCGAATGGCTGGCCGGCGACGAGTATTCGATCGCCGACATCATCACCTATCCGTGGCTGCGCAACCCGCAGCGCCGCAACATCGACTTCGACGATTTTCCCAGCCTGAAGCGCTGGTTCGAGACGATCGCGGCAAGGCCGGCGGTCGAGCGCGGCTGTGCCGTGTTGGCCGAGAACCAGCGCCAGGGGCCGATCACGGATGCGGCCCGGGAAGTGCTGTTCGGCAAGACCCAGTTCACGGCTCGATGAGCCCCGAGGGAAGGCGGTCCTGCCGCCTTCCATTGCCACCGCGGATTGCGCCGCCTGGTCGCGATGGCAGAACCCTGTGTATGGCGTCGCTATTCATGTGGCCTGTGATGGTTGTATTGTCGCCGAGAGGAACCTCCAGCAAGGAACTGAGCGGTCGCCGCGGATGACAGCGCGCATCCTCATCGTCGACGACATGCCGGCGAATACACGCCTGCTCGAGGCCAAGCTGTCTGCCGAATATTACCAGATCATCACGGCCGAGGACGGGTTCAAGGCGCTTCGGCTCGCGCATGACTGGCAGCCCGACATCATCCTGCTCGACGTCATGATGCCGGAGATGGACGGTTTCGAAACCTGCCGCCGGCTCAAGGACGACATCGCGACGGTGCATATTCCGGTGGTCATGATCACCGCTCTCGGCGAACCCGACGAACGGCTGCGCGGACTGGAATCGGGCGCCGATGATTTTCTGACCAAGCCGGTCGAGTACGACACGCTGCTGGCGCGGGTGAAGTCCCTGGTGCGGCTCAAGCGGCTGTTGGACGAGTGGCGCCTGCGCGACGAGACCGCCCGCGCCCTCGGCCTGGCCGCCGAAGTGGGGTCCCCGCCGACCGTGGCCGGCGCCCGCGCGCTGGTGGTGGACGACTGGGACCTCGGCGCCCAGACCGTGCAGAATGCCTTGTCACGCGAGGGCATCATCCCTGGTCGGGCGGCCTCCGAGGCGGAGGCGCTGGCGCTCACGGCGGCGATTCCCTTCGATCTGGTGGTGCTCAGCCTGTCGATGACAGCGGACGATCCGCTCTGGCTGGCGTCCTACCTGCGCGCCAGCGACGCCACCCAGGACATCCCGCTGCTGTTGATCGCCGAGGCCGAGCAGAAGGACCGGATCCTGCGCGGGTTCGACCTCGGCGCGAACGACTGGCTGCTGCGCCCGATCGACGACAACGAGCTGCGCGCCCGGGCCCGCAACCAGATCCGCCGCAAGTTCTATCAGGACCGCCTGCGCTCCGATCTCGGCACCGCTCTGGAAATGGCGCTCACCGATCCGCTCACCGGGCTCTACAACCAGCGCTACCTGATGCGTCATTTGCGCGGGTTGATGACGACGTCCCAGGCCGGCGGCATCGCCGTGATGATGGCGGATGTCGATCATTTCAAAGCCGTCAATGATCGCTACGGACATTCGACCGGAGACCGGGCCCTGAAGGCGGTCGCCGACACGCTGCGCGGGCGCACGCGCGTGTTCGACAGCATCGCCCGCTACGGCGGCGAGGAGTTCGTCGTCGTGATGCCCGGCACCTCGCCGCCCGACGCGCGGCAGGCGGCCGAGCGGCTGCGCGCCGCGATCGAGGCGATGCCGTTCCAGGCGGCACCCGGCATCACGCACACGCTCACTGTCAGTATTGGCGTCGCCTACAGCGATAGGCGGGAGAACACGCCCGAGCAGATCCTGCAGGCGGCGGACGCAGCGATGTATCGCGCCAAGGGTGCCGGCCGCAACCGCGTTGAATTCGCCGAGGAGTTCGGCGCCAAGCCGGCCGCCTGACCGGCCCCGTTACTTGATCTTCGCTTCCTTGAACACGACGTGCTTACGCGCCACCGGATCGTATTTCTTCAGTTCCAGCTTGTTGGTCTGGGCGCGGGCGTTCTTCTTGGTGACGTAGAAAAACCCGGTATCCGCGCTGGACACCAGTTTGATCTGTACGACGTTGCTCTTGGCCATGGCCTGATCCTCGATCGAACTGCCGCCGCCCGCCGAGGCGGCCTCGCGGCGGCGTGATAATTCCAGGCCGGAACATGCGCATCTCGCGCCGCCGGGTCAAGCCGCGATTGACGTCGCGGCGGCGGCCTCAGACCTCGGGCGGCTCCACGGGGGCATCCGCCACGGTCCCGGCGGGAGAGACCCCAGCCGCTTCCCCGCCTTCACCGGCCACTTTCTCCTCCGGCCGCACCGTCTCCAGCAGCAAATCCTGCCTCCTGGGCAGTTCGCGGATGTCGCGCAGGCCGAAATACTCCAGGAACTT